>Ga0210394_10005530_pt1 | contig 14131 bp, 10 predicted proteins | sample IncBWC12MmetaG_FD_160121 | JGI IMG/M metagenome (GOLD analysis project Ga0210394, IMG submission 160121) | Forest soil microbial communities from Barre Woods Harvard Forest LTER site, Petersham, Massachusetts, United States - Inc-BW-C-12-M | ecosystem: Environmental > Terrestrial > Soil >...
AACTCGGCCAATGGAAGCTCTTCGACGGCGCCGTTGCGTTCCACGCCGGCGTTGTTGACCAGCACATCGATCGGACCATGCTCCTTCTGTATGGCCGCAATGCCGCTCGCCACCGACTCGTCGGAGTCCACATCCATCGCGCTGACGTGGATCGGAAGTTTTTCGCGCGCGGCGATTTCGGCAAGTTCCGGAGCCCCCGCCGGATTGCGCATCGTCGCGTGTACCTGATGACCGGCGCGGCCAAACGCCAGCGCCGCCTCAAAACCGATTCCCCTGCTTGTTCCAGTGATCAGCACCGATGCCATCTTCTTCTCCTTGAGCGTTTACGTCACCCGCAACTGCCAGCAACACATAGCCCCGGCACTATATACCGTTAGCACTTCCAAGCGCATTCAAACATCACTGCGCACGCACTTCAGGCAAACCAGGCTATCGCTCCTTGTTTAAGTCTTCTTCTTAGACGGCTTGGGCCTCAGTCCTTTCGCATACTCGTAGCTCAACTCAAGATATTTCTGCAGCTCTTTCGTCTTCCCCAGCAAATCATCGGGAACCGTGACGTATTCCTTCATCACCGCTCCGTACGCCTCGTACGGCTTGGTCTTGTATTTCCTCAGAAACTCCTCGCGCGCACCCTCAGGCAAACGCATCGCCAGCCTCCCGGTCGGCTGCATCAACAGGAACATGTTCCTGTTCACCGCCGCATACGCGTTGTCGCCGCCCTTCCGTTCAATCTCCGGATTCACCGCAATCAGCTGATCGAACAACGCCAGCTTCTCCGCGGGCACTCCGCTCTTCTTCTTTTTTTGTGTTCCCACGATGCTCCATCACCAACCGGGAGGTATGGCCTCGCTCGTTCTGCTAACTCACCGCGAGCTTTTCAAGCACCACGAACCCGTGCGCCGGAATCACCGCGTTGACCTGGCCGCCGTTCACCTGCAGCGCCGCGCCGCTGTTCCCCACGTTATCACCGCCGTACACCGCGGCGTCGCTATTGAAGATCTCCTGCCATCCGCCTGAAGACAGCCGTGCAGAATCCGTGCCAAGAACATACCCGTGATCGAAAGAGGTGTCATTCAAACTCGCCAGGATCAAAAGCTGCTGGCTCCCGGCAGTGCGCGTGAACGCGATCACGCGATTGTCGTTGTGCACGTAGATGACATCCAGCGCGCGGGACCGCGCCGCCGGCGTCGCGGTCACCAGTCGGATCAGGTCCTGATAGAACCGGAATACGAACTGCCCGTCGCTCGTCCTCTGGCCGACCAGATCTTCCTTGTTCAGAAAAAAATCGTTGTACCGGAAATATTTAGTCGCGCCGATCTCTTCGCCCATCAAAAACATGGGCGTGCCCGCCGACAGCGCTGCCAGACCGCAAGCAAAGCGGCTGCGTCCTTCGGCATATTTCCTTGTCGTGCCAATCAGCGGCGCGGAATTCACCGCCGTAACAATGGTTCGCTCGGTGTTGCTCTCGTTGCCGGCCTCGTCGTGGTTTTCGTGATAGCTGACTTTGTCATATTGCGTCGCCAGCAGCGCCCCCGCGAAATAATCCATGTGCAGCGATCCGGAGGTTCCGTAACCCGCGTTCTTCAGCAGCTTCGCGTAGTTGTCGCCGTAGTTTCCGTCCCCGATCAGGTGATGATAGAAATCCGCGTACCACACAGCGTCAAATCCTATCCCGCCCTGATCCGGCGGTTGCGTCATCGCGCTCCAACCGGTATGGTCCTCGGCAATCAGAAATGCCGCCGGATTCACCACCTTCACCGTTCGCGCCAGCTCGCGCAGAAACTTGATTCCGTACAGATTCGCCCTTCCAACCGATTGGCCATTCGCGTGAAGCGCGTTGTTTTGGTGAATCGCATCGGTCAGGTCCACACGCAAACCATCGATGTGAAAATCATCGAGTAGCGCCACTGCGCTGCTGGTAAACATCTGCCGGACATTTTCTTCGCTGAACCGCGGAGTCCAACCCGACGATCCATTATCCAGGTACCCTCCGTTTAGGTTCCCGGGGTAGTCCGTCGGCTGCCCCTCATACCAATACCAGCTGTTATCTTGCGGCGCGACATTCGGATCCGAGTCGTATCCCCATTCCGACCGCTCGTTGTTCGAAGTCGCGAAGTGGTTGTACACCACATCGAGGATCACCGCGATTCCCCGCTGATGGCATGCGCGCACAAAATGCTTCAGTTGATTCGCGCCTCCCGCGCTCGTCTGCAAACAAAAGAACAATGACGTCCCATAACCCCACTGCAGGTCGCCATCGAATTCCAATACCGGCAGCAACTCCACAGCGTTCACCCCCAACTCCGCCAACTCATCGACAAACGTCATCGCGTCGGCAAAGGTTCCGCTGGACGTCGAAGGGAATCCCAGAGAGCCGACGTGCAATTCGTAAATGATCAGATCTTCTATGTTTTGCGGGGGCAGCTTTCCGCTGGTGTATTCGCTCGCCCAGAAATCTTCCTCTGGAATCAGCGTCTGCTTTTTAATTCCCGTGTCGTTGAAGTTCTCGGTCACCTGATCCGGATCGGAAACTATCGAACAACTCACGATTCCGTCGAGATCGAGATAGGAACCTGCGTAGTGCGCTCCTCCCGGATTGGTTCCCCCACGGCCCACCTGGTTGCGCGAGAAAATATCGACTTTATATGTCTGCACACCCTGCTCGTTTGTGATCCGGTACATGTACAGGCGGTTGAAGTAGTCGCCAAATTTCGCCAGCGCGGGCGTCGCCGCGATATCGCTTTGCCAAATGCCACCCTTCGACACCAGGGGCACGACTGCCGCGCCCGGGTCCACTCCCGTGCCGTCGTCGGCGATATATCCCGTCGGCGTGCTGCCCGCGACTGGGATCGGTGCGAACACCACTTCAACGCTCTCTGCCTGCGGCGCCCACACTGAAAATTGAATGCCAGCGCTCGCCAAACCTGGCGGGAAATATTTCTGCGCGCCGAACCGGCGCCCCGTGACGAACCAGTAGTCTTGCTGCGTTGCGCCCGCCGAAAGTACGAAGCTCCGGTAGCGCTGGCTCGAGTTTTCATCCGACACTTCGGTTGCTACCACCCACGTGTTCGGTGCCCCCAGGATGTCGGCGGTTACGCCCCACTGGAACACCGTGCCCGGCGGCGTCGCCTCCAGCGACACACTGGCACTGAAGGCGTCACAACCGGTCCAATCCGGCGACAGCGCCATCGGTACCTCTGTCCATTGGTTGGAAAACTTTCCGGTCGCATCCCAGCTACCGGAGAGTCGCACGTTGGAAAACACTTTGTGTTTCAGGCCGCTATGGAACGTGAAGGTGACTGCAATTTGCGCCATTTGCGATCCTCCCAAGGACGGAGTATCGGGAACTACGTGGCCCCTTGTAGCACAGACACTCCTGTCTGTGTCCCCGCCAACCCAACCGAGCCTGATCGCGCCAAAGTTACAAGGCGGCTCTCATACGGGGTATGTGTGCTCATCCTGAGCCTATCCGATAAAGATCGGCGAAGGATCTCAAGCCCAGAAGTTGTCGATTCCCTACGCTTCCTGCCCAGCCGTCGCATCGCGGCGGTCCATGTACACGCGGAAGACTCCCATCGCCGCCGCCACAATCGTGGGCCCCGCCACCAATCCCAGCAATCCAAACACTTCCAAACCGCCTAGCACCCCGATAAATAGCAGCAGTTCGTTCAAATGCGTGCGGTTACGCAACAGCAGCGGTCGGATAATATTGTCGGCCAACGCCGCGACGCCGCCGCAAATCGCCAAAACCGCCGCTGCCCTACCCCAATGCCCGCTGAATCCGAGCCACAACGCCGCGGGAACCCAGATCAGCGCCGATCCTACCACAGGAATAAGTGAAAAGAATGCCATCAGCACACCCCAAAAGACCGCTGTGCGTATTCCTCCGATCGTGAATGCGAGCCCTCCCAGAAGGCCCTGAATCCCCGCGATAACCAGCCCCACCGCGACGCTTGCAAAAATAAGATCCTTCGACTCGTTCAACATGTCCGTTTGGATCGCCTCGTCAAACGGCAACAAATGCTTCACGCCGCGCACGACGCTGTCTCCATCGCGAAACATAAAAAACAGCGCAAATATCACAATGAATAATTTGACGAAGAACGCCGCGAGGTTCTTCACCAAACCCGCGATGTTTCCCGCCAGAAATCCCCCAATCTTCTCTGCGGCCTGCCGTATCGGCTCGGAAAAATCCGTCGATTGCCACTCGGTCGGAAGATGCCCGCGAGCCCACGCCACCACATGCATCTGCATCGCCTGGTCTGGGTCCCGGAGCGCGGTCTGTATACGCGCGGTTGCGTCAATGGCCTGCCGCGTCGCCAGGACCAGCACCACGATTGCCGGCACGATCAGCACCAGCGTGACTCCCAGGGTGCTGACCAGCGCCGCCTGCGTGGGCTTCATGCCTTTCTGAATGCGTTCGTACACCGGGTAGAAAAAAATCGCCAGCACCGCCGACCACGCCAGCGGCACAAGAAACGGTTCCGCAATCAGATAGACCAGGTAGATGAGCAGCAGCAGCGTCCCGTATGAAAGTAAGGTGGTCAACCGATCGCTCGTCGACTTCTGTGCAGGCGAAGGAGGCTTCATGTGAGGTATATAATTGCACAAGATCGGAGGAGGATTGACCCTGATCGTGTCAGGGCATCCCGGACCAGGGCATCCAGGACCAGGCCACCCCGCAGCCGGCGCAACCTAACCCAACGTGTCATTCAAACGCATTCCACTCACGCCCTATCAGGTCCGTCTGCTCGCTGTCCTCGCGTTGATCAATTTCGTCAACTTTGCGGACCGTCAGGCGATCCCTCCGCTGGTTCCGCTGATACGCGATGCCTTCTCGCTCACCAGCACGCAGATCAGCTATCTGCAGGTGGCCCTGCAAGCCGTTCTGGCGATTGCCAGTATTCCCTTCGGATTCCTCGCCGATCGCTACAATCGCTCGCGCATCATCGCCGGCGGCGTGATCTTCTGGAGCTTCGCCACCATTTTCACCAGCCACGTGCATACCTTTGCGATGCTGCTGCTCGCGCGCGCGTTCGTCGGGATCGGCGAGGCGGCCTACGCGCCTGCAGCGCAGTCCATGATTTCCGGCGGCTATCCCCAGCAGGATCGTGCGCGCGCCCAGTCCATCTTCGCCGCGGGCATGCTTGTCGGCGGTACCGCGGGCCAGGCGATCGGTGGTCTCGTGGGCCAGTGGCTTGGCTGGCAAGCAGTGTTCTACATCATCGGCATTCCGGGGCTGCTTCTCTCTTTCGCGATCCTTGGCCTCGCGGAGCCGCCGCGCGGTCCGCGCAGCGAAGTCGTTCCCCTGTGGCGACTGCTGCGCGTGCCGGCGTTCTTCACGCTGATCGTCAGCGGCGTGATGATTACGTTTGCGAGTGTCGCCTTTCTCACTTGGGGTACGGACTTCGTGGTGCGCTACAAGGATTTCAGTCTGCGGGAAGCAGGCATTTCGCTTGGTCCGGCGCTGCTCGTTTCCGGTTTGCTCGGCGTGCTGGCCGGCGGATTTCTTGCGGACATGTTGCAGAAGCGTTTTGCGTTTGGCCGCATTCTAACGGTGGCTTGCGGATTTCTGATCGCTGCGCCGTTTGTGATGTGGGCGATCACCAGCGAAGAAAAACATCAGGTCGTCGGTGCGTTTTTCGTCGCGGGATTTTTCATGTCGTGGTACCACGGGCCGCTTACCGCCGTGATTCACGACATGATGCCGAGGCGGGCCCATGCTTCGTCGGTCGGCGTGTATATGTTCGCCACGCAACTTTTCGGCGGAATTTTGGGGCCTTACGTTGTCGGACGGCTCGATGATCTCGCCGATCTGATTCTCGGCTTGCAGGTCGCGGTCGTGGTGATGGTTGGCGGCGCGCTGCTGATGTTCCTGGTGATGTACTTCATTCGCCGCGACGGCTTGTGTCACCCGGAACTCGACGCATTCCGCGCGGAACCCGGCGACTAGCGGGTCTCAACTACTTGATGCCGATCGCGTCGATCAGGCGGAGGACGTCGTCATGGAAGACGTCGTAGAGCGGACGGACGTCTTCTTCCTCGAGTCGTTCGCGCAGATATTCTGCGGCAACGAAGCTGCATTCGCGGTCGGTGAGATCGCGGCCGGAGCGGTCGCGGAAGGTGACGAACGCGGTGTGCGCGAGTCCGACGACGTGTGCGACGCCGTCGACGTAAAACTTTGTGTCGATGGTGTCGGCATGGCGCGTGGCGATGCCGTTCCACATGTGGGAGAAGCGGCATTCGTAGACCTGTCCCGTGAGCTTTGAGGTCACGGTGAACGCGCCGACGAAGGTGCTCATGGCGCCACTGTTCGCCAGCGTGGGTCGCTTTGTTGCGCTGCTCTCGTGCTCTTTCGCTGCCGTTGTCACTGGTTGTCCTCGTCTCTCGTTTTGCGAGTGCTCCGAAAAATCAGAGCCATTTCTTCAGGGGCTAAAGCCCTTTAGTCCGCGCACTTTATGTCGGAGCTGAAGCTCCGACCCCTAAAAAGCCTGTTCGGCAGCCATTGTCACAACCATTCCGAATCGGCTTCAGCGGCTCATTGCGGCTGCTGTGCCTGCGTGGGTGTAACTCTGGATTGCGGCGCCTACGCCTGCGCCGCTTGGGAGGCGGAAGCCCTGGTCGATCAGTGTTTTCTCCAGTGCGGCCAGGAATAGTAGTACGTATTGCTTCTGGCTGCAGTGACCCATCAGGCCTACGCGCCAGATTTTGGCTTTGAGTGGTCCCAGGCCACCAGCGATTTCGATGTTGAATTCGTCGAGGAGTTGGTTACGGACTTTTACGTCGTCGATACCGCTGGGAATCATCACGGCGGTGACGGTCGGCAAGCGGTCCGCGGGGTTCTTTACCAGCAGCTCCAGACCTATGGCTTCGAGGCCGGCGATTAGCGCGAGTTGATTGATGCGGTGACGCTCCCAGCGATTTTCGATTCCCTCTTCGATCACGATGCGCATGGCTTCGCGCAGGGCGAAGATCAACGAAACCGGCGGGGTGTGGTGATAGAGGCGATCTTTGCCCCAATAGTTCATGGCGGTGGTGAGATCGAAATACCAGCTTTGCACTTTTGTTTTGCGATTGCGGAAGACTTCTTCGGCTTGCGGGCTGACGGTAATGGGAGACATGCCTGGCGGGGCGCTGATGGCTTTTTGCGTGCCGCTGAAGCAGATGTCGATGCGCTGGCGGTCGACGTTGATGGGAACGGCGGCGAGGGATGCGACGGTGTCGACGATCAGTAGCGCGCCGAGTTCGTCGGCAACTTTGCGGAAGCTGTCGATGTCGGTGATCACGCCGGAAGATGTTTCGCCGTGCGCGAAACCGACGATTTTGATTTTCCTGCCCTTGCCGGCTCGGCGCACATCTTCGGGATCGACGGCCTTGCCGTAGGGGGCTTCGACCTTGGTGACTTTCGCAGGCGTGTGACCGGCGATGACGGCCATGCGATCGGAAAATGTCCCGTTGACGGCGATGATGGCTTCGTCACCTTCTTCCAGCGTATTTACGACGGAGGCTTCGATACCGCCGGAACCGGAAGCCGAGAGCGGCATGGTAATGCGATTTTCGGTCTGAAAGATTTGGCGGAGCAGGACCTGGACGTCGTCCATACAGCCACGGAACCAGGGGTCGACGTGGCCGACCAGAGGGGTGGCCAAGGCGCGGTAGACGCGCGGGTCCATCGAGGACGGACCAGGGGTGAGCATCAGCCTGTTGGGAGGATTGAGTTCGCCGATCGATTGGGTCATGACGTTTGCCTCATGTTACGCGGGAAATGATTCTCCCGCAGGGAGACGGGGAGGCGCAACCGACAAATTGGTTGGAAAGTTGGCGAAGAGGGATTGCCATGAGGGCGAACAGACATGGAGGGGTAAGACGGGAGAACTTGAGAGTGACGCCCCCACCCCCCATCCCCCCACCCTTTTTGCGTAGTGATTTGATTCTAGGGGAGTTAGTCTGCGGAATGGCGCAACGATTTGATTCTGAAAGGGTTAGCGCGTCTTGAGGTGCTGAATGTCGGGATGGCGACTGTAGCCCGTCTTTTGGTATCCACATCCCCAGGGCATTTGTATAAGTATCGAACGAGGAGAGTTGCAGGAGGGGGCATCTGCAAATACACGAGGTTGAAGGATTTATTGGGAGCGGGCTGTTGCAGTGGTGCACCGGGGTTTGTCGCCCGACCCGGGGACCTCGGCAGGATTCGAATGAGTTGTTGCTTAACACGGGGAAGAATATCACAATTCAGTATACCAAGTCAATTAGTTTATCTAGTAATTATCATTCGAATGCGAATCGCGGGGAATCGGCGACTGCCAGACGGTTGCAGTTTGCTTGGCATTGAAGGAAGCACAGACAGGAGTGTCTGTGCTACTACTTGGTCGTAGAAGGAGGTCTTAGAGACGAGGATCGACGGGCTCACTCTCCAAGGCAAGCACGCCAAAAACGCACTCGTGAACACGACGCAGGGGCTCATTTCGGACGAAACGCTCGAGAGCTTCAACCCCGAGCGCGAATTCGCGCTGAGCCAGAGATCGTTTGCGCCCTAGCCCACGCGAACGTAGACGGTCCAGATGGACGGGAAGGGTGTATTCGGGACCGTAGATGATTCGGAGGTATTCGCGGCCGCGGCATTTGACCGCGGGTTGCACGATCCCTCGCCGGCCTTTTTCAACGAAATGTAGGGGCTTGACAACCATGCCCTCTCCGCCTCGTTCGGTGTGCTCCGACCACCAATCGATGGCGTTTCGCTGGCTCTCGGCGTCGATCAAGTCGACTCTGCGATTCCGGGTTGCGAGAAGGAGCTGTGGCTCCGCAGCACACAGAGCGGCGAGAGTTTCCATGTGCCAAAGATGATCGTGGTCAACGTAGACGTGGCCTTCGGACGCAAGCAAATGGAACGGAGCCAATTTCAGATCGTCCAGGGAGTTGACGGGCCAGCAATAGCGGCGATAGGCGGCGATAAAGCGATCCGTGAACGAGGCGCGCCCACGAACGCGATCGCGAAGTAGGGCGATTTCGGGATCCTGGGAAGCAGCCTGATCGAGTCCCAGGAGTGCCTGGTGAAAAGCTCCGCGAGCGGAAGCGCCCACGGCGGCATATTGACGACGGAGCAATTCTTGAGCTTTGGCAGACCAAGGCATGAGTTCCGCATCCAGGCAAAACCATTCTGTTTTGAGGGTGTCCCAAACCGCGGCCCGGTCGGCCGCCTCGCGGAGACGATTCAGAAACTGTGACTCCAATTCCGCAGAGTCGAAGAAGCGGCGACCCGTCCGCGTGTAACACACACCGATGCCCTCTCCGATGACACCGAAGCGTTTGCGCGCGACGTCCTGATCGCGACAAAGGACAACCACGGCTCGCGAGCCCATGTGCTTTTCTTCGCAGACGACGGAGGGGACGCCCTCATGGCGAAAATAGGCGAAGGCCTCCGCTGGGTGTTCCAATAGCCCGGGCTCCTGCGTCGTCTCCGTAGGAGACATGGTTGGCGGAAGATAGATGAGCCATTTGGGGTTCGCGGCGAAGCGGCTCATCACTTCGAGAGCGGCCATCGCATTCTCTTCCGGAATAGTGATGTTCGGGTGCAAACGCGTGGAAATGAGACGTTTGCCGGTCACATCTTCCAAATCCAACAGATCGTCGTAGGCATGTTGGGCGCTGAGGTCCGACGCGACGGGCTGCGGCTGGAGAGGACGAGCGGGAGCGTAATAGATGTTGCGGGCAAGAACGGAAACGATTTCTTTTTCCGGATAGCGGAGCGCCGTCAATTTGCCGCCAAAGACGCAACCCGTGTCGATATTGATGGTGCGGTTGAGCCATTCGGGTTCGGGAATGGGAGTGTGACCGTAGACGACCATGGAGTTACCGCGATAGTCCGCGGCCCAATGGTAGCGAACCTGGAGACCAAACTCGTCCAACTCGCCTGTGGTCTCGCCAAATAAAGCGAAATCGCGGACCTTGCCCGAGCCGCGACCCTGCATTTCTTCTTTCATTCCTGCGTGGGCCACGACCAGCCGTCCGCCATCGAAGACATAGTGGCTCACAAGGGCGTCGAGGAAGGTGGCGACCTGGGCTCGGAATTCGGGAGGTTCTTTGTCGAGTTGGCGCAAGGTTTCTACGATGCCGTGGGTCAGCTGAACGTCGCGACCGCGCAATTTGCGCAAGAGCTTAATGTCGTGGTTTCCCGGTACGCAGTAGGCGTGACCCGCGGCGACCATGGCCATGACAAGACGCAACACGCCCGGGGAGTCCGGCCCACGGTCAACGAGATCTCCGAGAAAAACTGCTTTACGCCCGTCGGGAGGCAGGACACTCGACGCGGAGTCGCCCGCATGTGCTTCGGACGGAAGGGTGTAACCGAGGTCGGTGAGCAGCCCGACGAGTTCATGGTAGCAGCCGTGAATATCGCCGATGATGTCGAACGGCCCGGTCTCGGATTTTTTGTTGTTATAGAGCGGAACACGCTCCAGAGTGATGGATTCGGCTTCTTCGGGAGACTTGAGAATCAGGACGTGCCGAAACCCCTCGCGGTCGAGGCCGCGTAGCGAGCGGCGAAGGCTCTGCAGCTGGCGATGGGCGACGTGCGTGCCAAGGCGGCGGTCGGTGCGGACTTTGTTGCGGTCCTGGCAAATGCTTTCGGGCACATTGAGCACGATAGCGACGGGAAGGCAGTGATATTGGCGCGCGAGTTCGATCAAAGACTTGCGATCTTCGGGCTTCACGTTCGTGGCATCGACAACTGTCAGACGGCCAGAGGCAAGGCGCTTCGCGGCAATAAAGTGCAGGACGTCAAAGGCGTCGTTGGTTGTGGCAAGGTCATTCTCATCGTCGGATACGAGAGCGCGACAGTAGTCCGACGAAATCACTTCGGTGGGGAGGAAGTGCTTTCGAGCAAAGGTGCTCTTGCCAGAACCGGAGGCGCCGATGAGCACGACGAGGGACAAATCGGGAAATGTGAATTTTTGTTTCATGGAGGGATTCAATCGGTGCGGCGAAAGATGCCCATCTGGGTGGGTGAACCGAGCGTCGAATCCTCCGGACCGATGGGCAGGAACGCCACCGAGTAACGATTTTTTTCGGAAACAAGATTTGCCCAGGCCTGAAATTCTTCGCGGGTCCATTCAAAGCGATGGTCCTTGTGGCGGAACGAACCGGCGGGAAGGGTTTCAAATTTGATGTTGTACTCGCGATTTGGGGTGGTCATGACGACGGTGGCGGGACGCGCCTGCTCAAACAACATGCGTTCAAAGGCCGCGAGACGAGGCGGATCGAGATGTTCGACTACTTCCACCACTGCGGCGGCGTCAAATCCACTCAAGCGAGCATCGCGATACATGAGCGACCCCTGCAACAGCTTGATGCGTTCTCGCTTGCGGGGAGGAAGAGAATCGAGACGCAGACGGTCCGCGGCTTTCTCCAGCACACGAGGAGAGACATCGATTCCGACGATTTCGGTGAAAGAGGGATCAGCCAGTAATGCGGAAAGGAGTCGACCTTCACCACAGCCGAGATCCAGGACACGCGTTGCGCCGGATTGACGCAGCGCCGCAAGGACCGAGCCCAAACGCTGCTGGTTCAAACTGATGCGTTCTTCGAGAACGCCTTCTTCGAGAGCGTGAGCTTCGGAGGTCTCGTCGGAATCACCGTTTTCTTCTTCTAGGAGCCGCGCCTGCGCTTCGCGCATGAGGTAGCGCTGGTGCTTCAGGTACCGGCGGACGATTTCCTCGCGCTCGGGATGCGCGGTGAGCCAACCTTCACCTCGCAGGAGGAGTTTTTCGACTTCATCCTTGCCAACCCAGTAGTGTTTGTCGTCATCCAGGACCGGCAGCAAGACGTAAAGATGCTGCAAGATGTCGCGCAGACGTCTGACCGCAGAGAGAGTGACATTCCAATAGCGGCTTTCGCCCCATTCCGGAAAGTGGTCATCCAGCGGTTGGCGTGTGGCTTCCACGTGGTAGCCGAGCGGCTCGAACAGCGTGCGAAGAAAGGCTTCACCGCCGCGGCAAGGCACGACGGCGAGTTGTACGGTGAAAGGGATTTCCGCGTCGGCGAGATCCTGCCGGTCTTTACTCCGCCCGGCGAGGGCGGTTCCGAAGGCCCGCGCGAGGGCGACGCTGGTAAATGAAGAGCAGACATATGGGCGATCATTCACGTACTGGTCGAGCAAGCCGCCTTCGCCGGAAGGCCCCCCGGGCTTGCGGACGAGTCCGACAGGATCGACTTCGAGCAGCAGAGCGGCTGTGCATCGATCGGACGTGGCCTCGGGATAGAAGATATGAGCCGCACCAAAGGATAGCGAGATCGAATGCAACTTTCCCGGGCGCTTGTGGAGCAGATAGCCCAGGTCGGTGGCTGGAGCATGCGTCGTTGAGATGGTTAGATACACCTTGAGCAATTGTACCGAGAGTCTGAATGGAAGACGATTGCGGGTATTCGTCGGCTTGTCAGTTGTGTTTGACGAATTCGCCTTTGGTGTTGGTCAGCGAGTTGTAGAGGGTTTCGGTGAAGACGTCGGTATTGACGAAGTCGCTGGAGAATTTGCTCCACGGGGCCAGCACTTTTTCCTGCTTCATTTGATCCAGGGTTTTGTGGGCTTTTAGGGCGGCTTCGACTGCAGCGGAGGTTTCCTTCAACATTTGTGTGTAGGCGCGCACGTCGTCGAGACTGGAGAGGGCCCCGTGGCCGGGGATTACTTTTACGTCGGTCGGGAGTTGAGCGGTGGCCTTTTCGGTGGCGGCGATCATGCCCTGGACGCTGCCGCCGGCGCTGACGTCGATGAAGGGGAAACCGTAACGCACGAAGTCGTCGCCCATGTGGACTACGTTATTTTTAGGGAAGAATATGATGGAGTCGCCGTCGGTATGGCCTGCGGGAAAGTGCAAGGCGCGGATGTCTTCGCCGTTGAGGTGGACGGTGACGTCGTGCTCGAAGGTGATGATCGGGAGGGCGGCTTTCTCAGCGGGCTTGGCTTCCATTTTAATGCTGCCGCCGTTGCCGGCTATGCCGCCGGCTTCGAGGCGCTTGCGAACGTTGTCCTGGGCGATGATTGTGGAGCCGGCGTTGTTGAAGGGGACGTTGCCGCCGGTGTGATCGCCGTGATAATGGGTGTTGATGACGAAGCGGACGGGCTTGTCGGTAATGCCTAAATTTTTCAGGGCGGCTTGGATTTTGTCGGCTAGCGGGGCAAATTCGTCGTCCACGATCACGATGCCGTCTTCACCGACGGACGCGGCAATGTTGCCGCCAGCGCCTTCCAGCATGTAGATGTTGCCGGAGACTTTGGTGACTTTCATCTCGACTTTGGAGAAGTCATTGTTTTGCTGGGAGCGCGCGCTGAAGGGAATGAGGATCAGCGCTAGGACGGCGAGTTTGCGCATGGCGTGTTTTTGTCTCCTGAATGCGGCGGGATTGTAGCATTGATTGGAATCGGTCTGAAGAACCTCACTAGCGGAGAGCAAGTGCGCCCGCTTCGGAAAGCGGCCGCTACAACTGCTCGGGGAGAGAGAACCCTTGCCTGGCAGCGAGCGACGGTCAGCAACTTTAACGATAGTGACCCGAAGCGCCGGATCAGCTGGAATGAGGTCGGAGGACCAGGGTGCGGTCCAGGCGGAAAGTGAGGGAAGACTCCGCGGGAACCTGGACCTGTTTGCCGCGGGTGAAGATTTGCGTCAGCAGGCCGCCTCCGCCGCCGGCCGCGGCACCGATTCCTGCGCCCTTTCCGCCACCGAAAATACCACCGAGTAAGGCACCGATGGCGGCTCCGCCGCCACCAAATTCGGCGGTGCGACGGTTGGCGCCGACGCCTTTCTTGCTGTTAACGTCTACATCCGCGGTGTCTACACGATATTCCTTACCGTTGATGCTGATGGAGAACAGGTCCAACACCAATTCGGGGCTGTGCACCGCGCCGCCGGTGGTGATGTCTCGTACGACGAGTTTCGCAGGGGTTCCAGCAGGGATGGCTATGTTGCCCGAGACGTCGGAGACGTCCTCGCTGACGGTGGCGGAGTAGAGCTGGCCGGTGTTGGAGTCCTTGGAATTGACGCTCTCGTTGGTGCGGATGGTGATCTCGGTGCCAATGGGAATGATCTTGCCGGTGCCCGCGGCGGCTACGGTGGTGGGAATCGAACGCGTGAACACGAGC
>Ga0210394_10005533_pt1 | contig 14126 bp, 8 predicted proteins | sample IncBWC12MmetaG_FD_160121 | JGI IMG/M metagenome (GOLD analysis project Ga0210394, IMG submission 160121) | Forest soil microbial communities from Barre Woods Harvard Forest LTER site, Petersham, Massachusetts, United States - Inc-BW-C-12-M | ecosystem: Environmental > Terrestrial > Soil >...
CTTTACGCTGCACGCGCCCTATCAGCAGGCGACCGGCGACTATGGCAGCTGGGACGCGCGGCGCGCCTTTGGCGGGGTCACCAAGCAGGTCATGCAGGCGCAGGACCCGATTGCCGCGGTGCAGGCGACCCAGCTCGCGATCAAGCACGCGATGGCGGGACAGCCGGGTCCCGTGGCCGTGCTGTTCAGCCATGACGCGCTCGCCGGGTCGGTCGCGCCGGATTCCCAACCGGTGCTCTATCCCACCCGCTTCTATCTGCCGCCCCCGCCGCAGCCCGCCGAGCCGGCGCTGATCGCCGCGGCTGCGACACGCATTCTTGCGGCCGAGCGCCCGGTCGTCATCGCCGGCAACGGCGTGCGCATCGCCCAGGGCTACGACCAGCTGCGCGATTTGGCCGAGGCCGCCGGGCTGCCGGTGGCGACGACGGCGGCCGGCAAGGGCTGTTTTCCCGAGACGCATGCCTTGGCGCTCGGCGTCTTCGGCACCTTCGGCACCCCGGCGGCCAATGCGTGCCTGGGCGAAGCTGATCTGGTGCTGGTCGTCGGCTCCAAATTGTCGCCGAGCGACACCGCGTGGGAAAACACCAAGCTGCTCGATCCGACCCGGCAGATCTTTGTCCAGATCGATATCGAGCCGCGCCACGCCTCGTGGAACTTCCCGGCGGAAGCGGTCGTGCTCGGCGATGCGGCGGCAATCCTCGGTCAGCTTTCTGAAGCAGTGCGGCCGCGTGCGGAAGGGCGCCGCGCGGCGGCGATCCGCCGCGTCGCGCGGCATCGTGACGCGCACGGTTTTTTCAACGCGGCCGCCTACACGGCTGACGACAAGCCGATCCTGCCGCAGCGGGTGATCGGCGAATTGATGCGCAATCTGCCCGATCACGCGATCGTGACCTGCGATGCCGGCGAGAACCGCATCATGATGACGCACTTTTATCAGACCAAGGCCGCCGGCGGGTTTTTGCAGGCGGCCGGCTCGGGGCCGATGGGGTTCGGCATCCCGGCGGCGCTGGCGGCGAAGCTCGTCCATCCTGACCGGTCGGTGGTCGCGGTCGTCGGCGATGGTGGGTTTGCGATGACGATGAACGGGCTGATGACCGCGCTCGAACACGACATTCCGATCGTCGTCGTCGTGTTCAACAACAAGGCGCTCGGCTGGGTGTTGCACGGTTCCGGGCCGTTTGCCGCCGAGTTCAAGGAATTTGACCACGCCGCGATCGCCCGCGCGATGGGCTGCCGCGGAACCCGGGTCGAGGACCCGGCGGCGTTGGCGCAAGCGTTGCACGAGGCGCTGGCGGCGCGCGTGCCGACGGTGATTGATGTGATGACCTCGCTTTCCGTGTCTTTCGCCGACATCACCTCGCCCTTGGCCAACGAGGCCTCGCCGCGGCGGCGCTGAGCGCCGGCTTGGCCATCGGCTGAAAAGGATTGCGACACACTGGCGAATTGCAAAGGTGGATCAGTGAGGTGTTATCATACTCATAGGGTGGGACTGAGCCAGATTGCTGTGCCGACAGCTTGCTTCTTGCCGCTTGTGCCTGTAACTTCACTCTGGCGCGGTCATACCGACTGGCGTTTTCGCATATAGACAGGGAGCAATGGGAGCATCGACGATAGTCGTCGCGCGGGAGGATTTGTCGATCCCAGGAGCTGCCGATGCGGGTGGCGACGGGGCGGCGAGCAGCGCGGCCGATATCGAAGCGCGGTTCTTTAACGTAGTCCGGCAGTTCAATCCGGATGCGGTGGTCCTCGACCTCACCGGTTTGCCGAGTAATGGGACGGCGACAATTCTCAAAATCCGCCGCCGAACCGGTGTGCCCATCTTGGTCGTATGCGAGCCCAGTGATCCCTTGATGCGCGAATATTGTCTCGCCGGCGCGGCAGAAGCGATGCAGGCGCCGGTCGATATTATGCAACTGAACAAAACTGTTCAGCAGATTATTCAGCTATCCAAAAACTCGCGCGATTGGAGGGGAGCCGAGCCGAGCCAGACGCAACCCGCCCTTTTTTCCGGGCTGACGCTGCATCCCCACGAGAACCGGCTGACCGCGGCCGATGGATCGGCGGTCAAGCTCACCACGTCGGAAAACCGGGTGCTCACGCATTTCGTTAGTAATCCTTGGACATTGTGCACCCGTGATGCTCTGGCCGAGGCGCTGTACGGCTCTCGCCGCCCGACCAGCGATCGCGCGGTGGACGTCATCGTCACGCGGCTGCGCAAAAAGATGGTCACCCTCGGCGGTCCCGCCGCGCAGCGTTTGATTAAAACAGAATTCCGGCGCGGCTATGTCTTTGTGGCGGAGGTTTCGCTTGGCGCACGCCCCACGCCCTCGCGGGTGGCTCCGGCCCTAGAGGCACGGACCGCCTGACCGCGGCGATGCTGTCCGAGGCTGCGCGGCCGGCTGACAGCAGTCCAACGATCATGACGAGATGGTGGCTACTGTGACTTTGGCGTTGAATGAACCATCGACCGTCAATCCGCTCGACGATGCCGGTCACGCAACCGGCTCGCTGCTCGGCAGCCTGGTCATCGTGGCGCGGCACCGCGGCGTGCAGCTGTCGAAGGAACAGCTGATCCGCGACCACCAGTTGAGGGCTGGCGACGGCTCGGTGAAGGAAACGCTCAGCATCGCTCGGGCGTCAGGGCTACGGGCCAGCGCTACGCGGCTGCGGTGGGGCGATCTGTTCAATATGGGAACGGCGCTCCCGGCAATCGTGCTGTTGCGCAACGGCGCCGCGATGGTGCTGATCCGTACCGAAGCTCAGCGTCCCGGATGGCCCCCGGTCGTCGTTTTGCGCGATCCCAACAGCACGGAAGAAGCCCCGCTGGTGCTCGACGAAGCCCGCTTCACCGCGGCCTGGGCGGGCGATGTCATTCTCGTGAAGCGCGATTATCGGTTGCGCGACGAGGATCGCCCGTTCGGGATGGGTTGGGTCGCCGGGCAATTGCTGCGCGACCGGCGGGTCGCGCGCGACCTCGCTGTCTGTGCGATCATCCTGGGGGTGCTTGCCATCACGCCGGTCATTTTCTGGCGAGTCATGGTCGATCGGGTCATGTATTACGGGAGCATGAGCACCTTTACCATGCTCTGTGTTGCGTTTGGCATTTTGTTGTTATTTGAAACGGCATTCGGTCACTTGCGGCGCTACCTCGTGCTTTTTGTGACGACAAGGGTCGACATCAAGATCTGGTCGCACATGTTCAATAAGATGTTGAACCTGCCGATCGATTTTTTCGAACGCACGCCCACCGGCGAGATCGTACATAACTTGTACGAGATCTACAGAGTGCGCACGTTTCTGACGGGTCAGCTGTTTGGGACCCTCTTGGATTCCTTTGTGCTGGTGATCTTTCTGCCGGTCATGTTCATGGTCAGCACGATCATGACGGCATGTGTCCTGGCGATCTGCTTGCTGATATGCCTGTGGCTGGTGGCTATGCTGCCGACGGTCCGGCGCAAGGTCCGGCTGGCGATGGTGGCGGAGGCGGCGCGGGGCACCCACCTGGTCGAGGCGGTCCACGGCATCCGCGCGATCAAGTCCTTGGCGCTCGATGCCCGGCAGCGCCACGCCTGGGACGTGCATGTCGCCAAGGTGGCGGAGACCCGTTTCGACGAGGGGCTCACGGCCAACCTGATCCAGACCGTGGTGCACCCGCTCCAGATGCTGATGACGAACGGGGTCATCGCCGTGGCGGTCTATCTCGCGCTCGTCAGCAAAGACCCGATGTATCTCGGCGCGATCTTCGCCTTTATGATCATGACCCAACGAGTGACGCTGCCGGTGATCCAGGCAGCGACGGGCATCGTCCAAATCGACGAAGCCCGCGGGGCGATCAACTTGTCCGCCAGCATCGTCAATCAGCCGCCGGAAGAGGGCCGCTCGGGTCGCGGAATCCGCACCCCGTTTGTCGGCCGCATCGAATTCAACGAAGTGCTCTTCCGCTATGCGGGCACCAACGCGCCGGCGCTCGACCGCGTCTCTTTCACCATTCCCGAAGGCGCGGTCTTTGGCATCGTCGGCCGCAGCGGGTCGGGCAAAACCACGGTGACCCGACTGCTCCAGGGGCTGCACACCAATTACCAGGGGCTGATCAAGATCGACGGCAACGATCTGCGCGAGATCGATTTGGACCATCTGCGCTCAAGCCTCGGCGTCGTGCTGCAGGAGAATTTCCTATTTCGCGGCTCGCTGCGCGACACAATCGCCGCCGCCAAGCCCGATGCGACGTTCGAAGAGGTCGTCCGGGCGGCCCGGCTGGCCGGCGCCGAGGAATTTATCGAGCGGCTGCCGGCCGGCTACGAAACCTTTATTCAAGAGGGGTCGACCAATTTGTCCGGCGGCCAGCGCCAACGGCTGGCGATCGCCCGGGCACTGATCGGCGACCCGCGCATTCTGATGCTCGACGAGGCAACCAGCGCGCTCGATGCCGACAGCGAGGCCATCGTCAACGCCAACCTGCTGCGCATCGCTGAGGGGCGCACTCTGATCATCATCTCGCACCGGCTTTCCGCGCTCGTTGCGGCGAAGTCGATCCTCGTGCTCGAACGCGGCGCGGTGTACGACATCGGGACCCACGAGGAGCTGCTCGAGCGCTGCGACATCTATGCCGGGCTGTGGCATTTGCAGCACCGGCACCTCCAGACCAGGCCTCTATCGCATGAGATCATTCCGCTCCGGCCCGCTGCGCAGTAACGCGCCACCGGACCAGCTCGTCCGGCTGTTTCAATCGGAAACCGCGGAGATCATCGAGGCTCCCGAACCCTTTGGCGTGCGTGCCACGCTCTACGTGGTCGGGGGGTTTTTCGTCGCCCTGATCGTCGTGTCGATGGTGACCCGACTCGACCGCGTGGTCACCAGCAACTTCGGCCACATCGTGACCACGCAACCGACCGTCGTTATGCAGGCGCTCGATCCCTCGCTGATCAAAACGATCGAGGTCCGCGAAGGTCAGCACGTCAAGGCCGGCGATTTGCTGGCGACGCTCGATCCGACCTTCGCGGCCGCCGATGTCGGCGCCCTCACGCAGCAGGTTGCCAGCCTTGATGCGCAGATCGAGCGGTGCGAGGCCGAGCTTGCCAACCGTCCCTACGATCCGGTGCCCGCCAAGGATCCGACCACGGACCGCTATGTCCAGTTGCAGAGATCCTATTACCGGCAGCGCCAGGCGCAACGCGACGGCCAGATCCGCGCCTACGACGAACAGATCGCCCAGTTCACCGCAACCATCGCCAAGCTGAAAAACAACGAGGCGCGCTACGCCGACCGCGCCAAGCTCGCCAAGGAAGTCGAGGAGATGCGCGCGACCCTCGCCGCGGCCCAGGTCGGCAGCCGCCTCAACCTCTTGGCGGCAACCGACCAGAAGACCGAACTGTTGCGCAATCTCGAATACGACCGCAATAGCCTCGTCGAGAGCCAGCATCAGCTGCAAGCGACCACCGCGACGCGCAACGCCTTTATCCAGCAATGGCTCGGCGAAGCGAGCAAGGAGGAGGTCACCGCCCGCAATCAGCGCGACACCGCGCGCCAGCAGCTCGAAAAGGCGACAAAGCACAAGGATCTCGTGCGCCTGACCGCGACCGAGGATGCGGTGGTGCTGAAACTGGCCAAGCTGTCGGTCGGCTCGGTACTCAAGGAAGGCGATCCCTTTATCTACCTGGCCCCGCTAAACTCTCCGGTCGAAGCCGAGGTGCACATTTCGCCGCGCGACGTCGGGCACATTCGCGCCGGCGACCCGGTGAGGCTCAAGCTCGACGCCTTCAATTACATCGAGCATGGGATGGCGGAGGGAACCGTCAGCTGGATCAGCGAGGGGGCCTTCGCGGTCAGCGACGACACCGGTGCGGCGACGGACCCCTACTACAAGGTTCGGGTCGCGTTGACCAATGTCGATCTGCACAATGTCCCCGCAGGGTTTCGCCTGATCCCCGGAATGACCTTGACGGCCGATGTGCATATCGGCACCCGCTCGGTCTTGATGTACATTGTCAATGGCGCCGTGCAGGGGATGAACGAGGCGATGCGTGAGCCCTGATAGACTATCGCCAACCGCTCCCGATCCCCCCGGCGGCGCCGGTCGCCTGATCCGAACCGGGCGTGCCGCCGGCGCTCGCGGACACCACGCCAAGGCGTTCGAAAACTTCGCGAAGGCGGCGGCGACTGGCGACGCCGAAGGCCAGTTCCGGCTGGGTCTCTTGTATGCGCGCGGCGAAGGGGTCGTCGGCAACCTCGGCGACGCGATCGTGTGGTTCCGGCGGGCGGCGGAGCAGGGCCACGGTGAGGCGCAATACCAGCTGAGCCTCGCCTACCTGCATGGCGGGCAGGCCGATGGCGGGGCCCCCGCCTGGTACGACCGCGCCTCCGCCGTCGACAAGGACATTGCCGACCGCAATCGCGAGCTGATGTTTCCGAACGGGATCGCGGTTCCGCCCGACCCTGCAGAAGCCTTGCGCTGGTGTCGCGCCGCTGCCGAGCAGGCCCTTGCGCCGGCGCAGGCGACCCTCGCCTTATTGTATGCCAAGGGGCTCGGCTGCGAGATCGATTACGCAGAGGCGCGGCGCTGGTACGCGGCGGCCGCCGAACGGGGCAATCCGATTGGCGAACTCGGCCTGGGCGTCATTTACGCGAACGGTTTCGGGGTCGACATCGATCTGCCGACCGCCGCATCCTGGTATGAGAAGGCGGCGGCGAAGGGCAACGCAGACGCCCAAACCGCGCTTGCGCTGATGTGCGATGCGGCGCAGGGCGTGGCCCGCGATCCCGCGCGCGCCGCCGCGCTCTTTCAACAGGCGGCCGAGCGGGGGGATGCCCGGGCACGCTATCATCTGGCCCTGCACCTCTTGGAGGGTGACGGCGTGCCGCAGAGCCTCGTCATGGCCGAAACCCATCTTCGGCAAGCCGCGCGGATGGGACATGCCGCGGCAAAGCTCGCGCTCGCGCGCATGCACGCCGCCGGTCACGGCGCGACACCCAGTCAGCTTGAGGCTGCGCTGTGGTACCGGGCGGCCGCCGACGCCGGCGAAGCCGAGGCCCAGTTTGCCTTGGGCGCTCTCTTCGCCCGCGGCGAGGGCGTGCCGAAGCGCCTCGAAGACGCGGCGCGCTGGTTCGAACGGGCGGCGGAGCAGGGTCACCTCGCAGCACAGTTCAACATCGCCGTGTTTTACCTGAACGGCACCGGGGTTGAGCGCGACCCGGCTCAGGCGGCATCGTGGTTTGCCCGCGCCGCCGAGCGCGGCATGGTCACGGCGCAGACCAAACTCGCCCAGCTTTATCTTGCCGGTGACGGCATCCCGCCGGATCATCAAGCGGCCGCCGGCTGGCTGCAGCGCGCCGCCGGTGCAGGCGATGCCGAAGCCGAGACGGTTCTGGCCACCCTCCACCTGCAGGGCACCGTGGTCGAGCGCGACGCGGCCATGGCGGAACAGCTGTTCCGCCGTGCGGCGGATCGCGGGTACGGGCCGGCGCTCCTCCAGCTGGGTCATTACTACGCCCAGGACCGCGGCGCCGGGATCAATCAGCCCGAGGCGATCCGCTGCTATCGCGCGGCGGCGGAAGCCGGAATCGTCGCCGCGCAGTGGATTGTTGCGCACAATACCCTGGCCGGCGCGTGGGGGCCGCGCGATGCGGCAACAGCGGCATCCTGGTTTCGCCGGGCGGCCGAGGCTGGGCATGCCGGCGCCCAGTTCCAGCTCGGCGTCATGCATTGCACCGGCGAGAGCGTCCCGCGCGATCTGGCGGAAGGGACGGCATGGTATCGCCGGGCGGCCGAGCAGGGCGAAAAGATCGCCCAATACAACCTCGCGGTCATGCTGCTGCGCGGCGAAGGCGCGGCTCAGGATCTCGATGCGGCGCGGCACTGGTACGAAAAGGCAGCGGCGCAAGGGATGCCGGAGGCGCAGACCGCGCTCGGCGATCTTTATGCCGCGGGCATCGGGGTGCCGGCCGATCCCGAGGTGGCGTGCCGCTGGTATGAAACAGCGGCGGGCCAGGGGCACGAAGCGGCCCAGGCAAAGCTCGCCGCGCTTCACCGGCCGCGGCTTGTGGCCGAGGCCGAGCGGCTGCAGGTGCGATTGGGGTCGTGACCGCCAAGTCGCCGCCGGTTGGTTAGGGCCGCGATGGCTCGCGGCCTCTCGACACGCAACGATTTGTATCAACTTGAAACGTCTCGGCGCCATTCGTGATGGGACTCGGTCTTAACACGAAGGTTATACATACCATGGTACTCAGTTCCTGCTGGGCGGGGCGTCCAGCGGCTTTGGATTGGGTAGTGTGGGGTATAACGAATGGCGTCGCCGACCGGCGGACGATTTATCATTGGGGCCCCGTCAGGGTTCAACGCCGTCGCGGTGGGCATTAACGACGGCACCGACCCGATAACTCAGAGTCCGGTTACCGGAAGCTTCAACATCGAAGTGTTCACGGCCGCAGGGGCCACGCTGCCGGCGACCTTCGCTTCCGGCTTCCAGGCCGGTATCCTCGATCCGGGCGGGACGATCGTCCCTCTGGGCACCGGGGGTGCCCTGACCGGGACTAACCTGACGCTGGGCACCGGCAACTACGTGATCACCGATACGCTTATCGGCGGTCGAGCCGCGGCGTCCGTCACCCTCGGCAGCGGCACCCAGCGGATCGTCGGCGCCGGGGGCGACACGCTGCAAGGCGGATCGGGCCCCGGGATCCTCGATGCCATCCAGCAGTTCAGCAGCGGGGCCGAGACAATCATCGGCGGCAGCGGCCCGACCACGGTCTACGGCGGGACCTATGTCGACGGCACCGCCGGGAATATGAGGATCGGCGTCGGAACGGGCGGGACCGAACTCATCGTCGGCACGAGCTCAAACAATACCATCAGCGGCGCCGCCACCGCCCCCGATGTGATCACCGGCGGCGCGGCCGCGGTGACTATCCAGAGCCTCGGCAAGGGCGACATCGTCAATTTCGCCGGCCAAACCGGTAACGCGACGATCAACGCGAACACCGCCTTGAACGCCGCGAACGTCGGGGGTGTCAGCGCGACGCTCGGCGGCGGCCTCGCCACGATTTATGGCGGCGCCGGCGACACGATCAACCTCGGTTCGGTCGGACAGTATGCCGACGGTGGCCCCGGCCGAATGACGATCACCGACGGCTCGGCTGGGGTTGACTCGGTATTCGGCTCGAGCGTTTCCGGCGGGGGCGACACGTTTGTCGGTGGGTCGGCAGCCCTGCAATTCAATCCGGAGGCCGGCGGCGGGGATCTGCTCAACCTCTCGGGCTCATCGGGCAACGCGACGATCAACGTGTTCAATCCCGGGCCCACCGGGGCGAACGACATCGCCAACATCAACGACACGATCATGGTCGGCACCGGGACCGACTCGGTGTGGGGCGGTCAGGGCGACCGCATCGGCGTCGGCACCAGCTCGACCGCCGGCGGAACGCATCTGTTCGATCATTCGACCTCGATCGCCGGAGCGGCGATCGCCTTCGGCACCAACGATTCTGTCGCCAACTCCTCCTCGGCCAACGTGACTGTCACGCATTTCAACACGGGGACCGACTCGCTATTCTATCAGGGCGAGACCGCCAACACGACGAACAACATCGTCGCGACCTCGTCGACATCGGGTGGCAATACGACCTTCACGTTGCCGGACGGTACGGTGATGACCCTGATTGGGGTAAGTTCAATCAACTCTGGACTCTTCAAGCCGTAACGGCTTGCCGGTGCCGGGAAAACCGGCCCGGTCGAGAGTTGCAATCAGGAAAGCGGCGCGCGTGCCCGAAACGGTAGGCGCGCCGCTTAGCATTTCGGGCGGCGAAACGGCGTAAATCCTCGCCAGGGTCGGATTATCGCGGGTGGGCTCCGACCCGTGGGCGGGCGATGTTGCGGAGCCTGTGGACAAGCGAAACCAGCCCCGACAGGGGATTTTGTCGCCCGGCGTTGATCTGGTACCACAAACTGGCGCCGCCGGCGCCGTAGCGCCCGCGCATCAGACGCTCGGAGGGATCGCGCAAGAACTCGAACGCATAAGCGCTGCCAAAAACCACTCGCGCGCGGCTGTTCTCGAGCAAATAGGCGTACAGCAGATATTGCTCGGTCCAATGCAGCTGCAGATCCCGCGACCACGCCGGCGGCATGCCAAAGGGCAGAAAAATGTCGTGCGAGTGCACGGTTAACGTCTGGGCGATCGACGGCATCAGGACAAGGTAGATATAGAGACAATCGCTGCCGATTTTGACGGTGTGCGTCGAATCGATGAAGAGGATGTCGGCAGGGGCGAGCAGCGTCGCGAATGCCTCGGGTGTTATCGCCTGGATGGGCATCTCGATCAGTTCGGAGACGCTTTTGATCTGAGGGACAAAAGGACGGGGATAAGGATCGATGCAGACGATTTCGCCGGAGCCGTTTTTGCGGATCGCCGCATCGGCCACCAGGGTCGAAAATCCGCTGCCGATCTCGACAATCCGTCGCGGGCGCAGCCGCCGCACGAGGCAATAATAAGCCATGGCGTCGCCATGCGAGAATTGCGAATTCGCCCAGAAATACTCCGTGCAAGCCGCCTCGTCCCCGGCAACCGGGGGATTGAATTCATCGGCGAAGCTATCCATCCCCTGGAGGTATCGGGCCATCACGGCGTGATCGAAAATCCTGTGAAAGAGCGGGTGGCGAGCGCCGTCCACTCCCTCGAACGTCGTCTTCAAATCTTTGAGCAGCGGCGCCGGGGAATAAAAATCCGCCGGGATCAGCATGACCCCGTTGTCCTCGATGCGCCGTCGCACGGCTTCTGGTGCGTGGAGCAGGCTGCGGCACTCCGAGATGAAACGCTCGAGGTCGATGTCACCCTCGCCCGGCGGCGCCTCGTCCGTCACCCCGCCACCCGCTGCGCGAGGAATCGGCCGGCCGCCCGCAATTTTCCGCGATACCGCGGCTTGCGGGTGTGTGCTTGCCCAGGCTTCACCGCGGTAATCGGCAGGGCCCAATCTTCGCGGTGGATGATCCCAACTGCGGGGTCGTTTTCCCGGTGAATGACAATTTTCTCGAACCCGGACCGCTGCAACCGCAATACGACATCAGCCTCGCCAAAAATCCGCATTTCCAAGGTTTGCCCAGCGCCGCCGTGAAAGACAATGTCATCGAAGACCTCGTATTCGCCGTCGGTGCGCCGGTTGACCAAATAATGATCCGGCCCGAACTCCAGCACTTGAAAGTCGTTGAGGTTAGGAAAATGCTCGATAGTTTCATTGGCCTTAAAATACGGGACGGTCAAAACGAAGGTGCCGCCAGGCTTCAGCAGGTTGAACGCGCCGATGAATGCGCGATCAACCGGCGGCGCGACGTGCTCGAACACATCCGAGGAGATCACAAAGTCGACCGTTCCAAACAAGCCTTCCGGCGGATTGGTGATGTCGAGCCGCGGTTCCGCATGGTAGAAGGTATTTGCGTACGTGAACAAGCCGGTGAGCCTGGTCGCGTAACCGTCCCAATCGCTCAAGCCGGCACCCCGGATCGATCGGTCGACAGCCAAATCGGTGAGGCGGACGGAGCGCCCGAACAGCGCGAGCGATAGGCAGCGGATCACCGATCGCATGCGGACGGTAGAGCGGCAGCCGGCGCATTCGCCACCCTCGCGAGACATCTGCTCGGGCATTAGGCGGTTGCGGGTGCCGCAGATATTGCAGCGGAAGGCCACGCTCAGGTTCGCGATCCTTGCTCAAGAGGGCTCTTCAGTTTGACAGAGACGAGAAGAGCGTCAATCCGTTCCCGGGCAACGCCGCCCTGTTCTTGACAGCGGATCGAGCCTCATTCATGAGTTGTTTGGCCCGGGCGAGGGGACATGGCCGTGGAATTGAGCAAATTTTTGAATAGCCGTTTCGCCGACGAATCGGTCCTCGGCCCGCTGCGTGCCCGATTTCAATCCGCCGAACCCTTTCCCTGGCTCGTTTTGGAGGATTTTTTAACCCGCGGTTTCGTGGATCGACTTGTCACCGATTTCCCACAGAAGGGGCCCAGTTACGACAAATATTGCCTCGGCGAGGATGGCAAGATCTGTCCGAACTACGCGAATCCGAACCCGAAGGAATTTCCCGAAGCGTTTCAATTACTGGACTCGCTTATTTCAAGCGACGAATTTGTAACGTTCCTGTCGAAGCTCACCGGTATCCCTGATCTCGAATACGACCCCGACTATTTTGGAGGTGGTATCAGGGAATCTCAGAGCCAGGTCTATTTGCCTCCTCATATCGACTTCAACTATCATCCAAGAAATTTGTCGCACCGGCGGCTCAACTTGCTGGTGTACTTAAACGAAGATTGGATGGAAGAATGGGGCGGAGCAATCCAGGTGCATAAGGACCCGCGGGTTCATCGGACAGACAGCATGGTCGCGTCGTTTCCGCCGGTCCTCAACCGCTGTTTTATCTTTGAAACTTCCGAGAGATCCTGGCACGGGTTCAACCGGCTGGTTCCACCCCCTGGGCGCTCTCGCCGCGCCTTCACGGTATATTATTATACAAAGGATCGGCCAGACGCAGACGACGTCAGTTTGCACAATACCGAATATGTCGAGCCGCCCTTGCCGGCGCGATTTGCCGCCGGGCATACCCTCACCGGTGAGGACGAACTCTTGCTCACCGAAGCCATCGTGCGCAGGGATGCCCGTATCGAGCTGCTCTATCGCATTCGTGCGGAGGCAGACGGAAAATATGCCCACCTCTGGAAGGAATACGAATATTACCTCGACCTGTCGCGGTCGCTGCGCAATGAGCTGGACAGCGTGAGGGCAGCGGCGGCGCAAACCGGCGAGGATGTCCAAATCGGCCCGCAGACCGCGCACGGATCGTCGTCAATTCGCGCCATCCGTGCGCTGACGGACCGCGTGATCTCTTTGCGACCGGTCTGGCGCCGCTCGACAGGTCGGTAATGGAGGGCGCGGCGCGCAGGCCGGTAAAGGGCCCCGTCGATGGATGACAGTTTCATCGGAACTGAAATCAACTCGGTCGAGTATTGGAATAAGCGCTTTTTCGAAGACTGGATCGCCAAGGGCGGCCGCAAGCAGACCGCGTTCTTCGCCGAATTATGCGGCCGGGAGCTCCCCGGCTGGTTGATAGAAGAAGTGCGGGCCGGCAAATCCTCGATTTTTGATTATGGCTGCGCGTTGGGCGACGCGCTCCCCGTCTTGCAATGCATCTTTCCCGACTCAACCATTCGCGGCGGCGACGTGGCCGAGGTCGGTTTGGGCATGGCGCGGGCGTTGTACCCCGGCTTCGAGTTCATCCATGTCAACGCGGTCGGCGACGCGGCCAAACTGGCCGATATCGTGTATTGCTCGAACACCCTTGAGCATTTTGGGAATTGGCGTGAGGTCTTGCAGCGCCTGGCCCGGCACGCCAAGAAATACGTGCTTGTCGTAGTGCCCTTTGAGGAAGATGACCGCATCGACGAGCATGTCTATACTTTCGAGTTTGACAGTCTGCCGGCGCGGCTTCTTCCCGGCATGCACCTCTTGCATCTGATCGTGGTCGATGCCGCCCTGGAAGCGGAGACGTATTGGCCTGGTCTGCAGCTGATTGCGATCTATGGCAGAAAGCGCGGCAGTCGCAATCAGGGCGCCGCCGACCCTGTGCCGCGCAGGCAGCCCGGCGTGTTGGCATTCGACCTGCGGCGCGTGGAACCCGAAATCATCCCCGCATTGCTCGCCGGCGTCGCGGGCCTGTCGCAAGAAAAACGGAAAATTGCGCGGGACGAAAAGGCGCTGCGCGTGGCTCTTAAGGAGCGCGATGCCGCTCTGGCGATCGCCAACGACCAGATCCAGGAGAGCGCTGCGCGCGTCGAGGAGACCGCGGCCCGCGAAAAGACCGCACTCGCCGAAATCGACAAGCAGCGGATGCTGATCGCCGAGCTGAGGCAACAGCGCGATACCGCGATGCTGGAAGCTGCCGAGGCCGTGCACGACGAGATCGCCGGGCTGCGCGAGGCGCTGACGCAGACCGAAGAAGCGGAAGCCGAGCTGCGCAAGGGGCTGGCCGAGGCTGAACGCAAGGCGCGCGAGCTCGAGCTTATCGCCGCGGAAATGAAGGCCGCACTGGCGCAGAACGAAGCTCGCGCGATGCGGCGGCTGACGAGCTACTTGAAGCGTCGTCTATACCGG
>Ga0210394_10005534_pt1 | contig 14123 bp, 12 predicted proteins | sample IncBWC12MmetaG_FD_160121 | JGI IMG/M metagenome (GOLD analysis project Ga0210394, IMG submission 160121) | Forest soil microbial communities from Barre Woods Harvard Forest LTER site, Petersham, Massachusetts, United States - Inc-BW-C-12-M | ecosystem: Environmental > Terrestrial > Soil >...
GCCAGCGCTTTTCGAAAGACCGAAAACGGCATATCGGTGTTCGCCCAAGGGTATAACGGCATGAATGCGAACGCACGAGAGCTGGCGGAAAGTTTCGATATCGAGAAACTGACGGGCGAATTCTACGTCGATCCCTACCCGACCTATCGTGCACTGCGGGAGCACGCCCCGGTCAAGCGCAACGCCAACGGGTCTTATTTCCTGACCCGCTATGACGACCTGCTCGCCGCCTACAAGAACACGGCGGCCTTCAGCTCCGACAAGAAAAAGGAATTCGCGCCGAAATATGGCGCATCGCTGCTCTTTGAACATCACACCACAAGCCTCGTTTTCAACGACCCGCCGGCCCATACCCGCGTGCGAAGGCTGATCATGGGTGCGCTGTCGCCGCGCGCCATCGCAGGCATGGAGGGCGATCTGATCGCGCTTGTCGATCGGCTGATCGCAGCGATTGCCGCCAAGGGCGAGGTCGATCTGATCGCGGATTTTGCCGCCGCGATCCCGATCGAGGTGATCGGCAATTTGCTCGACGTACCGCAGGATGAACGCGAGCCGCTGCGCGGCTGGTCGCTGGCGATACTGGGCGCGCTCGAGCCCGTGATCTCCACGGACGTCTTCGCGCGCGGCAACACCGCGGTGCAGGAATTCCTGGACTATCTAAAAGCTCTGGTGGCGAAGCGCCGGGCAAAGCCCGGCAATCCCGAGCGCGACGTGCTGACGCGGTTGATCCAGGGCGAGGCCGATGGCGAACGGCTCACCGAGAAGGAGCTCTTGCACAACTGCATCTTCCTGCTCAACGCCGGTCACGAGACCACCACCAACCTGATCGGCAACGGGCTCGTCACGCTGTCGGTCAATCCTGCCGAAAAGATCCGGTTGATCGAAAATCCGCAGATGATCAAAACTGCGGTCGAGGAAATCCTCCGCTATGAGAGTTCCAACCAGCTCGGCAACCGCATGACGACGGAACGGATCGAACTTGGCGGCGCGGTGCTCCCACCGGGCACGTCCGTCACACTCTGCATTGGCGCTGCCAACCGCGACGAACGGCAATTCACCGATCCCGAAACGTTCGATGTCAGCCGCACCCCCAATCGGCATCTCGCCTTCGGCACCGGCGCGCATCAATGCGCCGGCATGGCGCTGGCGCGGCTCGAAGGCGCGATCGCGATTTCACTATTTCTGGCGCGGTTCCCGCATTACGCCCTGAAAGGCGCGCCCGTGCGCGGCGGCCGCGCCCGTTTTCGCGGATTTCTCAGCGTGTCCTGCACAATCAATTGAGGCGTCGAGGCCGCCAAGCCTGAATTGACAGGTGGCCTAAACCCGGCGAGGATTTTCGCCTCTACAACGAAAAGAAAAGAGCCCGGGATGAGAAACGCACCAAAAACCGTATCGTTGCTTTCCTGCATGTTTTTGAGTCTTTTGGCCGCGCCTGCGCACGCCGACGACGCAAGCCCACTCAAGGGAGGCGTTATCCTCGATCTCTTGCAAAAGCAGACCGGCGTATACGACCGATCCAACACGGGCAAGACGCCTGAGTTTGTCGTCGACCCGACCTGGCCGCAGCCGCTGCCGCATAGCTGGCTGCTCGGGCAAATCGGTGGCCTCTATGTCGATCATCACGACCACATCTGGGTCTATCAGCGGCCGCGGACGCTCAACGACGACGAAGTTGGGCTCGACGGCCCGATACCGAGCGCAGCCGATGCCAAGGGCCAGCCGGTCAATGGTCTCGGCTTCGTGCGGACCAACGGCTTCGGCGCGGATTGCTGCCGCGCGGCGCCCTCGGTGATGGAATTCGACGGAAACGGCAAATTGCTGCGCGCCTGGGGCGGCCCAGCCGATCCCGGCTTTATCGGTGGGAAATGCAAGGCAGACGACGACTGCATCTGGCCGAATATCGAACACGGCATCTATGTCGACCAGAAGGACAACGTCTGGATCGCCGGCAATTCCCCCGCTCTCAAACCGGGAGACAAGGAAATTCCGTGGACCACCAACAAGGCCGGCGGCGACGGCTTCATACTGAAGTTCGACAGGGACGGCAATTTCAAGATGCGGATCGGCGGCACGCCTTCAGCACCCGACAGCAACAGCAAAGATGGTGGCATCAATGGCACACCGCTGCTCTACCGGCCGGCGGACATGGTGTTTGATCCCAAGAGCAACCGCCTCTATGTCGCCGATGGCTATGCAAACCGGCGCATCCTGATCGTCGATGGCGACACCGGCAAATATGTCGGCCATTTCGGCGCCTACGGAAATAACCCGATCGACGATGCGACAGCGGCCGCGGCCGGCACCTGGCCACAGGCGTCAGCGAGGGGCGAAACCAAGCCTGCCTTCTTCCGTAACCCCGTCCACTGCGTGAAGATCGCCGACGACGGCAAGATTTACGTCTGCGATCGCGGCAACGACCGCATCCAGGTGTTTGACGGCAGGGATCCGTCGCTTGGCAAGGAGTGCAGCAACCCCAACGGCGAAGCCGGCAAATGCGCTTATCTGACCGAGCGCTTTATCAGCGCGAAGACCTATACCCAGCCGGTGATGCCAGGAACGGCGGTGTCAATGAACTTCTCGCCCGACAAGGCGCAAAGCTGCCTCTATATCGGCGACAACACCAACCAGACGATCTACATCCTCGGCCGCGACAATCTTGAGCAGCTCGGCCGGCTCGGACATGGCGGGCGGATGGCCGGCGATTTCCACTGGCTGCATCAGGTGAGCTTGGACAGTCAGGGGAACATCTATACCGGCGAGGTCGATACCGGAAAACGCGTGCAGAAATTCGTGCGTTACGGCACGAGTGGTTGTAGCGGCACGGGCACCGCGAACATCGGCGGCGAAGCGGCGGAACGAAAATAGACGTCGATCAGGCGTCCTGGCGAAGAGCCAGGACGCCCTCGATGCCGGATTTTGCCGCGGCATCGAGGAAGCGCCGCGTCACCTCGTCCGCCGGAAACGACATGTCGATGCGCAGCTCCTGCAACGACACGTCCTGCGGCGTTCCAAATGTCGTAAACGTATTGAACAGGCGAAGCCTGGTGTCGCCGATGCGCAATTCCAGCGACTGCACCGGGTCGATTCCGTCCTCGTGAAACATGGCCCCGGTGCCGAGCAACGGGCCATCCTGGTTGAAGCGGCGCAGAAGCGCTGCGGAAGGCGAGCCGGCTCTGCCCGCGGCTTCACGGCGCAACCGGCGCAGCAATGCCGCGCGCGAATGCGTCCAGTTGACGATGTGAGGCTGCAGTCCGCTCGGTGCAAACATCAATTCCACGAAGTTGATCATGCCGTCCGGAAAAAGCTGCCGCAACGCCTCGGCCCCCACGCAATAATTCACAATGCGCGAGACCGCCTCGTTCCGCATGACGATGTTCCAGTTGATGTCCATGACGACGGCCGGATACGGCTCATGGTGGTTGAGGATCAGCTCAAGCGCCTCGCGCGCCGCCTTCATCTGCGAAAGATCGAGGCGCCGCTCCGGGTATGCGGGCGCGTAGCCGGCCGCGAGAAAGAGTTCGTTACGGGCGCGTAGCGGCAGATCCAGCGCCTCGGCCAGTTTGAAAATCATGTCGCGGCTGGGTTGCGCACGCCCCGACTCGACGAAGCTGATGTGCCGTTGGGATATTCCCGCAAGCAGCGCAAGATCGAGCTGGCTCAGCCGCCGAACGGCGCGCCATTCGCTTAAGGTAGAGCCGAAGCCACTCTTCATCATGGGAGCTTATTCGCCAGAGTACACCAACTCAATTACTCCCCTGGTAATTGCGGCGCTGACCTGCCCGCCATACGGTCCTCGCAACACGCCGCGGATGCGAGGATGACTCCATGCAGAAACCGACCATTTTGGTTACCGGCGCCACCGGCAAGACCGGAAGTGCGACGATCGCCCAGCTCCTCGCCGCAGGATATCCCGTTCGCGCCCTCGTACACCGCATCGATACGCGCGGCGAAGGCTTACGCAAACTCGGCGTCGAAATCGTCGTCGGCTCGCTTGAGGACATGACCGATCTGGGCACGGCCATGAACGGCGTTCAGCGCGCCTATTTCTGTCCGCCGCTCGAGCCCGGCACGCTGCGGCGCGCAACGCTGTTTGCGGCAGCCGCCCAAGCCGCCCGCCTCGAAGTCGTCGTCGTGCTGAGCCAGTGGCTCGCCGATCCGCACCATCCCGCCACTCACTCCCGCGAAAAATGGCTGAGCGGCAAGGTTTTCGAATGGACGCCGGAGCTCGACATCGTCACCGTCAATCCCGGTTTCTTCGCCGACAACTATATGGCCGCGCTTGAGCCGATGGCGCATTTCGGCCTGATGGGCATACCGCTCGGAAAAGGTCTCAACGCACCGCCATCGAACGAGGACATTGCGCGCGTCGTGGTCGGTGCGCTGACAAACCCGGCGCCTCATATCGGCAAGAGCTATCGCCCGACCGGCCCTCGCCTGTTGTCGCCGGAAGAGATTGCCGGCGCGATCGGCAAGGCGCTCGGCCGCAAGGTGACCTACCAGGACGTGCCGATGAAGCTGTTTTTCAAGGTGGCGAAGTCGCTCGGGATCAGCGAGTTCGTGATCGAGGAGCTTTCCTACTTCCTGAGGGATTATCAGCGAAACGCCTTCGGCATTGGCGCACCGACCGACGCCGTGCTGGAAGTTGCCGGTGTCGCGCCCGAACCGTTCGAGCAAATCGCCCGCCGTTATGTCGCAACGTCAGGCTTTGCTAAGCGAACGGTCCGTTCCAATCTGACCGCCGTGCACAATCTTGTCGCGGGCCTTCTGACCTCCGCGCCCACGCCTTCTGACATTGCGCGGCGGCTGCACCTGCCGACGCTCAATCATCCGATGCTTGCCGCCGACAGCGCGCCCTGGCGCGCCATACATGTGCCGAGCGGGGCAGACTGATCAAGGTCCCGAGGAGTGCAGATGTCGCCGCGCAAGGCTCAAACCACCGAACGATGCCGTTCGATGCAGGTCCGCAACACGTCGTCCATCGGCTTGCCCCACCAGGCTTCCGAGAAGATCTCGATTTCGGAATAACCGGCAAAGCCTTGCGCCTCGACCGCCTGGCGCAGCGATTTGATGTCGATCACGCCGTCGCCCATCATGCCGCGGTCGTTGAGGATGTCCTTGGTGGGCACAAGCCAGTCGCAGACGTGAAACGCCAGCAGGCGGTCCTTAGCCGCGCGCGTGATCTGCGGAAGTACGTCCGGGTCCCACCAGATGTGATAGACATCGAGGGCGACGCCGAGCGCGCCCGTCCGATCGGGATCGAGACGGTCGCAGATGTCGAGCGCCTGTCCGGTCGTGTTCACGCAGGCACGGTCGGCGGCGTAGGCCGGGTGCAGCGGCTCGATTGCCAGCGGCATGTTCGCCGGACGGGCGTAATCCATCATTTCGCCGATCGCGTCCTCAACCTGCGCACGCGCACCCGCGATATCCTTGGTGGCAGCACTCCCCAGCCGAGAGTATTGCGGCAGGCCGCCGACCACGAGCACGACGCAGGGAGCGCCCAGCGCCCTGGCCTCATCGACCGCGCGACGGTTGTCGTCCCGCGCCGCCGCCCGGTGTACGGCATCGGCCGGAAACATCCCGCCGCGGCAATAGCCCGAGAGCTCCAGGCCTGCGTCTCGCACCGCGCGCGCCGCGCGGTCGAGGCCGACGGCGGCGACCTGATCGCGCCAGGGATCGATGGCGCGAATCCCATCCCGCGCGCAGGCCTCAATAATCTGCAACAGGTCGCCCTGCTTGCGGACGGTCGCAGTGTTGAGCGACAGCCAATGGTGATCGGCGGAAAAATCCCGCATCACGCCTCTATACCATGGACCGCAAGCACCGCTTTCATGCGCCGTGTCGCCATTTCCGGATTGGCCAAAAGTCCGGCCTGATCCGCGAGCCGAAACAGTTCGGCCAGATGCAAGGTCGAGCGCGTGCTCTCCTGTCCGCCGACCATCGTGAAATGATCCTGATGGCCGTTGAGATAGGCCATGAACACGATGCCGGTCTTGTAGAAGCGGGTCGGCGCCTTGAAGATATGGCGCGAGAGCGGCACGGTCGGACCGAGCACGTCGTGGAATCCTTGCGCGTCGGAAGCCGCTAGCCGCGACAGCGCGTAGGACGCCGCCGGCGCGATCGCATCGAAGATGCCGAGCAGCGCGTGCGAATAGCCCTCGTCGTCGCCGGCGATCAGTTCGGCGTAATTGAAATCGTCGCCGGTATACATCTTCACGCGCGCGTCGAGGCGGCGGCGCATGTCGATTTCGCGCTGCTTGTCGAGCAGCGAAATCTTGACGCCGTCGACATCGGCCGCATGGGCATTGATAATGGCGACCGCGGTGTCCATCGCCTGGCCGAGATCTGCCGCGCCCCAGTAGCCGGCCAATGCAGGATCGAACATGTCGCCGAGCCAGTGGATGATCACGGGCTCAGCCACCTGCGACAGCACACGGTCATAGACCTTCGCATAGTCGTCAGGGCTGCGGGCGATTTTTGCAAGCGCGCGCGAGGCCATCAAGGTGATGCGGCCACCGGCTTTCTCGATCGCGGCGATCTGATGTTCGTAAGCGTGAATCACGTCGTCGAGACTTTTGGCGTCTTCCGCTGCCAGATGATCGGTGCCGGCGCCGGAGAATACCAGCGCCGCCGCCGCGCCCCGCGCCTTCGCAGCCCTCACCGAACGCTGGATCAATTCGAGCGAGGTCGGCCAGTCCAGCCCCATGCCGCGCTGGGCCGTATCCATCGCTTCCGCCACGCCGAGACCGAGGTCCCAGATGTGTTCGCGAAACGCAATCGTCTTGTCCCAGTCGATCGCCGCGCTCAGCCACGGATCGACATCGGCGAGCGGATCGCAAACAACATGTGCCGCCGAAAACGCCACGCGATTGAGCGTGCCTTCAAGCTTGGCGGGAAAACGCCGCGAGGCCGCGAGCCGATAGGTTTCCGTTCCGCCATCAGCCGTCGGCAGCTTCAGCGACAACGACGAGGCGGGCATCACGGGCTTGTTCATGAGCCTTCTCCTCACACCTTGATCGGCGCGACGTCGATCCAGCGCCGCTCGCGCCAGCTCTGCAGCGCGCATTCGGCAAGCTGCACGCCCTTGGCGCCTTCGAGCAGCGTGTACCTGTACGGTGCATCCTCGCAGACGTGGCGAATGAACATTTCCCACTGTTCCTTGAAGCCGTTGTCGTAAGAAGTGTTCTCCGGCAGCTTCTGCCAATCTGAATAGAAATCGTGCAGACGTTTCTCGTCCGGATTCCATACCGGCCGCGGCGTCGACTGCCGCGCCTGAATCACGCAATCGGTGAGGCCGGCCACCGCCGAGCCGTGGGTGCCATCGACCTGGAAGGTAACGAGGTCGTCGCGGTAAACCCGCGTCACCCAGCTCATGTTGATGTGTGCGATCACGCCGCCCTTGAGGCGGAAAGTCGCGTAGGCCGAATCGTCAGCGGTCGCCTTGTATTTCTTGTTCTGTTCGTCCCAGCGCTCCGGAATATCTGTCGAGCCGAGGCAGCTCACGCTTTCGACCTCGCCGAAGAGATTATCGAGCACGTAGCGCCAGTGGCAGACCATGTCGAGAATGATGCCGCCGCCGTCCTCGCTGCGATAATTCCACGACGGCCGCTGCGCCTCCTGCCAGTCGCCTTCGAACACCCAGTAGCCGAACTCACCGCGCACCGCGAGCATGCGGCCGAAGAATCCGGAATCGCGCAGGAAAGCGAGCTTCTTCAGTCCAGGCAGGAACAGCTTGTCCTGCACCACGCCATGTTTGAGACCTTTGCTGTTGCCAAGCTTGACGATCGCAACCGCCTCGTCGAGATTGGTTGCGGTCGGCTTTTCGCAATAGACATGCTTGCCGGCGTTGAAGGCCCTGGTCAGCAAACCTGGCCGGGCCTGCGTGGTGGCGGCGTCGAAGAACACCGCGTCTTTTTTGTCCGAAAGCGCACCGTCGAGATCGGTGGTCCAGCGTTCCACGCCATAGTGCTTGGCAAGCGCCTCGATCTTTGCCGGGTTGCGGCCGACCAGAACAGGATCCGGCATCACGCGGTCGCCATTGGAGAGCTTCACGCCGCCCTGGTCGCGGATCGCGATGATCGAGCGGATCAAATGCTGGTTGAGCCCCATGCGGCCCGTGACTCCGTTCATGATCACGCCGAGGCGTTGCGTCGTCATAGCGATTGCTCCTGCAGGGTTCTTGCTTTTGATGGTCGAAAAGGCTGCATCGTCGACCACAGCGGATGCGTGCCGGCGGCATATCCCGGCGCGGTCAGCGTATCAGTCAGGAGGTCGCCGCCGTGGATCGCGAGCCGGACCGTATCGCCGTCGCGGACGTAGAGATCGGGATGCGCGGCGCGGAATGCATTCGCCTCGTCGGCCGGCGTATCGCCAAAGCCATCGACGTAATGATGGCCGTTGCGCTCGGCGTGGACGACCCCGATCAGGGCGCCCAACGCGAGGTCCTGCTGCACGGCGAGCCCCGCCTGACAGGTCAGATCTTCACCCGTGACAAAAAATTTGTCGCCCGGCGTGCTCCACTTGGCGGCACGCGTGGCGTTGATCACGGACTTGTAGATTCCCTTGCATGATTTCGAGGAAATCCCGCGGTAGCCAAGCGCGCGCGCGCAAACGAACGCGTTATAGGAATCGTCCGCCTCGTCGATGATGAAATCGTAAGCCGCAATTTCGCCAATCGGCGCGGCGCGGGTGAGATCGCGTGGCATCGGCTGCTCGATGTAGAGAAGCCGGCTTGCGATCGGCGCCAGGGCGCCGTCGCTGCCGAGACGGTTGATCAGATTACGCAAGCCCGCCAGATCGGCGTATTGCTCGTTGGCATCGAGCGTAACGCCATAATGATAAGGTAGCGCCACAAGCTCCTTGCCGATGCGGATCAGCCGCGCGGCATCGGTGTTGGGGTTGCCGGAAAGCTTGAGCTTGAAATAGCGCGCACCGGAATTCTCGTTTGTATCGGAAACGCCGCCTTTGCCCTCGATCCGATCGTCGAGCCCGACGGTGTGACGGACCGCGACGCGCTCGCGGCGGCGGCATTGCGCGAGAAACCGCGTGATGTCCTCGTTCGCAAGATCCGGCGACATTCGCGCGTCGACGCCGGCGATATTGGCCGCCATTCCATCGAAGAAATTGGCGCCCGCGCCACGCAGCAGCGCATCGAGAATGGCCTTGTTGATCTCCGCCGGGCCGTAAATCGCCGCGAGCGACGGAATGTCTTCCTTCGCGCAAGCATCGATCTGCGTGGCGATCCGGAAGGCGTGGTGGCCAAATGCCGTGTCGAAGCCGGAACCGGTGAGGAAAAGCCCCTTGGCAATCGAGAGCGATCGCCTTAATTCGTCGACGGTCTGCTCCGGCGAAAGATGGCTGCGCTTGTCGAACCATTTCGGCACCATCAGCTCGGCACTGGCGCCGACTGAGCTACGACCGCCCTCGATTTCGATCTCGGCGCGCACGAAGACCTGCGAGGCCGCCTCCACCACCACGGCGCCGAAGCGGAACGGCCGGGCAAAACGCACGGGGCGTTCGAAAAGCGCGATGTCCCGCACGGCCAAACGCAGCGGCATCTTGTTAGCCCCTCAATCCAGTGCGGTTTGGGTGAAGAAATGCTTGCGGATACGCTGAACCAGTTCCGTGAAAACCGGATCGGCCATCGCATCGAGCGAGCGCGGGCGCGGCAAGGGCACGTCATAGATCGCGGCAATCGCGCCGGGCCGCTCGGTCATGACCAGAACGCGATCGGCGAGAAAGACCGCTTCCGGAATCGAATGGGTGATCAGAAGGATGGTCTTTCCGGTCTCGCGCTGGATGCGCATCAGTTCAACGTTCATGCGCTCACGCGTCATGGCATCCAGCGCGCCGAACGGCTCGTCCATTAGCACGATCTTGGGATCATGCACGAGTGCCCGGCAGATCGAGGCACGCTGCTGCATGCCGCCGGAGAGTTGCCAGGGCAGCTTCTTCTCAAAGCCCTCGAGCCCGACCAGTTTGAGCAGCGCCTTCGCCCGCGGCAGGTATTCTTCGCGGGAAAGACGTTTCATGTCGATCGGCAGCATCACGTTGTTGAGGATATTGCGCCAGGGAAGCAGCAGCGCATTCTGAAAAACGATGCCGACATTGCCGTGCGGCTTGTCGACCTTCTCGCCCTCGACGAAAATCTCGCCGGTCGACGGCTGCAATAACCCGGAGATCATTTTCAACAGCGTGGATTTGCCACAGCCGGAAGGGCCGACCACGACAAAGAATTCGCCGGCGTTGATATGAAAATCGAGCGGCCGCAACGACGGCACGTCGCCGTCGCGCGAGCGGTAGGTTTTCGAAACGCCGGACAATTGAATACCAGGCGTCGCAGCCGCGCCGCGATCGGCGACGACGCGCAGATGCGCGCTTCGCGGGTCAGCGCCGGATACTTTGCCAGTCGGAATCATTCGGCAGGTCCACGAGGGCAAGTCGTCCCTGCGAAAGCAGGGACCCATACGCCGCGGCTTTTCTTAGGGCACATCGGTTGAAACCCTCTCCGACTACTCTGGCCGGTGGTTATGGGTCCCCGCGTTCGCGGGGACGACACAAACCGGCGGCCTCTCACGAACCGCCCTTCGGCAGATACTCATTGGTATAAAACGCCTTCGGGTTTTCCTTGGCCTTGGCGTCGAGCCCGCCATATTCGACCATCAGGTTCACGCTATCGGCCATATTCTGATCGGTGACCTGGAACGGCCGCTTGGCTTTGGTCTCAGTGGTACGGTAGAGCGGGATCGTCAGCTCGAAGCCTTGCGTCAGGGTGTCGATCTTGCCGCCCTTGGGGTTCGCATCGAGGATCGATTGTGCCGCGCCCTTGGGGTCCTTCTCGGCGGCCTCCACCGCCTTGGTGGTAGCAGTCATGAAGCGTTTCACGACGTCCGCATTGGCCTTGACGTATTCGGTATTCGCGACGATCCCCGACGACACCATGTTGATGCCGTAGTCGGCGAATTTGATCGGATAGACTTCCTTGCCGATCGCGTCCTTGATCTTCATCGATTGATCCATGACGTAACCGAGCAGAAGATCGGCCTGGCCGTTGATGACGGCGTTGAGCTTGGTCTGACCGTCGCCGGCGACGGTAGTGAAATCGCTTTCCTTCAGCCCGGTCTTTTTCAAGAACAGCGGCCAGATTTGCGTCATGGAATCGGCCGGCGTGATCGCCACCGTCTTGCCCTTGATATCCTCCGGCTTGCGGATGTTCTTCTCGGCAAGCCCCATTACCGACATTGGGCTCGTCTGGAGCAGCACGCCGGTAGCGATCACAGGCGCGCCCTTGATCGCCGCGCGCATCATGGTCGGCACGTCGACATAACCGAAATTGGCGGTCTTGGCCGCCACGGCTTGCGTGGTCGCCGCCGAACCTCGGCCTTCCTGGATTTCGAGATCGATTCCTTCGGCGGCATAAATGCCCTTGGCCTTGCCGTAGTAGAGCGGCGCGTGCTCGCCATAGACGTACCAGTTGAGCATCAGCACGACCTTGTCGGCCGCTCTTGCGGGCAACGCCGCAAACGCCGTCAGGACCAGGGCCGAGGCCAACGCCGCCATCCAACGCTTCATGTCGTCCTCCCAAAACCTGTTTTATCAGCCGCCTTTGCCGGCAGCCTTTTCAAATACCGTTCATGCCGTCAAAATGATGTCCTCGCGCTGGCTGACATGCCAGGGCACCACGAGGCGCTCAATCCGGTCGACGATCCAGAACAGCACTACGCCGAGCAGCGCCAGGATCACAAGGGCTGCGAACATCGTCGGCAGGTCGAACGTGCCGATCGAGCGTTGCAATACATAACCGATGCCGGAATTGGAACCGACGAATTCACCGACGACGGCGCCGACGACCGCGAGCGTCACCGACACCTTCAAGCCGGAAAAAATCGCCGGCATCGCGTGCGGCAGGTTGACGGCGCGGAAGACGTGGAAACGGCTGCCCTGCATGGCGCGCGCGAGGTCCACCATGTCGGGATCGACGGATTTGAAGCCCTGCACCGCCGACACCACCACCGGGAAAAATCCCAGCAGGAAGGCCGAAATGACTTTCGGGAAAATGCCAAATCCGAACCAGACCACGAACAAAGGCGCGATCGCGATCTTCGGCACCGACTGCGAGAACACGAGCAGCGGGTAAACGTAACTCTCAACCGTCCTCGATCCCGCAATCAGCATGGCGACGGGAATGCCGAAGGCCGCCGACAGCAGGAATCCGCAGATCGTGGCATAGGTGGTCGGCCAGGATTGACGCAGCAGTTCCGGCCAATCCTGCCAAAGCACGGCGACGACATCGGCGGGTGCGGGAATTTGATAGGGCGGGATCTTGAACAGCCGGATCGAAAGATCCCAGGCCACCACGATGAAAATCAGGAACAGAAACGGGCGCACCCACGCCGCGTTCAGCGCCTTCGACACGCCTCCCCGGCTTTGCAGTTCCGCCAATTTCCTCTCCCCTATGCCGACTTTGACGAAGAAATTAACCCGTTGGATAAATACTGTCCAGCGGTTTCACCCCGCGTTCCACCCGATCCATGAAAGGAATTTTAGAAAGGTGCGGTGCTTCACCATCGGGAGTTGAGCGTTGACCCGTATCGGCCACCCAAGATGGCTCGCTTACCGGACCCCAACGCGGCTCTTTCCTTTCGCGTTTGGTGGGCGAAACGGTAGGCGCGCAGCCGCCGATCGTGGCCGAAGGAGAACCGTTATGACGAACCTCAGATTGATTGGCGCCGCCGTCCTTTCACTTGCGATTGCCGGGCCTGCAATGGCAGCGACTGTGAGAGGTGACGAACTGCCCACCGCCCCCCGTCACTATGCCTACGAGAGACATCAGATACGCGCCCAGGACTTTGACCATTTCAACTTCGGCATTGCGCGACCAACCTATCACTCCGGGTGGGGTGGCCCGTATGGCGACGGCGATTACCCCGGCACGATCGACCGGAATATGGGGCCTCCCTATTGGCGCTCTCGCTAGGTCGGCGCCCCCGGCCGCAGCCGGGTTCGATCAAGTTCTCATTTGGCGCTTGAAAGCGCGGGCGCAGGTAACCCCCGCGCCCTTTTCTTCCCGAATGCCGCAAACGACTTCCCGGTCAGCGCTGCGAGCACCAGCGCGACCATGTGATCGAGGCGCTCGTCCCTTGCCTCCTGGCCGAGAAGATCGCGGCCGAAAATCACGCTCAAGGTGGCGCTGTTCGACAAATAGAAAAAACACAGCGCGGCAATCGAAATATAGAGCTGCACCGGATCGACCGCGACGACAAAGTCGCCGCTCGCAACCCCTCGCCGGACCACGGTGCGGATCATTTCGACGAAGGGCGAGTGCATCGATTTGACCTTGGTGGAGCGCTTGAGATGGCGCGCTTTGGCGAGATTTTCAGTGTTGAGCAGCGCCAGAAACTCGGGATTCCTCAAGAAATAATTCCAGGTGAAGTGGATCAGGCGCTCGATCGCCTCAGGCGGGTCGAGATGTTCGAGATCGAGGGTGCGCTCCTCGACCCTGATCTTCTCGTAGGCTCCTTCGAGCACTGTGAGATAGAGCTCTTCCTTCTTGCCGACGTGATAGTACAGCATGCGCTTGTTGGCGCCGGCTTTCGCCGCAATCCGGTCGACCCGCGCGCCGGCAAGCCCGTGGGTGGCAAATTCTTCCTTTGCCGCATCGAGAATGCGAAGGCGCATCCCCTCCGGGTCGCGCTGCCATTTCAGAATTCGCTTTGTCTTCGCCAAGAGAGTAAAAACCCGCCGCTCGCTGGCGCCCTCCAAGAGGGCGCCGGGATGAAGTGGAAGATCGCCTGTAGCACGAAAAAGCGCTCTTTGAGAATGAATCATGTTCGGGGGCCTCGTCGGCGTGGAGGCTTGAGTCGTTGATTAACGAAGGCTTGTTTTACCCTCCCCTGGAGGGGGAGGGTTAAGGGCGTCACGCGCGTGCCGTCCGCTCCAGGAGCAGCGTGTGGACGCCGCAGGTGCCGCCTCGCACGCTCATCACCCGCGTACCCGGCTTGCGGCCCGCACGCACTTCCGAGACACTGATCCCTGCCGCGACAAGACGGGCGCGCGTGGCGTCGATGTCGGCCACCCGCCAGCTCAAGCCCCATAATTTGTCGTGCGTCAGATCGGCATCGGCGACC
>Ga0210394_10005536_pt1 | contig 14120 bp, 9 predicted proteins | sample IncBWC12MmetaG_FD_160121 | JGI IMG/M metagenome (GOLD analysis project Ga0210394, IMG submission 160121) | Forest soil microbial communities from Barre Woods Harvard Forest LTER site, Petersham, Massachusetts, United States - Inc-BW-C-12-M | ecosystem: Environmental > Terrestrial > Soil >...
AGACAGTCTGTTGTGGTATGTTCGTTCAAGCGAAGGCCTCACTTTTGGTATCAAACCCGCGTCAACAACGGATTTGTACCATAGCGAGGCCTTTCGTGCTTCTAAGATCATGAATTATCTGGGCTAATGATGGTGCTATGACGAAAGGCGCCTACCTGCCGGGGGCAGATTGTATCGCAGAGATGGCTAACCACTCCCGAGCGATCGGCTGGACTTTTTTTGTACGCTTCCCAAGCGGAGCGCGCCCAAGATTCGACAGCCCGCCCATAGTTGACGGGGTCACCGATTCCTGAAATATCTGCAATCGTGAGACTCCCGCGAAAAGAAGGCAATTCCGGCTTTGCGCTTTGCGGTCCTTCTGAATCCAAGCGGCACGGGAGAGCAAGGGCAGAAGTCCACTGACAGCGTTATAGTCCTGCTGAACTTCTTCGACGAGCTGCGAGGCAGAGTTCCGAGCGGAAAAGACTGACGTTGCCCGGCGATCGCGATCCTGAAAATTGCGTGGGGTAACCGGTTAGGCGTGAATCAGGCACTGACCCTGTGCGGTCTCTTCTGATACAAACCTACACTTGTACTGCGAGGTCAAGATTCGAACTCTGCGACGTAGCCAGTAGAGTTGAGTTGTGAAATAGTACAGCCGGCCATTGGCCGGACTTGGAGGAGGAATCATGCGCAGAGGTCTTTTGTGCGGAATGATGATGTTGGTGGCGGCAAGCGAATGCATGGCGCAGGAAACTTCCACCGAACGAGATGCGGCACGCGACGTGATGAAACAGATTGGTGAGTTGAGTCAATCGCTGGGCGTGGCGTCGATGGTGGCGAGACTGACTGCGGCAGACAAAGGACGCGATGAAGTGATCGCTCGTGTGAAACAACTGATGCAAGCCGATCTTTTGCCGATGAGTGACTGGATCACGCAGCATCCCGAGGTCGGATTTCAAGAAACTCAGGCCGTAGCCAAGCTCACGGTCTATTTGCAGGCGCACGATTTTGAAGTGTCGATGCCAGTAGCTGGGTTATCGACGGCGTTCGTCGCGAAATACAAGCACGGCACGCCCGGGCCGAACCTTGGAGTGATCCTAGAATACGACGCGCTGCGTGGCACGAAAGGCGCGTTTCACGGTGACCAGCACAGCGCGCAGGGACCCGTGGGCATGGCGGCTGGAATTGCGATCGCTGAATTCCTGACGCGGACGCACACGCCGGGAACGGTGACTTTCTACGGGACGCCGGGCGAGGAGATGATGCCGCCGGAGGCCAAGACGGTGATGATGGACGCGGGAGTGTTTAAGGGCGCGGATATTATTGTGCGTAGCCACTCGGCAGCGACGACGTCGCACTCGGCGGCGGGCTTCGGCACGTGCTGCATGAATATTGACGGCGTAAAGTACACGTTTTACGGAGCGCCTGCACATCAGTTGACATCATGGAACGGACGGAACGCACTTGAGGCGGTGATCAAGCTCTTCAACAATATTGACAGTGTGCGGAGCAACATGCGGCCGGAGGCGCGGATTCAAGGGATCATCACTGAGGGCGGGGCGGCACCGAACGTTGTGCCGGATAAGGCTTCGGCGGATTTTTATATTCGTTACCCGGATGGGGTTTATCTGGAGCAGGTGACGCAGTGGGTGGACGAGGCAGCTCGGGCGGCGGCGTTGGCGACGGGGACGAAAGTGAAAATCGATCACTACGGACATGATCGCGACGGGATCTCGCTGGCCACACTGGAGGAGTTGGCGATCGCATACATGAAGCAGTTCGGGGCGATCGCGCCAGAGCTGGAGCCGGGTAAGCCGAAGGGGTTTGAAGAAACAGGAAGTGTTTCGAGTCAGATTCCAGGAATCGGAGTAAGCGCGAAATCTTCTAACTTCTCGAATCACACTTATGGAATGGAAGCCGACGGGCTGGTGGACGTGGGACATCAGGGATTCTTGATCGATGCGGAGACGATGGCAGGGATTCTGTACGACTTCGCGACACATTCCGAGATGCGCGACGCGGTGAAGACGGAGTTCACGCACATCCAGGCGCTATTTGGAGAGTATCAGAGTGCACTCCAGAAGGCCTACCCGAAGCCGGAGATCGCGGAGCCGAAATAGCGCGCTCATCGAAGCAGAGAAACCGAGGCTTCGCTAGTCAGGCGATCAGAATGTAACAGCGTACAAGCGTTGAAAACGGCTGGATGGAGTTTCTGCGTACCACAGCTGACACCGTCCATGGTTATGATATAAATATTCCTTATTTCTGCGGACTAAAATCTCGCCCGGTTTAGTGAAGGTCCCGTGCTCCTGTTTTGGTCCGAATAGCATTACGCTTGCTCCAGTATTGGGTGGAAACGCGAGAGTTCAAAAGTTGTTTGCTACGGTGAACCATGGAACAGGAGTATTTTGGGACGGAAGCGGTTACCCAAGAAGATCTCAGCTATGTTGGATCACGCTTCTCAGAAGTGCGAGAAGCTCTTTTCGCCAATCCCTACCAAAAGGTGTGGGGAAGTGCCGGCCAGCTAACATTGCCAACATATGAGGTTACTCTGTCGAGCGTTTTGCATGGCATCTTGTCTTTGGGCAAGCACTACCTTTTTCGGCAGGCCACGGAGCGAGCCGTCGATTCTCATGCGGATTTGCGCTGGGGCCCGGACCGGAAGGGTTTTCGTCGCTTACTTCATCCGAACGGCGTGTGTCTTACGGGCCTCTGGGAAATCACGGAGGAAACCAGCTACTCAGGCTATTTTTGTAAGGGAAGCCAGGCCCTCGTGGTGGGACGGTATTCCACCTGTTGTACCGAAACTCGACGTGGGCATACTCGGTCGTTGGCATTGGTGGGCAAGCTGTTTCCAACTGCGGACGCGAACCACAGGCAGCCGCTTCGTAGCGCCAGCTTCATCACCCAGCAAGACATCGCGGGCGATCATACCGACTATATAAACGACGCAGAGCTGCGTAACGCTCCCGACGTTCACGCCTGGCGTCGTGGGAGTGGGCTGCCGATTTTGCTCATTACCGGTGCGCTCTTTCAGAACGTTGACAGGGAACCTTCGAACCGGCAACTTTACCAAATCGCTGAACTTGGAAAGGCGGCTAGTGAACCCACGAGAAGTCCGGAGTTTATGCGTCTCGTGGTCGTGCCGGGGCAGGCCAGAATTGAAGGGGACGCGTTGGACTTTCGTGATGAAATCATGGCACAGATTTTTGACAGAGGCGATCCTACACCGAAACGCACGCTCACCTTCTGCATCGAGGTGACCGATGAAGGTTCGACGCGAGGTACGCCAGTCTTGCAACGGCGAACCTTCAGCAATTGGCGTTGCGTCGGCAAATTGACTTTCGACAATGCAGTCATCTCCTATAACGGCGATTTTGTACTTCACTTCAATCATCCCACTTGGCGCGCCGATCGAAACGATCCCTCGACCGCAACGCGCGTGAACGGGCATAAGGTTCGTTAAGACGTTGAGACCGCGTAATTCTTGCTCAATTGTCGAACGTGAGATCGGAATTGCCGTTTCGTTTGCGGTACTCACGGCTGTGCTATTTGCCAAGAGAAGAAATGCGTCAATGTATCGTTCGTCGTTCATCGACCTCGGAGCGGGATTGACACTTCCGTGTTGGGGACGATGACTACGTCGATGTCGGGCCCGAAGCTGGTGTTGGGATAGATAACGCCTGGACCCAAAGATGTAGACTTCGTCGATCCAGTCGGCCTGGGAGAGTTTCTCAATCCAGGCGTGCAGGTCGATAAGGATGGGCTATAGCCAAAGATGTCGATGCCCTTGATGTGGAGCATTTCACCAAGGAGATCACGCAACTCCGGAAACAGACCTAACAATCGTCGCAGGCGTTATCCGTGACCGGCTTCGCAGCGTCGATAGGATTCGAGTGCCTGATGACGCGTTGCGCCGGTTGAAACTATAATTCAGGATGCCGATGAACCTGTGCATCTCTCCTCATGGACGTTTGTTCGTAGAAGCTGCTCCGGATAGCGACGAAGGAGCGCCCAAGCGAATCACCGAGGCGTTCACCGCGAGTCCATCGCGCGGCGTCCTCCATTTATCCACGGCTGAATTGCAGACAAGTTTGCCAGCGGATTTTTCCTTCGCACGCGATTTAGGCCGGGCGTACCTGACCCAGCTTTGCCACACACCAGAGATAGCCGGGCACGCAGAGTTCCCGCCCGTCTCCCCGCCTACGGAGGGCGATTTGGCGGCAATGGTTCTGTCGGCGCCCCCCATGCGCGGTTTGGAGTACCTTAACCCCGGCTTACTGAAGGAGTGGTGGGCGGACTTAGATACATTGGTGCGAAAGGAAGTGCAAGCGTCCGGCCAAGGCGTGCAGGAATACCTTCGCGAACGGAATCCATTGTGGCGGACGGTCGGGAGGGTGTCGTTTCACTTGGCGGAAAACAAGCGCGATCCCGATTATCCGTTCGCTTTCCTGGCGTCGTACTCGAGCCGGCTTTCCGCGCAAGGACGGGCGCAGCACATGCCATTGGGACGGGCTTTGCAAGAGTACGCCGGCGCGAAGGACCGCGCTGCACTGCTTTCTCTGTTGCAACCGATTCACCACGCAGCCGAACGAATTGCGTGGGTAAAGGAAATGGTCGAGGCCGGCGACATCTACAATCCTTTGGCATGGACACCAACCGACGCTTATAAGCTTTTGAAGGATATCCCCGCACTTGAAGAGAGCGGGCTGATGGTGCGCGTTCCCGATTGGTGGAAAGCCTTGAGGCCGCCGCGGCCCGTCGTTCGTGTAACCGTGGACAACAAGACAACGATCAGCGCCGATGCGCTGCTGGATTTTTCCGTCGCCGTGACATTCGACGGACAGCCATTGGATGAAAAAGAATTGCGCGCCATCCTCGACTCCTCGGGCGGCCTGGTCTCCCTCAAGGGGAAATGGGTGGAGCTGGACCGCGATAAATTGGCGGAAGCTTTGAAACATTGGAAAAATGTCGAACGGGCGGCGCAGGACGGAGGCATCTCCTTTTTTGAGGGCATGCGCATGCTGTCGGGCGCAAATCTACAAGGCGATGCAGCTTCAGTCGTACCAGAGGAAGCCAAGGAATGGGTTGGGATTTCCGCGGGACCGGAGCTGGAGAAAATACTTCAGGAATTGCGCCAGCCCGAGCGCGCGCCTTATGCCACGCCGCCTGGAATGAGGACGGAGCTTCGGCCATATCAACAAGCCGGTGTTCATTGGCTCCGATTCATGACCAGATTGGGATTGGGACCATGCCTGGCGGACGACATGGGACTGGGCAAAACGATCCAGGTCCTCGCCTTGCTGCTCCATTTGAAACATGAATCCACCCAGAGAGAGAACCCCAGCTTGTTAATTGTTCCGGCATCGCTGATCGCCAATTGGAAAGCGGAAATCACTCGTTTTGCTCCATCGTTATCGATGTTTATTGCGCATCCCTCGGAGAACAACGGCGAGGGGAAAGCGCTGGATAGCTTTGGGGACTGCGATTTGGTGATTACCACCTACGCGATGCTGGTAAGGCTGGATTCTCTCCGTCAGCGCGAATGGCGGTTGGCGATCCTCGACGAAGCACAGACGATCAAGAACGCCGGCACACGTCAAGCCAGAGCCGTAAAGGAGCTGCGTTGCGGATGTAGGATCGCGCTGACAGGAACGCCGGTGGAAAATCGGCTATCGGATTTGTGGTCCCTGTTCGATTTTCTCAACCCCAGTTTGCTGGGGGGAGCCAAGGCCTTTGCGAGCTTTGTGAAGCAAATGAACGCTCGCGAGAGCAATTCATATGGACCGCTGCGCCGGTTGGTGCAACCCTATATCTTGCGGCGGCTCAAGACGGACAAGCGTATTATCTCCGACCTCCCGGAGAAGACGGAAGTCAACGCCTTTTGTGGTCTGAGCAAACAGCAAGCCGCTTTGTATCAGCAAGCGGTCAAAGAACTCGCCCAGCAAATCGGCCAGGCTGACGGCATTAAGAGGCGCGGGATCGTTCTGTCCTACTTAATGCGGCTGAAACAAATATGCAATCATCCTTCGCAACTCACTGGAGATAGTACTTACGCCGCGGAACATAGCGGAAAGTTCCAACGGCTGGGCGAAATTTGCAGGGAATTGGCGGAACGCCAGGAGAAGGTGCTGATCTTCTCTCAGTTTCGTGAAATCACCGCACCGCTGGCGGAGTTTCTTCGAGAGATTTTCGGCAAGCCGGGCCTGGTGCTGCATGGGCAAACACCCGTGGGAAAAAGACGCGAATTGGTGGAAGTGTTTCAAAGCGAAGACGGCCCGCCGTTTTTTGTTCTTTCCCTCAAAGCGGGGGGCACGGGGCTGAACCTTACCGCCGCATCTTACGTCATCCACTTCGATCGCTGGTGGAATCCGTCTGTGGAGAATCAAGCAACGGACCGGGCGTTCCGCATCGGCCAGAAACGCAACGTCTTGGTTCATAAATTCGTATGCCGCGGCACTGTGGAAGAAAAGATCGACGAATTGATCGTGCAAAAGGCGGACTTGTCGCGGCAGTTGCTGGATGGCGGCGCGGAGGCGCTGCTGACGGAGATGAGCAATGACCAGTTGCTTCGTTTTGTGTCGTTGGACATGAGCAAGGCAATGGAATTGTGAGCACCTGAAAGGAGCGCGTCATGTCCTGGTGGAGTTACCGGCCTTACGTTCCCGTGGCAGAGCGTCGGGCTAAGGCCATGCGCAAGATGGAAAAGCTGGCCAAAAAAGGCCAGAAGTTTTCTCCGGTGAGCATTGCCGGCCGCAAGATCTCCACGACTTTCTGGGGCCGGGCCTGGTGTGACAATCTGGAATCGTACAGCGATTTCAGCAATCGGTTGCCTCGCGGCCGAACCTACATTCGCAATGGATCGGTGTTGGACCTGCACATTGAAGCGGGAAGAGTGACTTCGATTGTCTGCGGGTCGGAACTTTACCGCGTCGCAATCAAAATCAAACCTCTGAATGGGCGCTCTTGGAAAGCGATTCGCACGAAGTGCGGACAACGGATTGGCTCGCTGGTGGAGTTGCTGCAGGGGAAACTATCCAATGACGTCATGGCCGTCGTCACGGAACGCAGCAGTGGCCTATTTCCGGGTCCTCATGAAATCGACATGTCCTGCTCGTGCCCAGATTGGGCGGGCATGTGCAAGCATGTCGCGGCGACGCTATATGGCGTAGGCAATCGCCTGGACTTTCAGCCGGAATTGCTCTTTACGCTTCGACAAGTGGACCAGATGGAATTGATAGCTCAGGCTGCCAGGCCCATCATCACACCGGCTCCGGGCAAGCGGAAGTTCATCGCAGCCGCGGACCTTACTGATGTGTTTGGCATTGAGTTCGACGAGTCGCTCGCCCCGGAAAGTGTCAGGACTCCCGCTGAGTCCGATCGTAAGGGTGAGCGTTTCTCCGCAGCGCACAAGCCGGCATCGCGTGACGCCTTGGACCAAAGCCGTAGAGCCAGGCAAACGAGACAGGGTGTACCACAGGAACTACGAAAGAATTTGCGCACCTCGCCCCGATTACCCAACGAGTAGCAATCCTTCGTTTATAGAACACAATGTATATCTCCGCAGGCAATCCAATGCGTAGTGGAGAGTTCACATTCGAACCCACGCGCCTTTTCAATCCCGCATATTTTCGATATCGAGTTCAGGAATCTCATAAATTCGGCCCTTTATGTCTATTTCTGAAGATGGCCCACTCCGGATTTGCAGTCTATTGTTCAGCAAAAGTTCAGCAAGAAGCTGCCAGCCTTCCCGCATTCTGACGGAGCCCTGCCGGCAATAATTTCCCGTGTGCCCAATACGCCCAGACCCCGGTCTGGAGCTTCGCGAATTAGTTCGTTTCCGATCTCGGAGCGGAGAGATAGGGTCCTGTTCCTCGACTGGCGAGCCAATCCAACTTTGACGATTCGGATCTTGCGAACGGTCTCTCGGTCCGCGACCGCTGCGATGCGAGGCGGCCGAAGCGCCGTTGCTGCAGAGTCTTGGCGTTTTCTTTGCTTGTGCCTTCCACGCCAGTCGTGGCGCTATCGCTGTCTACATTGCCGAGGATCGGGGTTGCCAGATAGGCGTGATAATCACTGGCAGTGCCTTTCGCTAAGGCAATGCCTGTGATCTGGCCTTCCTTGTTGATGGAGCACGCTGTCTGCAGGTCTAAAGTCGTATCCGCTGGGACCAGCGTATTGAGGTCGGTCGGTTTTCCGTTCTCCCAGAGCGCTGCGCGCAGGTTAAAATTCGCATCGAGCGACAAGCCAAGGACTAGTCCCTTGTCGCTAATGGCGGTGGCGTAGCTGTAAGAGTCCCCGGCAAGCGGCTGGAGGTCGCTCATGTGGCCATCCTGCCAGAGAAAACCATGGAACGATGCATCGCCGGTGGTGTCGGAAACACCGACAACCTGGCGGACATCGTTAAGGCCAGTGGCGTAAATTCCGCCAAAATGTCCATCACCGCCGAGGTTGCCGAGATCAATGGGCTTGCCGTGCTGCCAAAGCACCGCATGCAGTGGCACGAGGTTGGTCAGCGTAATTGTATTGAAAGGTCCGCAGCTTCCCGTCCCTCCTGCGGCTTCCCCTTTCTCATTCACCGCGAATGCCACTCCATCCGGATCGTCAGCGACCGTAGGAAGGGCCTGCACGACGGGTTGGGACCACGGGAAGAGCCTAAACCACACTACCGGTTTGAATTCGTACACTTGGGCAGACGATGGGGGCCCTGGGCAAGTCGAATCCGCAGTCGTATTCTCCGATGAGCCCGCCGCTACTCCGAACCTGTTGATTTGCCACGCTTGCCCATTGTTGCCACTAGCGCCCGCGCTGTCGCTCAGCAACGGAAGCGCACTCATCGCTGCCTCTTGAAAAAGGAACGGCACGCACGTATTTCCGCTGTGAGTCAAGCCGAGGGCGCTCGAACCACAGAAGTCTTCTTCTTTCGGATCCGGCGTCGAAGTGTCCGCTTGGCCGACAGCTTGGCCCCAAACATTGACACCAAATGCGGCGCTGCTGGGTCCTCCCATCCCCGGACTGCTGATGTCTGTCATTGAGCGCCCTTTCCAGATAACGGCGTGCGAAACGCTGCCGGTACCGCCTGCAAGAACGACTTCGCCGCTCACAAAGCCACTAGCCGAGAGGGCAAACGGCTGAGCTGGCGGCGGGCCGATAGGGCCCAGGTCCGTTACGATGTACCGAGTAAGCGGTGATCCTTCCAAGCGCAAATCAGACTTCTCCTGCGCTCTGCCCGGTCCGCTCAGACATGTCAGGGCCAGCGCAAAGCCTGCGATGCATGAAGATTTCGTTTTCCAAGCACTCGTTTTCATTTTTTTATCCTCCAATGAGATTTATCCACGGGCTAAACGATTGGCCTTACAAGAGCAGGAAACAGCAGCCAGAACTTTCTTGCCCTCCAAGCGGGTGGCGCTCTATAAACGCCTCCTGTTTCAATAGGCGCAAAGCCGGGGCGGAAACTATCATCCAGCGGTAGGATTTTGGAGAGCGCCCCGCGCTATAATTCCACCCCATTGCCATGCCAAACCAGTCACAACGGGCTGACGCCGCTCGGGGCGATATAACCGCGCTGCTCGAGGCTTGGCGTGAAGGGGATCAGACCGCGCTCGAAAAGCTGACTCCCATTGTTTACAAAGAGCTTCACCGCCTGGCCGGGCGTTACATGAGGGGAGAGCGCCCCGGTCACAGCCTGCAGACCACCGACCTCGTCAACGAAGCCTACATGCGGCTCGTCGATTACAAACGGATGCACTGGCAAAACCGCGCCCACTTTTTTGCCGTTTCCGCCCAGCTTATTCGCCGCATCCTCGTTGACCACGCCCGCCGTCGTAACTTGAAACGCGGCGCCGGTATCCGGCACGTTTCTTTGGACGAAGTCGCTGTCGCCGGTGGCGGCCGATCCGCGGATCTCGTCGCCCTCGACGACGCCATGAAAGCGCTCGCTCAGGTTGATCCACGCAAGGAGCGAGTCGTCGAAATGCGCTTTTTTGGCGGCCTCAGCGTCGAGGAAACTGCGGACGTGCTTAGAGTCTCGACCGTCACCGTGATGCGGGATTGGAGCACCGCTAAGGCGTGGCTCTATCGCGAGCTCAGCGCCAAGAAATCCGATGCACTCTGATCGATGGAAACAAATCGATAGCCTCTTGCAGGCCACGCTGGAGCACCCGCCCAGTGAGCGCGACGGGTTTTTGCGGCAAGCCTGCAACGGCGACGGCGAGCTGGAAAGCGAAGTGCGCTCTCTGCTCGCTTCCGAAGAAGAAGCGGGCAGCTTCCTCGAAAGCCCCGCGATGGAAGTGGCCGCTGCAGCCATCGCGCAGCGGCATGATCGCGAAACATCCGACGCCGCCGACTACTTGGTCGGCCGCGTCATCTCGCATTACCGCGTCATCGAAAAGTTGGGGAGCGGGGGCATGGGCGTCGTGTACAAAGCAGAAGACACGCGCCTGCAGCGCTTCGTGGCTCTCAAGTTTCTACCTGACGAAATCGCGGACGACCCGCAAGCGCTAAGCCGCTTCCAGCGCGAGGCCCGCGCCGCGTCGGCTTTGAATCATCCCAACATCTGCACGATCTACGAAGTCGAGGAGTTCGAGCACCAGCCCGTCATCGTCATGGAACTGCTGGACGGCCAAACGCTCAAGCAGTGTATCCACGGCAAGGCCCTTCCCTTGGAGGAACTCCTCGATTACGGCATCGAGATTTCCGATGCTCTTGAAGCCGCCCACGCCACGGGCATCATCCATCGCGACATCAAACCCGCCAACCTATTCGTTACCAAGCGCGGCAACACCAAAATCCTCGATTTTGGTTTGGCCAAGCTCGGCCCGGGCACCGACAACCCCTCGCTCCAAATGCCGGGATCCACGGTGACCGTAGAGGATTCGCTCACTGGCGCGGGCAAGGTCCTTGGTACCGTCTCGTACATGTCGCCGGAGCAGATTCGCGCCAAACCCTTGGACTCGCGCACGGACCTTTTTTCCTTCGGCGTCGTGCTCTACGAAATGTCCACCAGTCGGCTTCCTTTTCGTGGCGAAACCTCCGGCGCCATCTTCGATTCCATACTCAACCGTGCTCCCACGCCTCCCACTCGCTTGAATCCCGAACTCCCTACGGAACTCGAGCACATCATCGGGAAATGCCTCGAAAAAGACCGCAATCTGCGCTATCAGCACGCCTCCGAGATTTGTGCCGACCTTCAGCGCCTCAAGCGCGATACGGGCTCGCAGCGAGGAATCTCAAGCCAGTCGGTACCATCCAGAAGTCTCATCGCTAGCCGGTGGAAAGCCATCGTTCCCGCTGCCACCATTGTCCTGGCGCTGTCCATCGCCGGCTTTTTCTACCTTCGCGCCGCTCCCAAACTCTCCGACAAAGACACCATTGTCCTCGCGGACTTCGCCAACTCCACCGGCGATCCCGTTTTCGACGGCACACTGCGGCAGGGTTTGGCCGTGCAACTTGAACAATCTCCTTTCTTAAGCCTTGTTCCTGAGGACCGAGTCCAACAAACGCTGCGCATGATGAGCCAGCCTGCCGATGCGCACCTGACTCCGCAACTCGCGCGAGAAGTCTGTCAGCGCACCGCCAGTGCCGCCGTGCTGCAAGGTTCAATCGCAGCTCTAGGGGACCAGTATGTCCTGGGACTACGAGCGGAAAACTGCCGCACTGGAAAAGTCCTCGATGACGAACTGGTCCAAGCCGCTAAAAAAGAAGATGTGTTGAATGCTTTGAGTCAAATGGCCAGCAAGTTTAGAACGCGCGTCGGCGAATCGCTCGCCACCATTCAGCAGCATGACGTCCCCCTCGAGGAGGCCACCACGTCTTCGCTCCAGGCTTTGCAAGCCTACAGCATGGGCTGGCAACGTAACGCCTCGGCGGGCGCCGATGCTGGTCTGCCTTTTTTCAAACGCGCCGTACAGATCGACCCGAAATTTGCGATGGGCTATGCTGCGCTCGGACTTTATTACGGCACGACCGGTGAGTCCGACCTCGCCGCGGAGAACATTCGCAGAGCCTACGAACTGCGCGATCGTGCGAGTGACAAAGAGAAGTTTTTCATCGCTGCCTACTATGATGGCCGCGCAACAGGAAACCAAGAAAAGGCACAGCAGACCTGCGAGCAGTGGGCGCAAATTTATCCCCGTGAATGGACGCCTCACACTTTCCTGTCCGGTTTCATTTACCTTGTGCTTGGCAGATATGAAAAGGCAGCGGAAGAGAGTCGTAAGGCTATTGAACTTGCTCCAGACACTTACACTGGATATTTCCTCCTTGGCTACAACTTTGTTTACCTTGACCGCCCGGCAGAGGCTGAAGACGTGCTTCGAAGGGCCTCCGAGCGAAAAATGGAAGCTCCTTTCTTGTCGCTTCTGCGATTCGATCTCGCCTTTTTGAAAGGCGACAGCGCAGGCCTGCAACGGGAAGCGGCCGCCGCTCAAGGAAAACCTGGCGCCGAGGATTGGATCTCGGACCGCCAAGCTTTTGCTCTGGCATATACGGGTCACCTGCAAGAGGCCAGAAGGTGGTCACAGCGGGCGAGCGATTTGGCACGGGAGACAGGACATCGCGAAAGGGCAGCTCTGTTTGAAACTAGAGCCGCACTGTGGGAAGCCTTTTTTGGGAATGCGCCTAGGGCAAAGCGGGCGGCCAAGGATGCACTCGCGCTTGCCAAGAACCGAGAGGTCAGGTACGGCGCGGCTCTCGCACTAGCAATGTCGGGCGATGCTTCCCAGGCTCAGTCTCTGACTAATGATTTGGAACGAGATTTCCCCGAGGACACTTCGGTCCGGTTCAATTACCTCCCGGCTGTTCACGCGACTCTGGCGCTGGACCATGGCGATTCTTCAAAGGCGATTGAACTTCTCCAAGTTGCCGTTCCCCACGAATTAAGCAGTCCGCGCAGCGCCACATTTGCGTATTTTGGAGCCCTCTATCCGGTCTACGTGCGTGGCCAAGCATACTTGGCCGCCCGCCAAGGTGCCGAAGCCGCCAGGGAATTTCAAAAAATTGTGGATCACCGCGGAATCGTGATTGGCGACGCGTTCGGCGTGCTTGCGCATCTCGGCATGGCCCGCGCTTACGCATTGCAAGGTGACACAGCCAAGGCTCGCAAGAAGTACCAAGATTTCTTCACCGTTTGGAAGGACGCCGATTCCGAGATTCCCATCTTGAAAAAAGCGAAGGTGGAGTACGCAAAGTTGCAGTAGCGTGTTGCTGCTCTGTGGAAGCTCGATTAGCGCTTGCCATCGATTGGGAACGGACGACGGGGTGTACGGAAGTTACTCCGAGTAAAGCCAACCGCGCGATTACCTCCGGATTGCTCGTTAACCTACAACAATCCCGCTGGGCCTCGCCGCGAGCACTTGCAACAGCGGACTTGCTGGCAAGCCCTTTACCAAGCATGTCCGCCTCCATCTTCCGCGCAAGAGAGGCGGGCACGAGGGCGTTCATGATGCGGTTCAGCCGGCCTGGAACGATTCTGGAGCGATTTTTGAGCAGACCGCTGAGGCCCTCAGATACGCACTGCTCGACGCTCATCGGTTTCATCGGCATGGTCTTCGGATCGAAGCCCAACTTTTCGAGCATCGCTGTGTTCGCAAACCCGGTTGCCAGTAAAGTGACGTAGACACCTAGAGGTTTGAACTCATAGTGAAGCGCTTCGCCAAGACTGTGTACGTACGCCTTCGAGGCTCCATCATTCGCTATACAGGGAACGCCGTTTTCCGCGCCCATTGCCCCGACGAGGATCAAGCCGCCCCGCCTCAGCTCAGGGAGCTTCCGGCCGAAGTAATGGGCGATGTCTAAATGCGCCATCGTGTTGAGCCGGTAAGGTCTCTTGAAACAGTTGTCGATCGAGCTTTCCTAACCGAGTTGTTTGAATGTCGGGGCCGAGCGGGTCTTCCACAGCTGCTTGCCATGTCCGGACGGCCTGGTAAAAAAGGTGCGGCAAATCGCCAGTCTTTACGCCACGGCCTTCTTTGACCCTTTTGTAGCGCCAGACGCCGGCGGGATTCTTGTCGCGGTTGTACAGGCTAGGGGTGGACACCATGGTCTCTTCTAGCGCTTTGAAAATAGCAGCACAGAAGAGGCAGGGAGTCAAAACGTGCTGTTTTACAGGATAATTTGATAGTGGCGGAGAGGGTGGGATT
>Ga0210394_10005537_pt1 | contig 14120 bp, 12 predicted proteins | sample IncBWC12MmetaG_FD_160121 | JGI IMG/M metagenome (GOLD analysis project Ga0210394, IMG submission 160121) | Forest soil microbial communities from Barre Woods Harvard Forest LTER site, Petersham, Massachusetts, United States - Inc-BW-C-12-M | ecosystem: Environmental > Terrestrial > Soil >...
CCTGTTCTGGGCGGTCTGCATCACGAATACCGACTGGAGAAGGTAGCGGCATGAAAAGTGGGCGAAAATTCAGAACGATGAGAATTCTTGCGGAACACACGGAATCCGTACAGGTGAAGTTACAGGTGAAGAAATTCGATGCAATCGTCGATAACGCAAGATGTTTTGCCGTCAGAACGCCGGAACTTGTCGACTATCTCATGGCTGCAAGTTCACGCGGCGGAGCAGGTCTGCAAAGCGCAGGTCCGAGCGCAGCGGATCCCAAACTGGATCCACTTTGAGGCCGACGCCTCCAAGACCAAGAGAGTGTCTCTCATAGCCCTTTTCCAACCACTCGAGCGCCTTGGCCTTCTCTCCTAGCCCCGTATAGACTTGTGCCATAGCATCAGCCGGTACAAACTTTTCGCTTGAGATCTCATTCAACTCACCGAGCAACTTCTGCGCATCGGCTCTTCTACCCAGCACCGCGTAGGTGTATGCGCAATTCGCTATTGCCCATGCGCGACGTTGGGTGATAACCAAGCGCTTTTCGCACTCGTCGATGGTTTCTTTCTTCATGGACTTTTGGAGATACGCATAGGCGAGATAGGAGCGCGCCAGGCCGAGGTTGGGATCCAACTCTAGAGTCTTCTGCTCTTGCTCGATCGCATCGTCATATCGCCGTGTGTAATAGAACGCCTGACCCAGAGCCCCATTTATGATCGGCGAAAGTGGATCAAGTTCCAGGGCTCGTTTGTAATTGGCGATAGCTTCTTCGGGCAGGCCCATAGTCGCCAAAACGCTGCCATGCCATAGATAAGCGGTCGGATAGCCGGGGTTTAGCTCCAAAGCTCGCTGGAATTCTCTCTCGGCGCCAGACCAATCCCAGTCATACTCTGCTTTGATGCGCGCTAGCGAGGTATGTGCTTCGGCAAGCGTGCCATCTATTTCCAGTGACCTCAGAGCGGCTTCCTTAGCCTTCGGATAAGCCTCCTGCGGGGATGAAAATCCAAACACTCCAAGCCAAATGTAACAATCAGCTAACCCGTCATATGCCTGGGCGTAACCGGGATCTTTGGCAATCGCCTCCTGAAAATATTGCACCCCCTTGTTCAATCCGAGGCCTGTCTTTTGCCAGAAGTAGCGGCCTCTCAAATAGTCCTGATAGGCTTCGGGGTTCGGGGTGTAGTTTCTTACCAAGCGCTTCTGTTCTTCGTCAGTCAGGCGCAGCCGCAGCGCAGTTGCCATCTCCCTGACGATCTCGTCCTGGAGGCCGAAAATGTCGGACTGCTTGCGGTTGTATTGCTGACCCCAGATATGACTATTGTCGCGAGCATCAATCAACTCCGTGGCGATTGTGAGGCTATCACCGCGCTGCGTGACTCTGCCTTTAATTACGGCTCGAACTCCCAGATCGCGCCCCACGGTTTGAGCGTCGGTTTCTTTGCCCTTGTAGCGAAATGCTGCGTCGCGCGACATCACTTTCAAATGGGGCAATTGAGACAGGCTGTTGATGAGGCTCTCTGTGATTCCGTCGCTCAGGTATTCCGTGTTCGGATCGGCAATGGCATTCACGAACGGCAAAACCGCGACCGAGTCTATCGTTTCTCCGCCTCTCCCGGCGCGCAGGTAGAGCCAGCCCGCACCCGCGAGCGAGACCAGCAGGGCAACCGCAGCGATCCCCAGACCGGCTCGACTGCGCCGCCTCTTCCTCGAAGGAAAGGAAGCGCTACTAGGGGCGTCCACCTCGAGTGGCTCTTCTCGGTGTGTCGGAGCGGCGTGCGGGAACTGTCGCACGGCTCCAACAAAACGGTAACCTCGCCGGGGAACCGTTTCAATGAAGGCTGGGTCCTCACCCAAAGCCTTTCGTAAAACGAAGATGTTGTTGGATAGGCTGCCTTCCTCGACAACGGTGTCCGGCCAGAGCGTACTGATGAACTCGTCCTTCTCTAGCAAGTGTCCACTATTTCGGACCAACAAAAGCAGCGTGTCGAACGCCTTCGGCGTGAGTAGCACTATCTGATTGCCACGTAATAGCTTGCGTTCTGCGGGATCCAAACGGAAAGGGCCGAATTCATAGAGCTGCGGTGTTCCTCGGCTCGCCGCGTTTCCTGCAGCGGAGGAGGAATCGCGAACCCTTTGAGGTTCAGCCTGTTGTCGTGAATCCTCGCCCACGGTCCCCCTCGCAGCCCTTGTGAGAAATCTTTGAAAACTCTTTGAGCGTGCCGAGAAGACCTCCCGTCTGCACACGGGCTACTTTGCATTGGGAACAGTCGAAAGGCCGGGCACCTTGGCCGATTCTAGCATCTTCAGCCTAGTCCAAGAACTGCTTGAAGGAGACGGAACAATGTTGCGAAGCCTGATGCCAGACGATTCCGACAGCCCGAAAAGAGTTCGTTTTTGAATGTCGGAAACGCTGGCAAAGTCGGCGGGCCTAGTGTCAAGCGGGCCACGGGCGTGTCTGACCCGCAGAGCCATCTTGCTTCTGTTTGCCGCTATCCCGGCGTGTGCCCAGGACGCGCCGCGAAATGAGATTCATTTCGAGATAGTTGCGGGCGTTCCGATTATTCCGGGCGTTGTGAACGGACACCGGGCAAGGCTATTGGTTGATACCGGCACGTGCCCCTCCGTATTCACTGCGACGCTGATCCGTGACTCTCAGAGTGACACGTTCATTCACGCTACAACGCCCGGCGGCGAATTGTTCCTGAAAGTCGGAACAGCCTCGGTCACGGTGGGAACCCTGTCGATTAACCTACCGAAAGTCTTTATCGATACAAAGTTGTTAGTTTCCGGGAATGCGGATGGCCTCTTGGGAAGCGATTTTTGGGCCGCAGCGGGCGGGGTCGTGTTGGACTACAAGCGGCGAACGTTAACGATGGGAGCCGGACCACGGGGCCAATGAACCTCCTCGCCTAAAACCTAGGCGCGCGATCGTGCCAGCCATTGCCAAAGCTAGTCCCAAACTACTTAAAGGAGATGGAACGATGTTACGAAACTCAGCTTCAGAGCGACGACTCACCTTGGTTTCTCTGGGCGTGCTGCTCGCACTGGCGATCCTGACCGGTACTGTGAGGCCCAGAGCGGCCCAAGCCAACGAGGAAGCGCCATTCAAGGGAACTCCTACGGTCCAGGTCGAGGTGATTACAACGATTGGAGGTTGCGCCCCCGGCGATGTTAATTGCAACACGTGTCTCGGAAACTCCAGCTTTTATATTGAGGCACAGGGTATTGGTGACACATCGCTGGGTACCATGTTCGTTGAGGTCCTAAAATGTTTCAACGCTGCGGGGGGCTCGTTTGGGACTTACGCAGGGACTTTAACGACGACCGCTCCTAACGGAAAAGATTCCTTGACTTGGGCCTATTCAGGACAGAACGACAATGCGGGAGACTTCTACGGCTTCGGTCCCTTCAGTGGCGCGCTAACGGTTACAGGGGGAACGGGCAAATTTGACGGCGCACAGGGAAGCGCCAGCTTCACGGCCGCGTCGGGCCCCGCCTCGCCCGGACCGAGCCCCAACAGCTTAGTGGCGATGGCGTTCTATTCAATCCATGGAAGCCTTGCCCTACGTGGCAACAACTAGCAACGAGTATCGCTCTGGGCAGTTTAAGTCTCAGACGCGGGAATCCTGTTGCCGGAAAGGCGTACTGCCGTCTCTACTCCGTTCAACAGTACGGAGAGCGGTACGGGATTTGTTGTTTTCGTTTCTCAGTCACGGGCTATGGAACGCAGACCACGCCTCATGATTTACTTGATTTCCTGCGAACCCAAAAGCGTATCGTCAGCGATTCGATCAAGCGCCCGACACAATAAAGGAGAATTACATTCGTCAGAACACAGGGGATGATAAATCCCCATTTTATGAATCGGACGGGGTTGGCCTTCGCCGAGAGCGGGGGGTAGAACCCAAGCAATGGGTCAGGGTCGGTCGTACCCAAGAAAGAAATTCGAGACTACGTAATAGGCCCCTCCCGCTGGCAGTAACGCCCAAAAGCAGGTAAGTCACAGAGCATCCCTACGCATGTAAGACCATCCCACAAAAAGAAAAATGCCGCGATCAGATACGAAGCAGCAAAAGCCCATGTCGCTGATCCTTGCCGCGACCGCCTTTACAAGGGCACCATAGGTCCTCGAACGCCCGGTTACTTTTTGACTGAAAAGGAGATGAAAATGAAAGTTGTCTCGATTGCCGTTGCGGCAACAATTCTTCTTGGAGGATGCAGCGTGTACTCGCCGGATGCAGGCCATGAAGTCGTGCTCGTGGAGAAGCCGTGGCTCCTTGGACACGGTGGCGTCGACGCCGAATCGGTGAAGACCGGCAAGACCTACGCAGCGATCTCGACCGATGGCGTCGACGTATATATGCAGCCTCAGAAGTTTGAGACAGAAATGGCGGACACGATGACGTCGGACGGCGTGCCTATCACGTTCCACGCGATCACCGTTCTCCAGGTCACGGACTCCGTGAGCCTAATCAAGAACTTCGGCCCTGACTGGTATAAGAACAATTTGGAGGAGCCGTTCAAAACTATGGTGCGGCAAGCCGTACGTAAGCACGGTATGAACGAGACAGCCATCTCGACTACCGCGCTAGATGCCATCGACGCTGAGATACGCGATCAGATCGTCGCGTTCATCAAAGAGAAAAACCTGCCCGTAAAACTCGTGACCATGACGGTGGGAAAGGCTAATCCGCCGGACGCTGTTAAGAATCAGCGTGTCGAAACGGCCACGCAGGAACAGCGCATCCAGACCGAGAAGCAAACGAAATTAGCCGAAGATCAGCGTCAACAGGCTGAACAGAGCCGCGCCAATGCCGACAATGCCTATCGGGAAGCAATGCATCTTTCTCCGGAACAGTTTATTCAACTGGAGACGATCAACATGCAGAGGCAGGTGTGCGGCGACAAAGGTAAGGCTAATTGCACGTTCATCCAGAACGGTACTACTCCGGTCTACAACTTAGGAAAGTAACGCCGAAGGGCAAACTGACAGATTCATATCAGATGGTGTTGCATCGATCGGTTGAGCTCGCACCGTTTTTCGGGACCTAATTACACTTGTCCCAGGATTGATCGGTGTAGGATTACACGAGTTTCGGTAATTCAAAACGGTTGGAGGTTACTCAATGCAGATGAGGCGTAGCCGTTTCATGACAAGACTATATTTGCGCGCGGCCCTCGTGGTCGCTGCTGCACCGATCTGGTGTTCAGGTCTTACACCGCTGTTTGCCAAACCAGCCACGAACGCCACCACGGCAACCTACGTTACGACTGCTGAAATTGACGCTGCCCTGCAGCAAATGCCACCGACCAGCACGACATATGACAAACCGATCAAGACAGTTGACACGGGAGCGTACAAAGTTACTATCGTTGTCCTCCGGCGGATACCGAGCAAGACCGCCGATAGCGCCCTCGTGCACGACAGGGTGACGGAGGTCTATCAAGTACTCACGGGTGCTGGGGTGTTTGAGACCGGAGGCGCGCTGGTGGACGGACAGCCTGTGGACCTCACTTCAGAAGCCGCTGGCCCGAGCGTCAGAGGCACCATTCAGGGTGGTGAGACTCGCCGGATGGGGCCGGGCGATGTAGTCGTAATTCCTCCGGGCGTGCCGCATAGGTTTAGCAAGCTCGAAGGAACCATTACCTATCTGGTGACCCGTATCGAGGCACCCCGTCCCTAATGCTCTACCCTTTACAGGCACAAATCCTTAATGGGAGGGATGAAACTATATTGAAAATGCGAAAGCCCATCTTGATAGGTTGTGCAGTTGTTGTGATCGGTGCGCTGTACGCCAAATCAACTGCCCAGGAGAAATCATATCGCGGAGTTGTTACCGTTTTCGATCACGAGAAATTGGACGCCTCTTTTAACAAAGCACTCGCCAATGAAGGCAGCAACCTACTATGGAGCCACACATCCAGCGTAGGGACTTATAATGTGGATACGCACACTCGGGAATCTGTGAAGTCTGCCTGCAAACCCGAAGGGTGCAGCCACAAGGGCTTTACCGCCGTCGTGTATGTGGTGAGCGGGGCTGCAACCCTTGTCATCGGCGGCACGGCTAAAGCGACAGCGTCTGACAAGTTTGGCGGCGAATTAATCCAAGGTGGGCAATCCCATCGCATAAGCAGAGGGGATGTCTATATTGTTCCTCCGGACACGATCCATTGGTACAGGGACGTCGAAACGCCGTTCCGCTATATAGAGGTGCCGGTCCCCTGATAGCTTCCGAACCAACAACGATGAGAATGACGTCACACTCTTGGCACGACCTACTAATAGTCCTGGCGATGGGCTTCTTAGCTCGACAGGGCCAGCGAGGAGGAACCATATGAGACAACACCGCTCGGCAATCTTGTTCGTCATGGCGGTCCTCGTGATCGCAGCGACCGTTCCGGTGAAAGCCGATGTTCTCGACAAGGCCATGAACATCGGAGGAATCACGGTTCATTACAAGGTCGTGCTCCCAAAGAACTACGATCCGAGCAAAGCCTATCCCGGAGTTCTCGGATTTGGCGGCGGACCGCAGACGATGAACGTAGTCGATAACGTCATCGCGAGGAATTTCCAGGATGAGGCAGAGAAGCGCGGCTATATCGTCGTGGTCCCCGCCGCGCCGAAGGATCAGTTGTTCTTTGAAGGTGGGGAGCGCATCTTCCCTGAGTTCTTGAAACGGATTCTGGCCGATTACAAAATCCGGGACAATAAGTTCCATATCGCCGGGCCATCGAATGGCGGCATTGCCTCATTTCACGTGGCCTCGTTGAATCCTGATTACTTTCTGTCGATCACGGCGTTCCCAGGCTATCTGTGGGAGGAAACTCCAGCTCACATCCAAGCGATCTCCAAAATGTGCATCAACATGTTCGTCGGGGAATTGGACCCAATGGGGTGGCAGCCGCTGATGCAGAAGCAAGCGGCGGAGTTTCGTGCCAAAGGCATCACTGCGACCTATACCGTTGAAAAAGGACAGCCCCACCGGTTGGACACGCTCGCAGGCCCGAACGCAAGCCGGCTTTTTGATCTGTTTGAGCAGGCTAGCCACGGTTGCGGTAAGTAAAACGGTTACTGCGCCGGCCTGAAGGAGCGGCTGGCGGAGCGTAATCACCCCAATCGAAGGACATTTGAATGCTAACGGCCTGAGAAATCCCTGCCGACGATGCTTAGTTCTGTGCCGACTAGTCGTACACGGAGGAAGGAGGTGCTCGGCAGCGGAACGATAGCATCGCGGAATTAGTCCATTCCCCCCTCAAGAATGTGAAACCCGAGCACATGCAGACGGACAGACGGCGTAGATGTGACTCAAGAGCCACGCCTACCAGGAACAATATTGCGGTGACCATGTGTTTGGCACCCAGCTAAAGGAACGGACCAGCGGCGGTTCCTTTGTTGGGCTGCACGAATGAAAGCGTCCGTATGTGGCATAGTTAAGAGTAAAATCCTCGTTAAGTCACTTAGGTTGTGCCGCAAATGGCGCCAATTACGCGAATCAGTTGGAGGGAAGAATGGGAAGGGTTTTTGCGATCGCCTGCTTTGTGGCGCTGACACTCACCGCATGTCAGAGCAAGCAAAGCAGTGTTCCCCCGGCTACCCCGTCAGTAGCCGAAAGCACACCGCCCATGGTCTTGACGGGGCAAGTTCCTCTCGAAGGCGTGAAAGGGCGCTTCGACCATTTTGCCTCCGGCAAAGGAAAGGTGTTTGTTTCGGGGCTGGGCAACAACACGGTCGAAGTGATCGATCTCTTCCAGGGAACACGAAGTCATGAAATCACCGGCGTGCCCAATCCGCAGGGCGTGGCGTTTTCTCCGGAGGCCAACAAGCTTTTCGTCGCCAGCGAGAAGGGCAAGGTCTACATCTACGACGGCGATTCCTTCAAGCTGATCACAAGCTTGAATTTCGACGGAGGCGCGGACAACATGCGCTACGACGCGGCCACCAAGCGCGTCTACGTCGGCTGCGGCGATGACGAAAAGAGCTCAGCGATTGCCGCGGTGGACGCGATGTCCAACAAGCGGCTCGATGAGGTGTACAAAATCGGCGGCGAACCGGAATCGTTTCAGCTGGAAAAATCCGGGCCGAACATTTATGTGAATATCCCGGATTTAAAACAAATCGCGGTCATCAACCGCACGACGAAGGAAATTACGCGATGGCCGTTGACCGTGGGGCAGAATTTCCCCATGGCTCTCGATGAGGCGGATCACCGGCTCTTCGTAGCCTCGCGGGAACCGGCCACGCTCTCGGTTTTTGATACGAGCACAGGACATGTGGTCGCGTCTCTGCCAGGCGTTCAGGACTCTGATGATTTGTATTACAGCGCCGAGCACAAGCGTATCTTTATGCCTGGTGGCGAAGGATTCATCTACGTCTTTCAACAGAATGACCCCGACCACTATTCGCAGCTCGCGAAGATTCCCACCGTTCTCGGTGGCCGCACGGCGGGTTACTTTGGAAGGCAAGGAAAAGGCTTCGACCGCTTTTATTTGGCCATCCCGGCCAGTAATAGCGCTGGTGCAGAGGTCAGGATTTATACGGTGCAGGACTAAGAATCGCGGGCCACGGTACTCAAATAAGTGGCGAAGGATCGACCATCAATAGCGGATCCGGGTTATGAACATCTCGGCGCCATTTATTAGGCGGCCCGTGGCTACGTCTCTGCTGAGCATGGGTTTGCTCCTGTTCGGCGGACTGGCTTATCGCGGCCTTCCGACGGCTCGCTTGCCCGAGGTCGAATACCCGACCATCACGGTTTTCGCCAACCTCCCCGGCGCGAGCCCCGAGACAATGGCGACAGCGGTTGCAACTCCGCTGGAACGCATGTTTGGTCGCATCGCTGGCATTACGCAGATGACGTCCGTGAGCCAGCTTGGCAGCACGAACATTACGATGCAGTTCGATCTTGATCGCAACGTCGATGGTGCTGCGAGAGATGTACAGGCGGCCATCAACGCCGCGCGCGGTCAACTGCCTGCGAACCTCCCCACGAATCCCAACTGGCGGAAAGTAAATCCTGCGGACTCGGATTTTATGAACTTGGCGGTCACTTCGGATACAGCCACGAGGCCGGAACTCTATGACGTGGCCGAGTCGATTGTCACCCAAAAACTTTTGCAGATACCAGGCATGGGTCAAGTAAACATCGGCGGAAGCTCGCGGCCAGGCGTCAGAGTAGGCCTAAACCCACTACTATCGAGCAAGCTCGGCATCGGCTTGAGCGACGTGCGAGCGGCTCTGGCAGCGGCCAACTCCGATATGCCGAAGGGTATTCTCTCGGACGGCAGTCGTATGCTGATACTCAACAGCAACGACCAACTTTTCCTTGCCAAGGAATATGCTCCGCTCGTGATTGCGTATCGAAACGGGGCACCGGTCAGACTCTCAGATGTCGCCACGGTTATCGACAGTCAGGAAAATGTCCGCAACGCTGGCTTCGTTGATGGAAAGCCCGCTGTAATACTCGATCTATTCAAGCAGCCGCAGGCCAACGTCATCGAGACCGCAGATCGCGTCATGGCGCTTCTACCGATGCTGCGGGCATCGATTCCTCCGTCGATGCGTCTGGAGGTTACGGAGGATAGTACGAGGATGATCCGCGCCTCCGTTAAAGATGTCGAAATGACTCTCGTCATTTCCATCCTTCTGGTCATCCTGGTGGTTTTCTGTTTTCTCCGCAGTATTTGGGCTACTGCCATCCCCAGTGTCGTCGTACCGCTGTCTTTGGTCGGCACCTTCGGCGTGATGTACCTCTTGCACTACTCCATCGATAACCTCTCCTTGATGGCGCTCACGATTTCGACCGGCTTTGTTGTGGATGACGCAATCGTGGTAATCGAAAACATCTCTCGCTATCTTGAGCAGGGGCTTTCTCCTCTGGAAGCTGCCTTGCGCGGTTCACGTGAGATTGGATTTACGGTTCTTTCGATGAGCACCTCTTTGATGGCCGTGTTCATCCCCATTTTGCTGATGGGAGGCATCCTCGGCCGTATATTTCGGGAGTTCGCCGTCACGTTAAGCGCGGCGGTGGCTATCTCGATGGTCATCTCGCTGACAACTACGCCGGCAATGTGTGCGAAATTCCTCAAGTCAGAAAAAGATCAGAAGCACGGCTGGCTTGGGCGAGCCAGCGAGCGCGGGTTCAAAGCGATGTACGACGGTTATGCGAGCAGTCTCCGTTGGGTATTGCAACACCAGCCGCTGGTGCTTGGCATCACGCTGGGAACCTTGTGCCTGGCGATTTATCTCTACGTGGTGATCCCCAAAGGGTTCTTCCCGCAACAGGACACGGGCCGCATCAATGGCAACGCTCGGGCCAGCGAAGACACTTCGTTCCAGACGATGCAGCAAAAACTGCTGGAGTATGTGGCCATCGTCAGGACCGATCCTGCTGTTGAAGCGGTGTCCGGATTTATCAATCGGGCGAACACGGCGGGCGTCAGTATCAGTTTGAAACCCCTTGCCGAGCGCAAGGTCGGCGTCTCCGAGGTCATCAATCGCCTGCGACCCAAGGTGGCTCGTGTTTCGGGAGCAACGTTTTTCATGCAACCGCAACAGGACGTTCAAATAGGCGGGCGTGCTGGCAACGCGCAATTCCAGTACACACTACAAGGCGACAATCTCCAGGACTTGCTTGGGTGGGCGCCCCTCGTACAACAAAAGCTGCGCACGATCCCGCAGCTCCAGGATGTGAATAGCGATTTGCAGAGTCGCGCATTGCAGGCCCGCTTAGTCATCGACCGCGACACGGCTGCCCGATTGAGTCTAAGTCCGCAGACGATCGATAACGCGTTGTACGACGCCTTTGGTCAGCGGCAGGTCTCCACAATGTATAAGGGGCTGAACCAATACCACGTGGTGATGGAGGTGGCGCAGCAATTCCAACAAACTCCGGATGCACTCAAAAATATCTATGTCCGTTCTACTACCGGTGAGGAAATTCCGCTCAGCGCATTCACCCACTACGAGCAGGCAATGACCTCGCTCGCGGTTGCCCACCAGGGACAGTTTCCGGCGATAACCTTTACGTTTAACCTCGCCCCGAATGTACCTCTGGGAGAGGCGGTTATCGCGGTTCAAAATGCGGTACGGTCGATGATCGTGCCAGCGACGATTCATCCAGGTTTTCAAGGCACGGCGCAAGTATTCCAGGATTCGCTAGCCACGGAACCTTACCTGATTCTGGCGGCGCTGGTTACGGTCTACATTGTTCTGGGAGTGCTCTATGAGAATTACGTCCATCCGGTCACGATTCTTTCCACACTTCCCTCGGCAGGCGTGGGCGCGCTTTTAGCACTGCTGATTTTTCGGACTGAACTTAGCATCATCGCGCTCATCGGCATCATACTGTTGATCGGGATCGTGAAGAAGAACGCAATCCTGATGATCGATTTCGCCATTGATGCCGAGCGCAAGGAAGGAAATAGTCCGGAAAAATCCATCTATCAGGCCTGTCTGCTGCGCTTCAGACCCATCATGATGACTACCATGGCCGCGATGTTTGGCGGGCTTCCCATTGCCATCGGGGGAGGAAACGGCTCGGAGCTGCGTCGTCCGCTGGGCATCGCGATTGTTGGCGGTCTGATGGTGAGCCAGATGCTGACGCTCTACACCACTCCCGTCGTCTACCTCTATATGGATCGCTTCCGCGCCTGGGCCAGCGGCCGGAAGACCCTGCGTCCGCTGGAAGACCACCCAGCGACAAACACCCCCAAAATTGGCTCGCAGGGTGCCCGCGACGAAGCAATTCCGGCGAAATCGCTTTGATCCGGAAGCGCGACGGTGCTACCGACGACGCCCAACAGTGTGAGTTAGGAGGGTGGAAGAAGCTCAAAGAAGCGCCTAAGCTCACATTTGAACAAACTTGGCAACCGCGCTCCGGCAACGATGGAGGAGATGATTGCAGGCCCTTGGGAAGGGGGAACCTCGCCTCTCATGAGTGTCGTCCAGGGAACGCACTTCCGTATCAGCCACGATCCGACAGAGCTTCGAGTTGCCGACTTCGAGCCTTGAGCAGCCTCAGATTGGAAACTAGATTTCTGACTCTTGCCAGATCCAGAATCAACTGGAACTCCGCCGCTTTTTTGCGGTCGAGAATAATCAAGTCCCCTCTGAAATCGATCCGAGAAGCGTCACCACGCAAGGCGATAGCGAGCGTCTCCATCCTGCGCCCTAATTCCACCGCTTCCGTCGTGCATTTTTGAATTTGCCGCTCTATGTCCGCAAGTTCGACAAAGCCTTGGGCCGCCCGTTCTGAGAGTTGAAGGTTTGAGGCGGCCATAGATTTGACACCCCCCACGCCGATTCGGTGCCGAACCTTACAGCGGATGTTCTAATGGTCGCTATCAGGTAATCACTGTACCGAGAGCCTACAGTATCAGTCATATACACCAGGCTACTGAAACGCGTGCAAGTCAAGGTGGCGAGCGACGTTTCGACTAGGCGGTAAAATTCCACAAGACTCGGGGCTACACGGGCTGGCCGTGTGGCGAGGCGATGACCTGTCTTCCCGAACTTATTGGAATCGATATTGAATTCAACAGAAGTTTGTAGCCGTGAATGTGCACAATGCTGCACATGACAATCCACAACAGTCAAACTCTCGCCCCTGGCCGATCTACTAAGTCATGTGTAATGTTGCACTTTCTAAACAATTGACCATGTGACAACCAGAAGTACTTTGGTACTACAGCTGCTAGAACTCCCATGACCGTGTGTAATGACACCGCCGTTTTCAGGAGGACATAACATGAGGTTCCGGAAGGCGATGGTGCTTGCTAATTTTTTGACGGTCTGTCTCGTCTTGGCCTTTCAATCCGCCAAGGCAACCACGATAACGGGCACGATCTTAATCGATGACGACACGGACACGGTCACAGTGACGGACCCAACAGGTCGGGTGGGGCCCTCGGGCTCGACGGTTCCCACATGCGGAATCGCAAACGTGGAGCTCTGCGCGCTAACGTTGAGTGCCCCCCCGACCATATTGAATGCACGAGGTACTGGTTCGCTCAGCAATATCTGCGTTACTAAATCTGCAGTGAATCGGCGGCAAGCACAACAGGAGGTTGTATGCGGCGCATAATCGTGTCAATTGCTTTGTTGTCTTTCCTTAGCCTTTTCCTCGGTCTCGGAGTGAGTTCCGCCTTTGCTACCACTGCTTTGGTCGTGGTCTCAACGAACTCCAACTGGGTGCCAGTGGCGAGCAGCTCCGGTCCCACGTATGTGCTCCCTGCAGTCATCCCCGGCTGCGGTAGTGAGGACACAACATCGTGTGAGCCAACGGGCAATTTCATTTTCAACCAAACCTGGTCGGGCTCACCCTCCGTCATCAAGATTTTAGATCCAGACAATACCACTCTCAGCGACCTCATCGCCTTCGATAGCAATGGCCCGGGAGGGCTCATGCAAGTGAATTTCTACTCCGATCCGAGTCTCCCGGTCGCAAGTCAATATTCGAGTTACACTGTTTTCGCTACCTATACAGAGACCTCTGGTGGGTTCGTCAGCAGTCCCGTGCAGGTTTGCTGCATCACGAACGGCAGCGGTCAGCTGTCAGTCGTAGTGGCAAGCGACGACGAAGGTGCTTTCGACCCGTTCCACGCCGGCTTTGATGTGAGTGACGGAATTCAGTTCCAAGGCGCGGTACCAGGAGCAGCTGTTCCCGAGCCCGGGACGCTGACTCTGTTCGGATCTGGATTGATTTCTCTGGCTGGGCTGATACGCCGCAAGCTGGTTCAGGTTTAGTCGGAGTCTCCAGACCGACGCCGCAAAGTGTGCTAATGGCAAGCTCCGGTCTGTCGGAACCGGGCTTGCCAGCTTTTTGGTCAGTACGGCAAGGTTGAGACTTCATTGGCCGATTGCGGAAGCGCCAGGGCACCCGCGCTTCGCCCGAAATTGCCGGTTAGAGGGTGGAAGAAGCTCAAAGAAGCGCCTAAGCTCACATTTGAACAAACTTGGCACCCGCGCTCCGGCAACGATGGAGGAGATGATTGCAGGCCCTTGGGAGGGGGGAACCTCGCCTCTCATGAGTGTCGTGCAGGGAACGCACTTCCGTATCAGCCACGATCCGACAGAGCTTCGAGTTGCCGACTTCGAGCCTTGAGCAGCCTCAGATTGGAAACTAGATTTCTGACTC
>Ga0210394_10005538_pt1 | contig 14119 bp, 10 predicted proteins | sample IncBWC12MmetaG_FD_160121 | JGI IMG/M metagenome (GOLD analysis project Ga0210394, IMG submission 160121) | Forest soil microbial communities from Barre Woods Harvard Forest LTER site, Petersham, Massachusetts, United States - Inc-BW-C-12-M | ecosystem: Environmental > Terrestrial > Soil >...
CTCCAGAGCAAAACCCGTGATGGCTGCGGGAGGAGTCAATGCAGCTTGCTGGATGGCTGTCAAAACGACAGGCATGGACGCTGCCGCTAGGGCCTGTCCCTGAGATGGAATCTTGTCTACGTCTGCTTTGATGGCTGCGATATTTCCGCCCGCTTCAAGGGCCAACAAAGACGTGTTCAGGTTTGTGCCTGCGTTCGCCGTGACTGTGCCAGCGACTGCCACGGTTCCTGTGATCGTGGTGGAGGCCATAGTTACAGCGACGCTCCCTGGCACGGAGACCAGCAAATTGCCTGACCCATCGGCTGACAGATTCTGCAAATCGCCGCTGGGGTCTGATGCGCCGACTAGGACTGGATTTAGCGGCGTAGGCGGGCTTGCGCCGTTCGCAGTAGCGACATCGGTGCCCGGCGGAAATACGCCTTGCACCAATGGGTCAGCCCACGTGGCGGTCGAGTTTCCCGGCTGGGAAATCAATACTTCGCCAGCGTGGGTGGGTGAGCCGCCAGTAGTGACTACTCCAGCGAGTACGTTGACGGCTGCCGAAATATTGCCCGAGCTGTCCTTTTGCCACGTCGCGTTGACCTTTCCTGCGGGTGCGCTCGGCGTTGTGTCATTGAAATTCGCGTCAGACATTTATGCTCCGTTGACCAATACTATGCTCGGGGGCGTGGTCACCAACACCGAGTTAACCAAGATTTCCGCCACGGCTGGCATGTCCTGCCAAGTGGCGGAAGTGTTCCCTACATTGGAGATCAAAAGCTGCCCCACGTGCGTGGGTGCGCTGATGTCCACAACGACCGGAGCGCCCGTCGTGGCGAGTTCTGTGGCTTCAATCTCTCCCGTCCCGCTGACAGATACTGAGGCTCCGCTCCCCACGACCATGCTGGCTTGTGTGTTCGTCCCGTTTGTTAAACTAGTGAAGGTTGACGATGTGGGGGGAATCGAGTTGACGATGCTCTGCGCTGCGCTGTTCGACGCCGCGTTCGCAGCCGCGTTAGCGGACGCTGGCAGCGGAGCCAGTCGCACAACGGCTGTGCCTCGGTAAACTTGGCTGAGTGTGTCCGTCTGCGTCTGCTGGTCTTGTGACAGAGCTGCGTTATAACCGCGCAACGACGACGGGTCGGGAGACACCACGACGGGATTAGCCGTCCGGAAAACGGGCTGAAGCTTTTCACGATTTGGTGTCAGTATCGCCATAAATTACTCCGAAGGGTCGCGGTAAATTCCAGCGAACAAGGTGAACCTGGCGACTTCATGCGCCGCATTTTCTGCGGGCCAAGCGAACTGGAGCAGGATATCCGTGCACCACAATCCTTCCTGTGGAGGATTGCCGTCGCTCATGCTTTGCTTAAAATAATATCTGTTGCGGTAGAGCGTATTCGGCTGTCCCGAAGCTCCGTACAATAGCGGAGGGTCACTCACATAAGATGCAAATTGCTGGTAAGTTCCGCTGATTTCGTCGAGCAAATAACTGACGGTCGGAGCGCTTCCCGTTCTCGCACCCGTGGACGTAATAAACCCCAACTCTGCCATTTCGCCATCGCGTGTTATAGGGCCTGGACTGATGATGAAAGACTGGGCGAACGGAATGCCGTTGTCCGTGTTGCTGGTAATATCTCGCTGCATCAAAGTCCAGTTACCATTCAGGATTTGACTACCAATCAATAACGAGCGCACGCCGGGCGCAGTCTGGATGGATTGCAACATCGTGCAGGTAGCCAATTTTTCCTGACCATATGGCAGGAACGTAACCATAGTGTCCGACCAAGTGTTGGCGGCGTTGCCGTCTTGCCAAGTGTCTTGGTACGTGCCGATGGGCTGTACGGTCGGATTCCATGACCCCGTGTACTGGATGGGAGCATTTGTATCACCGAAAGTCGGGTTCACAGTCCAGCCCGCATGAGGAACCATGTTCGGGACTCCCGTCCCTCCCCAGTCCCAGACGAAAGAAAATGTATAGGCTGGCTGCGTGATGGTGATACCCGACCCGCTGGACGGGAGCGCTGTGCTGCCGCTGGCTTGCTGGATTTGATCCACGGGTCCAAGTCCCGCGAAATTGGCGAAGCCCACTACCGAGGCTTCACCACTGGAGCCACTGGCGACGTTATTAATCGTCGCACTGATTACCAAAGATGATGCGACAGGCACGGCTGTCAGCATCGTTGCGTACCACGCCTGAAATGAAAACGGATTAACCCCAGTGACGGGAGTTTGCAGCGGGAACAAAGGCTTCCAGACATTTCCGAGATTGTCCGTGATGGATGTGGCGCTGATAACCTTGCTGTCGGCAGTTTGATTTTGGAAAGAAACAAGTAGTATGGCCGTGTCGCCCACATTAATGCCGCCGCCACGCAGCAATGTTGGCGTGATGGTCACAGACGGCGTGGGGAGATTCCAGACGGCGTTCTGAATATTATTCGGCGTGAGGATCACGGGCGTAGGCGGAAGCGTAGCAGTGACCGTCGCTGTCGGCGACCAAACGATGTCATTATTCGGTTGGCTATGCGGGACACAACGCTTGTATGTTGTGCTGCCGTTCCCAACAAAAATAGCGCTCTGGTCGATTCCTGACTCATGCAGCGTAGCGTAGACTGCGGCAGGATTATAGGTCTGGAGTTGATCCTGAACATTCCATCCCATATTCGTCTCGCCCGCCCCTGGGATCATCGCCAGTAGTCGGCGGTCAGCAGTGAAAATCACAATCTCAGCGCCAAGTGAGCAAATGGCATTCGGCGTGAGCAAGCCCACACCAGCACGGGTTATGGACGGAAAGTATTGACTGATGGCCGGACCACCCGCGATTGTCCATTCATCCGTCAGCGTGAAAGCCAATAGTCCAGTGATTGGAGCCAGCAATTTCGAGACAGGAGACGTGAGCGGGAAATTATTCGCCGCACCCCAACTTGTGAGTCCGTTCCCATTATCCGGTGGGATATCCGGGCCAGAAGACGCGTACACAATATTCGAAACACTCGCAAAAACTCGCCCTTGATGGTAAACAAGGTTCGTGATTCCGGTCGGAGGGGGGTTGTTCAAACCTACCGTGTCCGCTGTGACAAGCGGATTGAGTAATGTATCGGGGATTGTGTCTTGGAAAGTCCATGTTCCTGGCTGTCCGTTCACGGGAGCGGGAGCTGGGATTTCAGTCTCTTCGAGATACGGCCCGCCCATAAATCCGTCCGCGCATCGGAAAATAACAATCGTGTCAACTTGAGGGTCGAGAGAACCCTGTCCAGTGAGCGTGACAACCGCTCCAGCGTTCGGACCCGCCGCCAATTTGAAAATGGGCGAGCATGTGCTGATGCTTCCGTCTCCGCTGCCAGTCGGGGGACCATTCGAGACGGTTCTCCCGTTGGGAATGTTCAGGACATAATAATCCGTCGCTGTGCGTGCTTTGAACGCATAGCCCCAAGCGTAGCCATGACTCCATGCGAGCGACGGCTGCGAGTAGGGCGCTGTCATAATCCATGTAAGAGTCGAGCCTGCTTCCGTTGTCTGGCTACCCGTGGTTGTCGCCCACGTAGGAGCAGAGGAACCGCTGAGTCCGCTGTTCGTGCAGATTTCCACGTTCGCATGGCTGTCAATTACTTCCGAGCCGCCATACGGATCGGTGGTGGCAGGGACAATAAATCCAGTTGTCGGTAGAAACCAATTCGTGTTCGCAGCCCACGAAAGAGAAGTACCTACACAAGTCCATGTGGCTGCATTAGCCCCCGTGCCGTCCGGCGTGGTCTGTCCGTATAAAGTCGCCCATGTCGGCTGAGTGCTGCCGCTGATTCCCGTCGTCGTACAGACTTGGAGATTTCCGTTGCTGTCTTTGATGACGCTGAAAATGAAATTGCTTCCCTGTCCCCATGCGGAATAGGGAGTGTTGGCAGCCCAGGTCGCGGAGCCAAGATTCAACCATTGAAGCTGATTGTCTGAGGTGAGTGTGCCCTTAGCTTGGCCGGTTTGAAACGGAGCCGTGCCTCCCGTTCCCGATGTTCCGCCCGTCGCTCCGGCGTCGAACCAAAATATTTGCTGGGGATTGTTGCCGCCGATGCCCGCAGCCGCGCATGTAACGGGATAAACCGTGGCTCCAGCTCCGTCGTTGTTACTTACATCCTGGTAGTGTGTGCTCGCTGCCCACAAAGGAGGAGCCTTTGGCGTGCCCAAGCAAAACCATTTGACCGAGCCATCGTGGAAGATAGAAGCGACTGCGCCTGTGAACGCTGGCTTGCTGGTTCCTGTCGTTCCCTGAGCGTTGCCCGCGTTAGCTTGGATGTAGCAAGCTTGACTGACGGGGTCGTAGACGATGCAAGGATTGGCAAGCGTCCCGCCCACGGTTGCGTTGTTGATGACCGTGTTGGCTTTCCAAGCGGCTATCGGGCCTTTGTTCGTCCACGAGGCTGAACCTTCACTTGTCACTGTACCCGGCGTGAGATTCCAAGCTGGGCCGCCGTTGCCGCTTTTACCAATGATGGCATTAGGATTCGTGGCGTTCGCATTGACGCTGACGAGTTGCTGGACGTTTCCATTCAAGTCCACGATCAAACCGAGTGTTGTGTAGTACGTATTGGGTGTCCACGGCACAGCCGCAGAGCCAGACTCGACGATGTTGACGATTGGCGCTGTTGTAGGCCCGACGATTCCCCAATTCCAGATAGGCTGACCGACAATCGGATTGTTGTTCCCGCCACTAATAATTTTGACTGTGTCAACGCCATCGGCGATGAAGAGACTAGCTCCAAGTTGCAAGTAGCTCGCTTGACCCGGAATTCCGGTCAGGGCCGGACCATACGTCAGGCTCGTGCCTTTCGTGAATACGTTCGTGCCACTGGTTGGAGTGACGCTGTAGATGTTCGTCGTCGTATCCACGTACAGCGTGAACACGCCGTTCTGGTTGAAGCTGAATGCGCCAAGCGGAGATGTGGGAAATTGGAAAGTCGAGTACAAAGTGCTGCCCGGTCTGCCCACCCAGGTGTTTCGTGGCCCAACTTCTACGTTGCTCCCTAGGAGTAAACAGTCCTGGTAGCCGCCGTAAAATTTTTCTACGATAAACTGAGACGGGTCTTGGAGAGCAAAGCGATTGCTAATCTCGCCATGAAGGGCTTTCGAGGTGTGGATGGACGCAAAGCGGGATTGCGACTTCGGCTGTGCGCCCGCCTGCTGGATGAGCGAGGGAGCCATTAACGCGCTCCCTTAGCCTGATTTCCCTGCTGAACGTCCAGCATGTTCGCCGCTGTCTGCGCGTCAATGTTTAGGTATTGGGCGATGAAAATTGCCTTGTCCGCCAGTTCCATGCCCTCGGCGATGCTCGCCAGACTCATAATGAAACGCTGTTTTTCCATCTGCGCACGCTGAGCGTCTACAGGCTCCAACGTCTCGCCCAAGAATCCCCGGTTGTAGATGTAGGCGTAGCGGTCTGGAATCGGATTCCATGTGTCCGTGAGGGAGGCGAACTGCGTTGCCGCCATCTGGTAGTTGAGCGTGCACGTGTAAACGGCGTCTGGCACGCCCATGAAGCGAAACTTAATGTGGCCCGCGCCGTCGTCCGTCTGGACGCTGATAGCGTTTGGGCGGCTCTGGTCGGCGCTCTCGCCTAGCGGCTCGGTGTTGTACACGTCTTTAATTTGGAAAATTTTTCCCGTCGATGCCAGGGTCAGGGATGCCGTTTCCAGGTAGCCGAACGATGGCAAAGGAGGGCTACCTGCGGTCGAGAGAACGTAATCCTGCTGCCCGATGACAGTGGGGAAACTGACGGTGCAGCGATTCTGCGGCGTGCTCATAACATCCACCGACAAGAACAATTGCTTGATGTTGTTCGCGTTCGTGATCGCGGGTTCGTTGTTCGTTCCCACGGTGAGCGGGAGGTAATTTACAAACGAAGCGGCCCAGTTAATTGTTTGCTGTAGCGTTCTGCTCAAGAAAAATTCCTCTACAAAAGGCTTCCGAAGTCAGCGGTCTAACGCGGATTCCGCCAGAATGGGCCAACGCCCGTTCTTCCACCGCCGCCAGAGCGGACGCTGGTAGCGGGAACGAACTTGTAAAAATCCCTTTCACGGTCGGATTTCTGCCGGGCCTTTGTCAAAGACTTCATCGCCAAGTCCCACTTGGTCTGGAACATGGAACGAATCTTTGCCTCGCTCGAATAGCCGTAAAGCTGGGCGATGAACAAAGCGCGAAGATGGGGTTCGTATTCATCAGTGACGGGGAAAATTGTCTGGTTCATTACCTTGTCCGCTGGCAGGCTTGAGTCGAAACGCGGCGGTTGCATTTGGCCCACGAGGCGGAACTGCCACACGGCTCCCACCTGACCGGGAATCGGCGTTATGCGGATGCCCTGTCCATAGGGGTCGATGACTTTCCAGACAGTCGTAGCGCCGCTGCCAGGAGTGGCAACGGTGCCGGGCAAGGAATTGGCGGGAGCGACGGGAGCCGTCGTGCCTTCGGTTCCGTAACCCGTGAGAACGAGATAGTTGCCGTTAACGTCCTGAATCTGGGTGATCGGGTTTGCTGGCTGGGAGATAGCGCCGAGGGGCGCGGTGTACACGCTGCCCGCGACGGGATTGTTTCCGAGCGTCTGATTGCCTGTGTTCGCGTCGCCCCATGTTCCGAAGTACAGCAAATTGTTTGGAAGGAATGTCGCGCTGTAAATCGGAGCCATACAATTTGTCGCCAGTCCGCTTCCAAGGTTCGCCGTGCTTTGAATCTGTGACCGTCCTACTTGCACCCATGTCCAAGGCTTTCCCAATGCGGTCGAGTTGATCTGGACAGCAATTCCTTGCTGCAACCATGCGAGGTTCGTCACGCTGCTGCCATCGGGATTCACAAGAACGTAGTCCTGTTGCCAAGAATTTGTGTAGAAGAATGGCAGGTTGAACTGGTTGAACTTGTACGGATAATCGGCGAGGAAGCCGTTCATCGCATCATTCATCGCCGAGCACGCAGGCTCCAGCGAGAACCCGCCAACTGTGAGCACGGGCTTGATGTCGCCGTAGGACTGCGCATTATCGACGAACACCTGGAGCGTGACGGCTGACTTAGGCATTAGGCGTTACCTGCTCCGGAGCCTTCTTCATTACCGTGGATCGGCTGAAAGATTACTTGGGGAGATGACTGTACGCATCCTCGTAAGACCAACGAGTCGGATTGGGAAGCGTCTGGCCATTGCGGACAATCGTTTCCCGCGTGTCCCCCGCCAGCCACATAAAGCCGCAACGATTCCGGCAGCGGATGAATACACTCCCGTCCGGCAATTGGTGGCTGTACAAGTTATAAAGCGTCATGTTCTGGTCGTGAGCGCCGATGCCCTTCAAGTGGGCGCAAGCACGCTGGTCGCCGAATTTCTTCTGCGCTTCGTTCTTGTCGCGGAGCAATTTCTGATGGAGCTTGGCTGCCTGCTGGAGCTTGGCTTCTTCCGCTGCCGCTTGACGTTCCGCGTACTCCCGCGCTTCGCGCTGCTCACGTGCGAGCGCAATGCGGTTCTGCTCGGTCATGAGTTCTTCAAGGGTTTGTTTCTTAGTTTCTGTGCTCATCTTCAATTCTCCCGTTTCGGAACGCATGTAGCGTTCTCCGATAGCGATTGCTGCGCCGTGTGGACACAGGCTCGCCAAAAATTTCGTGAATCTTCTCCTCGCTCACGATGCGAGTCGTGACCAACTTCACCAATACTTGCCGCCAGCCGATGGCCGCTTCGCCATTGGGGACGCCGTGTTCCTCTTCATGGAGAAGTCCCCATTCGGGCATAACTGGCACTTGCATGGAGGTGACGAACTGATAGCCAAGACCTTCGTAGCCTGGACGGACGGCGTACAGCCCGCAGGTTTGCGGACGGTCTTGATAGACTTTGCAGGCGATTCCGTTGGAGCGGAGGATGCCGATAAATCTGTTTACGTTAGTGAAGTTGACCAAGCTGCTGTCCTCATCCGTGAGGATGTCTTGGTCTTCCATGCGGTAGGCTTTCGCCATCTCGTTGGAATGTTCTTTGTCCGCTTGATTCGCTTCCTCGCGGTAACTCTTGTAGTCCTCAGGATGAGCGAAGCAATCCGGGGTACCGTCCTTCAATAGCTCACCGATGAATTGCTGTGTTTTCTTTACGTCGATGTAACTGGAGAGCGGTTTGTCTGACATCTTGCCTCTACATAAAAATGGAGCGAGTGACTTGCGCCACTCGCTCGCTAGGGTTTTGTCGCTTACTGAATCGCAGGGATTGAATCTGCGAAACGGACACGCTGAGTGTCCACGCCTACGATTGGCGGTCCGGTGATGGTCTGGTGAAAAATATATCCAGCCCATGCGCCGATGGTTCCGGTCGGGTCGTACGTGCTGCGAGCAGCATCCTTGGTCACGAAACACTCGATGTCGTGCCAGTCACTGCCGTCCATGTCCGTGTCGCCCGGAACAGGCAGCCACACGCCAGCCGCAGCCCAATTTCCTGCGATGTAGGTGCGGTACGCCGTGCCCAGTCCTGCGGACTTGTAACCGGGGGTCTTGGTGACAAACGGGGTCTGACGGAAGCAAATGCCAGTCGTCTGCAACCGGATCGGAGTAAGCTGGTCGCCAGCAGCAATCTTTTCAAATGCCTCTGCACGATCACTGTCGTATTTCGCCCAATCTATGAGCGACGCATTCGCGCCGACGCCATTGAGCAAGTCGTTTACGACGTTGGAAGAAATTGCGCCACAATACTCGCCGTTCTTGCAGGGCAACACGCCGATGGAGACGAGTTCCTGTTTCATGGTGCGGATGGTTGGCAGGGTCATGACGTATGGAGAGGCGAGCAACGAACTTGCGTTCACTGCCGAGTCCACACCGCTGAGGCTGTCGAAGAAAGTGGAGTAGAGTTCCGAGAGGGACTGACCTGCACGGTAGCTCATTTCCTCAGCCGAGTTTCCGACCTGGTCGTCGATTGCGGCGGCCACGTCGAACCGAGAAAAGTTCGTGTAGTCTGACCACTCTGAAAGCGCGTAGCTGGAGTCCTCTTGCTGGACGAAGACCGGATTGCCGATCGATCCGTCAGTAGAGGAGTTGAGGTTTGCAGCGAGAGTCAGATACTCGAAAAAGACCCCGTTGATACCGCTGTTGAGCGGCTGGGCGACCTTTTCGACCATCTCGAAAAAAGCGTTCGTCTGGCCTTTCAGGTTGGGCACGATTTTCGTGTTGTAGTGAATCGCCTGAGCGGTCAAAGAATTTGCAACGTTTGAAATACTTGGATTCGGTCCTGCCATTTTGTTTTACTTCCTGATGAAAAATGTTCGTACGCGGATTAGCTTCCGAGGACTTTGTCCATCTCTGCTCGCAGCTTCGGATTAGTGAAGTGCTTGTTGTATTCCGCAGGATGTTCCCGTCCCATTCGTATGTAATCTGCCTTCGTAAGTCCCTTTGATTTCCTTGGAGAGCCGCCATTGAGCGCTCCCGGCTGGATATCAGGTGTTACTTGCGGACGGCGCGATGCGGGATTAGCCGCTGCTGCCGGGGTTGTTTCTGTTGAGGGCGTTTCAACTGGCGATTGGGCCAGCTTGTCCTCGCATTGCGAAAATGCAATCTCGTAATTCTCGGGCGTGTAATCCAGCCCGTTCTGCGCCAAGTAGCCGTCTAACGCGGCATTGTTTGCGTCGCAGACAAAAAAATCGTGTGGGTGCGCTTTCAAGAACGCATACCCCGCAGCGTTTCTGCGCTGCTGCTCGATCTGGAGGTCCAAAGCAGCCATCCGCTCGGTCATTCCAAACTCAGCGTCCACGAACTTGCGGACTGCCTTTCGAGCCTTCGCCGGATCATTAAGCTCTACTCCCGCTTGGAATTCTTCGTCAGCCGATAGCTGCTTCGGCTGGAACTTCGCTTTCGGCTGTGTCGGCGTTGCCGATTTGAGCCTGTGATACGCACGGGTCACACTGTTGTTAACGTCGATCTGCTTCCGCGCTATCTCTTCCCATGACGCGCCTTTTATGACCGTCTTGTTGCCGATGGGATTGCCCGCGTCATCCGTGGGCTGGTACTCAAGTACAAATTCCTCTGGTGCATTGCTTTCCGTATTAGCGGTTGGCGTCTCGTTCTCTGGCATGTGTCCTCAGCTATTAGGCTGCGTTTACCACACTCATCAACTCTTCAATCGTGCGCTGAGCCGCATGGCCCGACTTCTGGCTGTTCGCGTGCCACTGAACTGCCCGGAGCACCAATGCGCAAAATGCGTTCGTCGCTCGGGCTTCAAGCTGCAACGTAAGGACTTTTTCCTTGTCCGTTGGGTCGGCTTGAATGACCTTCGAAGCTGCCACTTGGCACGCTGCCTCCAGCATCTTTACCAGGACTTTCCATCCCGGCATGTTGGTCAGCGCCACCAAATCAACCCTGTCTCCCGCTGGGAGAACAAAGGGCCGCACTTCCGCTGCTACGATTTCTTCGTTCATCTATGACTCCCGTAGTCGTTACAATTGCGTGTCAGCGCCAAAGGGCTGCATTTCCTCGCCCTGCGCGAGCGAATGCTCGAAGACGCTGCGCATACCTTCACCGCCCGCCTTGCTCAACTGCATCTCTTGCCCCTCTTGCACGTTTTGCTGGAATTTCTTCTCCTGCAATGCTTGCTGGTTCTTCGCCTGCTGCGCTTGGAGTGCGGAGGGCAATTGAGCGTCCGCCTTCTGCTTCTCTTCGGGGGTCATCGGAACAACGAAGTCCTGCGCATATTTCCACCCGGCGAACGATGCGAAATTCTTGAAGCTGGCGACGGCATCGAACTTGTAGCCACTGATGTTGAGCATGGTCACGAATGTGGGGTTGTTCATTAACTGGATAAGGAACGGGAAGAACTGCGCCATTTCCTTTTTCGGCCCGAGCTTCGCGCCCGCTAAGACTTCGTATTCCAGCTCAGCGGATCGGAATTGAACGTGGTCAATGTCAAACTGCTCGCCCATTTCTTTGTTCAAGACATCGCGGAGCACACTGGCGGGCAGTCTGTCGTTGTTAAGCTCATCGCAAATTTGCAGGAACGGAATGAAAATTTGACGGCATATTCTTCCTATGGGACCGTCGAGGCGGGATGCGTTTGCGGCGATGATTCCTTGAGCGCCAGTTCCGGAGCGTGCGCCTGTGGTCTGAATTCCCGCTGCGCCCGCGCCCATCGTGAACTGCTGGTTTGCGCCTGCATTTTCTTTTGCTTCGGCTGCCTGTTGCTGGAGCCATTGCAAGGCAGACGCGGGCTGTTGCGGCATTTCGAGAAACTTAAATGCTTTGCTAACATCGCCCTCCACGTCGATGATTCCGCCAGCCGACCAAACAACGTCCGCAGACGGGGTGTTGAATCCCGCTGTGCGCAATGCCGTTGGGTTGAGCCCGTAGTCCAAGAGGCTCAGGCTTCCGTTGGTGATTCCCGCTTGAACTAATTGAGCCGGGCCTGCAAGCAAACCGATTCCCTGACCGTCGAAGCAATCAGGAATCGGACGCCAGCAGGCGGACAGGAAAGGAATTTTCTTGTAGGGGTTCGCTTCGTTGCGAATCAGGATATTGTCGTCGCCATGCCGAAGCACGACGATGACGAAATTCTTCGACCAGAACTCTAGGATTTCCAGGCCGTTTTGCAGCGGGTCTGCGCTGTCTTTAAAGTTGCGGGGCAGCGATGTTTGAATCCACCCCCGCATACTCTCTGGCAAAGTGACGGCGATGTTGTCGCCATGCGGAGTGAAACGCTCCCGCATGAAAAAATCTTTGAGTTCATCCTCGGACGGGATGTCATAGCCTTCATAGTCACGGAGAGAGTCGAGGTCTTCGTAGGTCGCATAGTCGCGGTAAACAACGTCCTTCGCCTTACGAATGTCTCCAGTCCTGCAACCCCTGTTGACGATGACGTGACGGCGGTCGCAATAACGAATCCACGGACGGGTGACGCGCTTCTCTTCGTACTCAATTTCAAAACTGTCGGACTCCTCGGTGTGAATCGTGTGGGTCTTGCCGCTGATTTTGTTGTGGATTTTCTGGGGTTCGGCGTTGCGCTTGTACTTCTTGGTGGTGACGGTCGTGTCCGTCCAGCCCCATTTCAAAACGCAAGTACCAATCAAAGCTCCTTGTAGGACGGCCAGTTCCATCTCGTCCTCAAGGCCCATGTCCGAAAATTGAAAAGCAAGCAATGCGGTTTTTGCATCAACCATCGCTTGCGTTGTGCCGGGACGCGGACGCAGGACAAAAGGCGGGGATTCGTAAAACAGGCCCTGCATAATTTTGGGAACGGTGGCGTCCACCAAATTGCTTACGGTGTAATTCGGGACGTTCGCGCTGCCATTGGCTCCGCCATCGAAGCAACTGAGGGATGTAGGAGACTGGTACGCTTCGTAAGAGAAGCTCCAGCCTGCGGGCCAATTCTGTTGATTTGCCCAAGCATCGCCGGAGGAAGTTGCGTCGAGCACGATCTGGAGGGCTGCTTGGTCGTCGTAGAGGTAGGAGCCGCTGGGGTCTGTTCGGAGATTTTCCGGAAGTATCTCCCCGACTGGCTCTATGTGCTTAGTTGGCATTAGTTGTGCGGGATTAGCCGCTCAACTAAGGGGAAGGAAGTCAGGGAATTGGGGTCAGGCCAGCTTTCCTATCAAGTCTTTAGAAACCCCGAGATGGCTGAGGTCGTACGGATTCCTTCGCGGCGGCCCGACTGGCTGCCTCAAAGGGACAGGGTTGCGATTGAAAACTTGGCGGTAGTGCGCATCCAAAGCCGCCTTCTCGGCTTCCTCTTTCCGCAGCTTCACCAATTCTGCCGCGTCCACGGGATTCGTAGGCTCTGCGGGCATGAAAAACTGGAGCATGGAGACGGCGTCCGGGATATCATCTTTTCTGCCTTTATTTTTCGTCAAGCCTGTATACCTGCAAAACTGCGCAAACATCTCGTCCACCCAAGGCCCTTGGACGAAATGAATCCGACCTTCCTTGAGCAGGATTTCGATTCCCTTAATGCGGTTGCACTTTGCGTTTAGCTTGTTGTCCACCGTGAGCCACATGATGGGAGTGGCTACCTGTTGACGCCGGGCCTCCCGTGCGATTTCGTTTTGGAGCAATTCCGTGCCGGGGGCTTTTTCGATCAAGATGCAGCGAGGACTGAATTTCTTTGCGAACCGGACGATGTTGCCCGCCAGTTCGGAGGATCGCCACCGTCCGTATTCGACTTCAAGTACGTGAGCCTCGGCGAGGTCTTTGTCGATGCGTGCCGCGACGATGCAACTGTAGTCCGCCTTGGCCGTGGAAGTAGGTGCCCAATCGCATGTAATAACGACTTCGCCAGTCTTCGGGACGGCGGTGTGCTGCTCCAAAGCGGCGCGGAGTTCGTCTTCGTTGAAATGGACAAGAGCGGTGCTGGGGTCGGGCGGGGGATCGTTTAATTGCTGACAGCAAAACAAACGTTCCTTGCGCATCTTTTGGCGCAATGACGCCCATGTGAGCTTCGCCGGAAACCAAAGCTCGACCATTTCCTTCTTGATTTCATTTAGCGGGACGTGGAGAAAAGGCTTCCGGACGGTCCAGCATTGGCGCTTGAAAAATTTGAGCGGGAACTCTTCGACGGTTTCGAGCCGCTTGCCATACCAGTCGTTCAGGAAATATCGAGTACCAAGGTGGTCAATGAAGCCCCATTCGTCCACGAGATTTTCCGTGCCGTCGTATTTGTCATTCACCTTGGCGCGAGCAGGCTCAGTCTCGGAATTTTCGTCCGTTACCACGTCATCGCCCTTTTTTACGTCGCAATGCCAGCCGCTCAAGTTCGCGGTGATCGAATTGACCCATAGGCTCGCCTCCCTTTGCCCGTGGATTCTCGCCGGACATTCGAGAGGCTGGTCGTTGTATCCGTTCATTCCCCGGATGACGTACTCGGGAAAAAGCGTCTGGAAAACGCTAGGCTTCGCTCCTTCGGGAAGATAGAAATACCGCTTCACATCCGACATGAACGCGGACGCAAGTTTGTATTCGCCAGTGAGGATGAGGACTCTTAAATCAGGACCGTTGAGCAACCATGAAACGCAATCCGCGCAATCAATGTAAGATTTTGTCGAGCCACGGGGAGCGAGCAAAAGCATTTCCCGCTCGCGGGGCTGGCGAGCGACGGCTTGGTGTACTTCGTCCAGCGTGTAACCCTCATGGTAGAAGCCATCGAAATTTTTCTTAACGAACTGGTCGC
>Ga0210394_10005539_pt1 | contig 14118 bp, 14 predicted proteins | sample IncBWC12MmetaG_FD_160121 | JGI IMG/M metagenome (GOLD analysis project Ga0210394, IMG submission 160121) | Forest soil microbial communities from Barre Woods Harvard Forest LTER site, Petersham, Massachusetts, United States - Inc-BW-C-12-M | ecosystem: Environmental > Terrestrial > Soil >...
GACCAGAAAACAGCCATGGAGGCGGCCGTCGAAGCCGCTTCCTCGAACTCGGTGCAAACCTCGCAAGCACCCGCCCATGGCGTTCCGCTCGCGCCGAATGCGCCTGACAGCTATGTCGTGAAGCGTGGTGACACCCTCTGGGGCATTGCCAAGGTTTTTTTGCGCGATCCTTGGTATTGGCCGGAAATCTGGCAGGTCAATCCGCAGATTCATAACCCGCATTTGATCTATCCCGGCGACACTCTGCGTCTGGTCTTTATCGACGGTAAGCCGCAGATTCTGTTGCAACGCGGCGATGTGGCTCGAGTCGAGCCGCGCGTGCGCAGCGAACCGTTGGAGACCGCGATCACGACCATTCCCTATGCAACGGTCGCGGCATTCATGTCGAAGCCCTCGGTGCTGGACCAGGAACAGATCAAGCGTGCGCCCTACGTGCTGGCCACGCGCGATCTGCACGTCGTCATGTCCGAGGGCAATACCCTGTACGCGCGGGGATTCACCGGCCCGGTTGAATCCGGCGCTCACTACAACGTGATACGCGTCGGCGAAAAACTGATCGATCCGGACGACAACCGTCTGCTTGGCTACAACGGCATCTTTACCGGGGCCGCGCATGTTACCCGCGGCGGCGACGATACCGTCTCGCTCATCATGACCGAATCGGCGCTTGAAACCCGCGCGGGCGACAAATTGATCCCCGGCGGAGTGGATGTACCGCTTGATTTCATTCCCAGCCCTCCGCGGGTCAAAACCAACGGTCGCATCATTGCCGTCTCCGACGGGGTGAGCATCATCGGTCAGTACCATGTCGTGGTGGTCAATCGCGGCGCCCGCGACGGCCTTGCGCCGGGTAATGTAATGGCGGTGTACGACACCGGGCCCATCGTCCACGACACCGACAAAAAAGGCTTCTTCAGCACCGACCAGTGGGGCGCGAAGAAAGTACAGCTGCCGTCCGAACGGACCGGTACATTCATGGTGTTCAAGACCTTCGACAACATCAGCTACGGCCTCATCATGGAAGCCACCGACCTCATTCGCGTCGGAGATAAAATCCAGAGCCCTTGAAGCGGCCGACCGCTTGCGTTTGAGCGCCGTCGGGCGAATCTGCATGTTTGCAAAGCCTTAGCCTGCGGCGCATTTGGATTGCCGCAGACATAATCGGCTCCATGCTGCGCACCGAAGAGGTGATTGCATGGGTGGCGCTGTCGCGCGCGCCCGCGCTCGACGCCGCGACTCTGTCAAAGGCGTTGGAAACGTTGGGTGACGCGCAAGGCATCATCGGCACATCGGACGGCGCGCGCCAATGCGCCGGAGTTCCGCCGCTGTCGCGCGAATATCTCTTGAGTGATGCCTGTACCCTGCGTGCCGCCGAGCGGGCGTGGCTGGAAGATCCTGCGCATCATGTCGTGCCGTTCACGGATTCGCGCTATCCCGCTGCGCTGCGCGAGCTTGCGAGCCGACCAATCGCACTGTATGTAGCCGGCAGTGTCGGCGTTTTGAACGATCCGCAGCTCTCCATCGTGGGCAGCCGCAACCCTTCCCCTGCCGGTCGCGACATCGCGTTCGAGTTCGCGGAATGCCTCGCGGCATGCGGCCTCGGCATCACCAGCGGACTTGCCGACGGCATCGACAGCGCCGCGCATCGCGGAGCGCTCAAGGCGCAAGGAATCACGGTGGCGGTGCTTGGATCGGGGGTCGATGTCATTTACCCGCGCCACAACCGGACCTTGAGCGAGGAGATCCGCCGCCAGGGCGCATTGATCAGCGAGTTTCCGCTCGGAACTCCGCCGCGGCGGCAAAATTTCCCGTGGCGCAATCGCATCATCGCGACCTTGAGCCTGGGCACGCTGGTGGTGGAAGCCGCGCGGCGCAGCGGGTCTTTGATCACGGCCAGATTGGCCGCCGACCATGACAGGGAGCTGTTCGCGGTGCCGGGCTCGATCCGCAATCCCTTGAGCCGCGGTTGCCACGAGCTCATACGCCATGGCGCAAAATTGACCGAGACCGCGGCTGACATATTGAGCGAGTTGAACTTTTCGAGGGTCTTCGAGCGCCGGCCGGATGCCCGCGGAGGCCTCGCGCCACCCTCAATGATCGAGGCGGGCATGGACAAGGATCGCAAAATCTTGTTAGATGCGCTCGGCTTTGATCCGGCGGACCTCGATGTATTGGTCGTCCGTACCGGTTTCAAACCAGAAGCCGTGTCCTCGATGATGCTGATCCTCGAGCTCGAAGGCCACGTTCAGGCCGCCCCGGGGGGCCGTTACTCCCGAGTCGTTAGGAGCCGGAGGTGAAAGATAACGTTCTCGATCTACTCATTTATCTGTTCGAGAATTACATGAGCGCCGACGACGAGCCGCGGCCGGATCGGGATACTTTGAAACTCGAGTTGGACAAGGCCGGGTTCACGGAACCCGACATCGAGCGCTCGCTGGAGTGGCTGGATGGGCTCACCGGCGAACAGCTCGGCAAGGTCGCCGAGGCCACCGCGCGCGCCGTACGCGTCTTCAGCAGCCAGGAGCTCTCGAGGCTCGACACCGACGTGCGCGGCTATTTGATGTACCTGGAGAACGTGCGGATCCTGTCGGGTGCGGAGCGCGAACTCGTGATTGACCGCCTGATGGCGCTCGAGGCCGACGAAATCGATATCGAGCAGGTGAAATGGGTCGTGCTGATGGTGCTGTTCAGCCAGCCAGGCCAAGAGTCCGCTTACGCTCAGATGGAAGACTTGGTCTTCGAAGAGCGCACCGACGCTTTGCATTAGACGACTTTGAGCAGCAATCTCGTCATCGTGGAATCACCTGGCAAGGTGAAGACCATCAAGAAATACCTCGGCAAGGACTTCGAGGTGCTCGCCTCCTACGGCCACGTTCGCGACCTGGTGCCGAAAGAAGGTGCGGTCGATCCAAAACGCCACTTCGCCATGAAGTACCAAGTGGTCGAGCGCAATCAAAAACACATCGACGCCATTTCACGCGCCCTCAAAAAAGCCAAGTCGCTGTACCTGGCAACCGACCCGGATCGCGAGGGCGAAGCCATTTCCTGGCATTTGCACGAGCTTCTCAAGGCCAAGGGCGAACTGAAGAACAAGGACGTGCGCCGCGTCGTCTTTTATGAAATCACCAGGGACTCGGTGCGCGCAGCAATGGCGAGTCCGCGGCAGCTATCGGTGGATCTCGTGAATGCGCAGCAGGCGCGCCGGGCGCTGGATTTTTTGGTGGGCTTCAATCTATCGCCGCTGCTGTGGAAGAAGGTGCGTCCCGGGCTGTCGGCGGGCCGCGTGCAAAGTCCCGCGCTGCGCATGATCTGCGAGCGCGAAGATGAAATCGCGGCATTCGTGGCGCGCGAATACTGGACCATCGACGCCGAATTGGCGCATTCGCAGCAGAAGTTTCCGGGCAAGCTGGTCGAGTTTCAGGGCGCCAAGGTCGAGCAGTTCAGTTTTACGAGCGAACAATCGGCACGCAGCGTCGAGCGCGCGCTGCTCGAGGCGGCCGGCGGCGAACTCAAGGTCTTGTCGGTCGATCGCAAGCAGCGCAAGAGGAATCCCGCGCCGCCCTTTACGACTTCGACCTTGCAGCAGGAGGCCGCTCGCAAGCTGGGTTTCAGCGCACAAAAGACCATGCGGGTCGCGCAGCAATTATACGAGGGCGTCGATACCGGCGAAGGCGCCGTCGGCCTCATCACCTACATGCGAACGGACTCGTTGAATCTCGCGCAGGAGGCCATCGGGCAAATTCGCGAGGTGGTGGTGCAGCTGTACGGCATGGAGGGGCTCGCCGACGAGCCGCGAATTTACAAGACCAAGTCGAAGAACGCGCAGGAAGCGCACGAAGCGATTCGTCCCACCGCGGTCAGCGTGCTGCCGGGGGACATCGAGAACAAGCTCGAGGCCGAACAATTCAAGCTCTACTCGCTCATCTGGAAGCGCACGGTGGCCTGCCAGATGGCGCCGGCGGTATTCGACACGGTCACGGTCGAAATGTTGGCCGGGGCCGCGGGCCCGCGGCGCAATGTGCTGCGCGCCAATGGTTCGACCTTGGTGAAACCCGGCTACATTTCCGTGTATCAGGAGGGCTTGGACGATGCCGTCCAAGACGACTCGGATCACGTGTTGCCGGCAATGCAGGAGGGTGATCGCGTAGAACTCGTGGCTGTGCTGCCGAATCAACACTTCACCGAGCCGCCGCCGCGGTTTTCGGAGGCCTCGCTGGTCAAGGCGTTGGAGGAATACGGCATCGGCCGCCCGTCGACCTATGCGTCGATCATCTCCACGCTGCGCGACCGTCAATACGTAGAGATTGAAAGCAGGCGTTTCACGGCGACGGACATCGGCAAGATCGTCAGCCGGTTCCTGACTCAATACTTCACGACTTACGTGGATTACGACTTCACGGCAAAGATGGAAGACTCGCTGGACGCGGTCGCCAGCGGCGACGAGGAATGGGTGTCGCTGCTGGAGAAATTCTGGAAGCCGTTCATCGATCTGGTCGAACATACGGAAACCTCGGTCAGCCGCGACGAAGTCGCGCAGGCACGCGACCTCGGCGTGGATCCGGCGAGCGGTAAACCGATGAGCGTGCGCATGGGCCGCTTCGGTCCTTTCGTGCAAATCGGCACCAAGGACGATGTCGACAAACCGCGGTTCGCGGGCTTGAGGTCCGGTCAGAAAATGGATTTGATCACCCACCCGCAAGCACTGGAGCTGTTCAAGCTGCCGCGTAAATTGGGCAGCACGGCGGCGGGCGATGAAATCACGACCAATGTCGGCCGCTTCGGTCCCTATGTGAAGTACGGAGCCAAGTACGTATCGCTGAAGACCGACGATCCGTACGAGATTTCCCCTGAGCGCGCACTTGAAGTCATTCGGGAAAAGGAAATCGCGGATGCGAATCGCTTGATCCTGGATTTCCCGGACGCCGGAATTCAAGTGCTGAACGGACGCTACGGTCCTTACATCACGGACAAAGCGCGCAATGCGAAGATCCCGAAGGAGCGCGAGCCGAAGAGTCTGACGCTGGAAGAATGCCAGGCTCTGCTGGCGGCGGCGCCGGAGCGCAGCTTCGGCAAATGGCGCCGCGGCTCGAAGCGGCCGGCCGAGAAGAGCGCCACGCAGAGTCCGCTCGAGCCCAAGACGCCGAAAGCCGCGCCGATCAAGCTGGCGGCGAAGGGCTCAAAGGCAACGGTCGACAAGAAGGCGCCCGCGAAAACGGCCGCAAAGCCTGCGCCGAAGGCAAAGGCCAAGAAGGGTTCCGCAAGCAAGAAGTCATAAGCGCCCATCAATGACTGACTTGAGCAAAAGGTCAACCGACACCGCAGCCGTCGACCCGTCCGCGGTCAAGCGCTACTTGAGCGGCTTGCAGGATCGCATCACCGCGGCGGTGGAAAAAATCGACAGCGTGAAATTTCGCCGCGACGCGTGGGATCGACCGGAAGGCGGCGGCGGGGAGAGCCGCATCTTGAGCGAAGGCGCGGCATTCGAACGTGCGGGAGTATCGATTGCGCATGTGTTCGGCGGGAAGATGCCGCCGTCCGCCACCAACCTGCGCCCGGAAATTACCGGTGCGCCCTTCGAGGCAATGGGCCTATCGTTGGTGTTTCATCCGCGAAACCCGCACGCGCCCACGACGCATTGCAATGTCCGGTTCCTGGCGGCGCGGCCGGACGAGGGCCCCGCCGCGTGGTGGTTCGGCGGCGGCTTCGACCTCACGCCTTATTATCCGTATGACGAGGACGTGCGTCACTGGCATCGCACCGCACGAGACGCCTGCCAACCCTTCGGTCCAGACCTGTACGAAAAATACAAGGCCTGGTGCGACCGCTATTTTTTTCTGCCGCATCGAAATGAAACCCGCGGTGTCGGCGGCCTGTTCTTCGACGATCTCAATGCCGGCGGATTCGAGCGATCGTTCGCCTTTTTGCGCAGCGTCGGCGATCACTTTCTGCCCGCCTTCATGCCCATCATGGAGCGCCGCAAAGACCAGCCGTACGGCGCAAGAGAACGGCAATTTCAACTTTACCGGCGCGGCCGATACGTTGAATTCAATCTGGTCTACGACCGGGGAACCTTGTTCGGCTTGCAGTCCGGCGGCCGCACCGAGTCCATTCTGATGTCGATGCCGCCGCTGGTTCGCTGGGAGTACGATTGGCGTCCGGAGCCCGGTTCGGCCGAGGCGCGCCTGAGCGATTTTCTGCATCCGCGGGATTATCTGGCCGAAGAGGCGCTCGCCGCGGGCGCGCCTTGACGCGGCAGCTGATTTTCGGGAGAACGAAACCATGGAATTGTCGCCACTGTCGGGCTGGGACAACTTCTACGTCATTGCCGGCTCATCTGCCGCAGGACTCACGGGACTGACCTTTGTGGTCATCACTCTATCCGCGGGCGCGAGGCGCGTGAGTGCGGCGGGGCTGCATACATTTGTTACGCCGACCATCGTGCATTTTGGCGCCGTTTTGGCCATTGCCGCTTATTTGAGCATGCCGCGCCACGGCGAGTTGAGTCTGAGTCTCGGCTTGGGCGCCGCCGGGATCGCGGGGCTCCTCTACGCCGGCGCGATCGGCGCCGCCCTACGCCGTCTCCCGTCGGGCTATGTGCCTGTGTACGAGGATTGGCTCTGGAATGTGATTTTGCCGGCGATCGTGTATGGCGCTCTGCTCGCGGTCGCGCTTCTGATCTGGCGCTGGCCGCACCAGAGCATGTACGGTGCGGCTGCGGCCGTCGTGCTGCTGATGATCATCGGCATCCACAACGCATGGGACATCGCCGTGTGGAACACCATCCGCGGGCCGGTGGATCCGACCTAGTGACAGGCGCCGTTCGGATTCGGCGTCTGGAAGCGCTTGGGGAGCCCGAGATCCAAGCCTTGAGCGACGTGCTGATCGACTGTGTTGAAGGCGGTGCTTCCGTCAGCTTCATGCTGCCGATGTCCCGCGCCAAGGCGGTGGAGTTCTGGCGCGGCATGGCCGCGAGTGTGGCGCGCGGCGAACGCGTGGTGCTTGCGGCTGAAGACGCGGCGGGAGCCATTGTCGGCACGGTGCAAATCATCCTGGCCCAGCCCGAGAACCAGCCGCATCGCGCCGACCTCGCGAAGATGCTCGTGCATCGGCGAGTACGCCGGCGCGGCGCCGGTGCCGCGCTGCTCGCTGCCGCGGAACGCACCGCGCTGGATCTCGGCAAGACGCTGCTGGTGCTCGACACGGCGAGCGCAGACGCGGAGCGGCTGTATGCGCGGCTGGGCTGGCAGCGATGCGGCGTCATCCCCGGCTATGCGCTGCTGCCGCGCGGCGGCCTCTGTGATACGACAATCTTCTTCCGCACTTTGCATCCTTGAAAATCGGGCTACGGTGAATATCGCGGGGCACACGCTTGTTTTTGACGGCCAGGGCCAATTGCTGCCCTGGACGTCCTGGCATGCGGCGTTGAACCTGGAAATGGATTTCTACCGGCAGTGTCCGAAGGATCTGGGGTATCCCCGCTTCGTGTGCGAAACATTTCTGGACGGCGACTGGAACCCAAGCACCGAGCGCTCGGATACGATTCCGGCGACCCAGAATGGCATGGGCATTCTGTCCTACCTCAAATTCCACGAGCTGGGCGGCAGGCGGGAAGCGGTTTTTCTGAACACCGCGCGCAGCATGGGCGATTATCTGATCAACGAAGCCCTGACGCCGGACAGCGGAAAATATCCTGCGTTTACGCGCTCCACCGGCAGGCGACAGCAATTCCCGCAGCCCGCGGATTGCGGCTCGCAAGCCGATCGCCCCTTTGAGATCGAGCCCGACAAGGGCGGCATTGCCGGCTACTCTTTGCTACGGCTGTTCGAGGCCACCGGCGAGGGCCGCTTCCTGGCGCAGGGGCTGCACAACGCCCGCGTGCTTGCGGCCAATCAACAGGACGGCGATGCATTTCATTCGCCCTGGCCGTTTCGTGCGGACTATCGCAGCGGTGCGGGCCGCGGCTTGATATCGGGCAACATGACCTACATTTTGCGGCTTTTTGATGTTTTGGCTGAACATGGCTACGCGGAATTCCTTGCGCAACGCGAGTCGCTCTGGCACTGGATCAAGGGCTGGCAAGTGCCCAGCGCCGGCGCCGACGGTGCGCTGTTCGCGCAGTTTTTCGAGGATCATGACACGCCCACGAATCGCACTGCCTGGGCGCCGCTGAACCTTGCGCGCTACCTGCTGGAAAAAAAACAGCTGCTCGACGCAGACTGGCGCGACGCTTGCCGCATGTTGATCGACTTCGTGCGGGCAAATTTCACGCATGAGGAATACGGCGTGACCGTATGTCACGAGCAGGACGAAGACCAACAGGCCTGGGGCGGGGTGAATTCAAGTTACGGCGCGGTTCTGGCGATGTACTCGAAGGCCACGGGGACGCAGCGCCTGGCCGATGAAGCTCGCCAGGCGCTCAATTTCACGCTGTATTCGATCGATGAGCAAGGCCGGCCCCGCGATCTGCACAAAAGCGCCATGCCGGGGGGTTGGCAGGAGGACGCGCACACCGACGTCATTCACAACTATGTGGATGCTTTGCGCGCATTTCCGGAATGGGGCGCGGCGCCGGCGGATCCACCCGGCGGCATCGCATAACCACGGCCGCCGCGCGCGTCAGCCGTTCATCAGCAGATGACTCAACGCCGCGAACGCCGGCAGCGTTACCGGATCGTTCGCCGCGCTCGAAGCAATCGGATGAGAAGCGAAGCGCGCGATCACCAACTCCGCCCGGGGTGCAATGTATAGACGCTGACCGTGTATGCCGCGACCCTCGAACAGGCCGAGCGGGTTGTGCGCCACCCACCACATGCTGCGGTAGGAATAGCCGGGCAGCAGCGTATAGTCGGCCTTCGCAAATTTGCGAGGATCGGAACCGCCGCGTATATCGGCGACGACCTGCGCCGGAATGACCTGCTGTCCGTGCCAAGCCCCGTCGCAGCGCATGAGTTCTCCAAAGCGGCATAGATCGCGAAGGCTGGCGTTCAAGCCCGCGCCTCCCATCGCCACGCCGATTGAATCAAGCATGATGCAGCCGTCCTCCTCGCAGCCGATGCGCGACCAGATTCGTTGACTGAGCAGGTCCGGCAACGCGACGCCCGTCACCCGCTTCATCACCCAGCACATGACTTCGGTATTGACGGTTTTATAGGCAAAAGCCGCACCGTGATCGCCTTCCGGACGCAGCGTCTGCAGATATTCGTAGAAATTGCCCGGTCCTGCGTAAGTTGGCGGCCGCGGACGAAGTCCTCCTGCGCGCCCGTAGTCCCAGATGTGAGCCTTGGGATCCGCATACACTTCGGAGTAGGCCACTCCTATTTGCATATCGAGCACCTGGCGCAGCGTCGCGTCCCGATAGGCGGTGGCGGCCATCTCCGGCAGGTAGTACGACACGGTTTTATTCTCGTCCAAGGCGCGTTCGTGAATCAGCGCGGCCGCAAGCGTGGCGGCATAGGATTTGGTGATCGAGAAGCAGGCATGCGGCACATGCGGCTGCAAAGCCCCGAAGTAGCGCTCGTAGACCCGGCGCCCGCGGTGCAGGATGACGATGCCGTCGGTGTATGTGTTTTCAAGAGACTGGGCCCAGGTCTGTTTTCGGCCGTGCATATCCGCAAAGGTGAGCGAGTCGATTGCCGCTGCGCTGCCCGCAGCTGCGGTTCCAAGCTCACTCGGCGCGCCGCTGCCGCGCCATACGGCAGCGGTCGGCACCAGCTCGCGCATGTGCGATAAGGTCCAGCGGATTTGCGGAAATTCCAGGAAGCGGTCGTCCTCGAATCTTATCTGCTTGGCAAACGGCGGCGGCGCACCCTGCATCCACCCCAACGCGATCGGGTCCGAGGCGGCGCCGTCCAGGTACTGGTGGCCGTCAAACTCCAACGTGCCGGTACTCATGCAAGCGTATCCCTACTCGGCTGTCGCCGGATCGATCATGGTGCGCACCCTTGAGATCTTGTTGGCCGGAAAACCGCCGAGTTCGGCGTGCCGCCTTACCAGCGACTCATCGGCCGCCTGATAGATGCAGTAGATCTTGTCGTCGGTGACGTAGCTATGCACCCATTGAACGCTCGGTCCCATGCCGCTGAGCACGCTGCAGGACTTCTGCGAGATCGCCTTGAGATCGGCCGGACTCATTTTGCCGGCGCCGGAAATATCCCGTTCGATGACGAATTTCGGCATGATCATCTCCTTTGTTTGGTTTGCGCTCGCCGCAAACGGCTGCAGTGTCCCGCACGTCTTGCGCCGCGTCTACTGATCCCTCCACAATGCCGCGCGATGAATTACCAGCATATCTTTCACGCGGGAAATTTCGCCGACGTCGCCAAGCATGTCGGCTTGCTGTACTGCCTGGGCGCGTTGAAACGCAAGGATGCCGCGTTCTTCGTCCTGGACAGCCACGCGGGGCGCGGTTTTTACGATCTGCAAGCGCCGGAAGCGCAGAAATCGGGCGAGGCGGAGCGCGGTATTCAGCGCCTGATCGCCAATTGTTCGGGCGATAAGGCGTTGTCCGAGTACTTCGCGGCAATACGCGCCCGGCGCGGGAAACGCCTGGCGCGCTATCCGGGCTCGCCGGCATTGATTGCGGCCGGCTTGCGCGCGCAGGACCGTGCGCTGTTCGTCGAACTGATGCCGGCGGAGGCCCGCGCCGCCGATCGGCAGATCGAGTCGCTGGGCCGGATCCGAACCGAAATTGACGACGGTTACGCGGCGCTCAAGGCCTTTCTGCCTCCCGACGAGCGGCGTGGCTTGGTGCTGATCGATCCGCCCTACGAGAGTCTCGATGAGCTGAAACTGATGCTGCGCGCATTCACGGACGCCTATCGGCGCTGGCCGGGCGGGATTTTCCTGATGTGGTACCCGATTCGCAGCGCCATGCAGCGCAACACGGTGCATGCGCGGTTCGAGTCCTTGGGAATTCCGAAAATGTTGTTTGCGGATCTCGCGATCCACCCGGACGACGCCGGGTTGGGCCTTGCGGGCAGCGGGCTGATGATCGTGAATCCGCCCTACGGGGCGGACGAGTATCTTCGCGAAGCCTATGGCGCGATTCACCAGGGAATCGCCGCTGCGGGGGCGGGCTACGTCGAAGTGGCCCGCCTCACGCCCGAGCGAATGGCACAATAGAGGCTGGCCGTAAGGGGGCAAACCAATGGACCAAAATACGTTGCGCGAGCGGCTCGCCAAGCTGCACGCCGAGCTGGCCAACGCGCAAGGAGACGATCCGGCAACCCGTCAAGCGCTCGAGGAGATTCTTCCCGACATCAAGCGCATGGTCGACCGGCAGGCGGGCAGCAGCGCATCGCCTCCCGATAGGTCGCTCCCCGATCGACTGGAAAGAGTCGCCGTGCGGTTCGAGGCCCTGCACCCGACGCTGGCGGCGAGTGCGCGGCGGCTCATCGATTTGCTGGCCGAAGTCGGGATCTAAAGCAACTCATCGCGTCCAAACGATCGAAGCGCGCACTTGCGCGGCGATGCGCTGAAGATCGCGCGCCTGCGCCGCGCCGGGATTCTGCATGAGAACCGCAATGCTGCCATGGCCCGGCATGGGCACGATGGTGCCGCGATAGCCCTGTTCGTCGAACTGCGTAAGGCGGCTCACCGATTCATGGACCAGCACCATGACCGTGACCGGACCCGAGGGCGTCTGCACCACGAGATGCGGTACCTGATGTCCCCGGAAGGCGCAGCTGCTGGCATAGCTGACAATTCCCGCTGCGGCGCCCAAGCGAAGATTGGATTCCCGCAATATGTCGTTCAGCTCCGCATCCGGCACCGCGACATCCGTGCGTCGCCAGGCCTGGGGCTCCTCCCTCATGTGCGCCACCACGTCGGCGGCGAGGCTGGCTCCCGGAAGTACCGCCCAAATACCTGCTGCGACCACGACGCCCAAAAGCACGCTGGCCGCCATCGCCATCCAACGCCACGAAGCGGGCCTGTGCGTCTGCGCCCGAACATCCACCCGCAGAGCGCGTTCGAGCCGTGATTCAAAGCGCAGCAGCCGCTCGGTGTAAAGCTGGCACTCCCGGCAACTCTCGCGATGTTCGCGCAGCTCCGGGTCACTGCTGCGCGGATCAGCGCCGATCAGCATTCGATAGCGCGCGTGGTCCATCATTCCTCCGCTTCCGCACTGATCTCTTCGCCCATCGCCGCGCGCAGGCGATTGCGTGCGCGAAACAGGCGCGTCAGCACCGCCGGACCCGAAAGATCGAGTTCGCGGGCGATTTCAGCCGTCGAATAGCCCATCAGCACCTGCAGCACCAGCGGCTCGCGGTATTCGACCGGCAGCTTGAACAGGGCGGCACGCAATTCGCCAAGATCCTGTTCCTCGGCGGCAGCCAACATCGGCTCCTCTTTGGCGACGAGCTCGTCGACATCCACCGTTACCACGCGTTTACGTTCAAAGGTGCGCGCACATTCCCGGCGGACGATGGTCAACAACCAGGGTTTGGCCGCGCTCTCGTCCAACAGCGAGTCCTGCGCCTTCCAGGCCCGCAGCAGGCTTTCCTGGACCACGTCCTCGGCCAAAGCGCGGTCGCGGCACAACCAAAACGCGAAGCGCAGCAAGTCGGGACGCAGCGATTGGCACAGCGCCTGGAACCGGGTGCGCCTCTGATTTCCGCCAGACCCATCGTTCATGTATAAATCAGCACCCGGCTTAAGATATGGCCCACGCGATATTAGCGCGTTACGCCGGCGGCGGCGGCGGGCAGCGGCCGCCGGGCGCGGCCATGGCGAATTTGCAACATCTGAGCTGAGGATAGGAGTCACACCCAAGATGACCGGCGGCGGCGGTAGTTCATTTCCAAGCACCCGGATGCGGCGCATGCGGCGCGACGCGTTTTCGCGCCGTCTGATGCGCGAAACCACGTTGTGCGTGGATTCGCTGATTTATCCGATTTTCGTCGTCGAAGGCCGCGGCGATCGCCAGCCGGTCGGGTCCATGCCTGGAATCGAGCGGCTTTCCGTCGATCAATTGCTGCGCGAGTGCGAGGCTCTGATGCGCCTCAAAATTCCGGCAATCGCTCTGTTTCCGGTCACTCCCGAGGCCAAGAAAACCCTGGACGCGCGTGAATCCTGGAATCCTGACGGCATCGCGCAAGCCGCGGTGCGGGCCGTAAAGAAGGAGTTTCCGGAGCTCGGCGTGATCACCGACGTGGCGCTCGATCCGTTCACGACCCACGGGCAGGACGGCCTGATCGATGAGCACGGCTATGTGATGAACGATCTGACGGTGGAAACACTGGTCCGCCAAGCACGCTCGCACGCCGACGCCGGCGCCGATATCGTCGCCCCCTCGGATATGATGGACGGACGCATCGGCGCGATTCGTGATTCCTTCGAGACCGCCGGTCTGGTCCACACCCGAATTCTCGCCTACGCGGCCAAGTACGCATCGAGCTTCTACACGCCGTTTCGCGATGCCGTGGGATCGGCCGCCCAGTTGGGCGGCGGCGGCAAGCACACCTATCAAATGGACGTCGGCAATTCCGATGAAGCGCTGCGCGAAGTGGCGCTCGATATCGCCGAGGGCGCCGACATGGTCATGATAAAGCCGGGCCTGCCTTATCTTGACATCGTGCGCCGGGTCAAGGACCGCTTCGGATTGCCCACCTTGGTCTACCAGGTGAGCGGCGAGTACTCCATGATCATGGCCGCCGCCGGTAACGGCTGGCTGAATGAACGCGCCGCCGCGCTGGAAGCGCTGATGTGCATCAAGCGCGCCGGTGCGGACGGCATTCTGACTTATTTTGCAAAACGCGCGGCGGAGTGGCTGGCAGAGTGAGCGCGAGCGTAGCGACAGAGGCGCCCGATCAGTACGGGGTTGCGGGTCATCCGATCGCCCACAGCTGGTCGCCGTTCATTCATGGGATGTTCGCCAAGGCCAGCGCGCAAAACCTGGTCTATCGATTGTTCGACATCAGTCCCGATAATTTTCGCCGCGACGCGCTGCGCCTGTTCGCCGGCGGCCTCAAGGGCCTCAACGTCACGCTGCCGCACAAACAGGCCGCGGCGGAACTGGTGAACGAACTCACGCCGCGCGCGGAGCGCGCGCGCGCGGTCAACACCATCGCATTTTTCGAGGACACATCGCTGTTGGGCGATAACACCGACGGCCTGGGA
>Ga0210394_10005540_pt1 | contig 14113 bp, 12 predicted proteins | sample IncBWC12MmetaG_FD_160121 | JGI IMG/M metagenome (GOLD analysis project Ga0210394, IMG submission 160121) | Forest soil microbial communities from Barre Woods Harvard Forest LTER site, Petersham, Massachusetts, United States - Inc-BW-C-12-M | ecosystem: Environmental > Terrestrial > Soil >...
CAAAGTATCGGGCGGAAACAGGCCCTGATATCCCATATTATGAATGGTGAAGACGGTAGCCACATCGCGGAAAGCAGGATCTTCGGCGTATTGCGTGCGCAGCAGGACTGGAATGAGCGCCGATTGCCAGTCATGACAATGAAAAACGTTGGGAACGCCCAGGATCTTGGATGCTTCGAGCACGGCCCGCGAGAACAGCGCAAAACGCTCGGCATTGTCGGGATAGTCTCCGGCGGAGGTTCCATACAGCGCTTCGCGATCGAAATAGGGGGGATAGTCTACGAAAAAAAAGTGCACGCCCGAATGACTGCCACCGGTCACCACGGAACAGAATCGGTAGTGGTCATCAAAAGGAACCGTAATGCTGCGGACGGCGGTCTGTGCATCCGCAAGCTTGGTCTGACGATAGCGGGGGACGTACACGCTGACCTGATGTCCAGCAGCAACCAGAGCTCGGGGCAAAGCACCCACGACGTCAGCCAGTCCACCGGTCTTAGAAAAAGGTACGCACTCCGAGGCAGCAAAAGCAATATGCATGAAAACCATCCTCCAAAATTCTAGGCCCCGGCATCGACGCAGGTTATCCTGCTGCAAGTTATCATGGACAAGGCGGTGTCGCTCGACGCCACTCCTGCGCACGAATATTCGCGGGGTGAATGTCCAGTGTAGTCGCCCGAAAGAAAGAGGGTCAATGTGCCTAAAGTATCTGCTGCGCGCCCGACGCCGAGAACTCCCAAGTTGGGTCAGCATTTCCTCGTCGACCCCGCAGCCGCCGTACGCATTGCCGAAGCCTTCGGTGATCTCTCGCAAAGCACCGTACTCGAAATCGGGGCTGGGCGCGGAGCTCTGACTTCCCTGCTGGCCCGGCGAGCCCGGCGGCTCATCGCCATTGAACTCGATCGCGTTCTGGCCGCCCAGCTGCGCATGAAGTTTTCGCTGACTCCGAATGTCGAGATTATCGAAGGCGACATCCTCGCCATCGATTTCGATACCCTGTTCGGACCCAAGCCTGGCAGCACGCGTCCGGGAATGAACCACCAGCCGGAGCCGGTGCGAGTGGTTGGCAACCTGCCTTACTTCATTACTTCGGACATTCTGCTGCGCCTGTTTGCCTACCGGAAATACTTTGAGACCATCGTGCTCATGGTGCAGCGCGAAGTCGGGGACAGGCTGGCGGCTCGTCCCGGAACCAGCGAATATGGATTGCTTTCAGCCACGGCTCAACTTTATGCCAGGGTCGAGAAACTGTTTACTCTTCCTCCGGAGGCGTTTTCGCCGCCGCCCAAAGTGCACTCGACAGTTGTCCGACTTACCGTCGCTTCGCGCATCGAGGGCTTAGGCGTGCCGGAGACAGGCTTCATCGACTTTCTGAGAAAGTCGTTCGGGCAGAAGCGGAAGACCCTCTGGAACAACCTGAAGTCGGATTACCCGGCCGCCGCTCTGCGCGCCGCGCTGGAAACATCCGGAGTGAAACCAACGGTGCGCGCGGAGGCATTGTCGTTGGAAAAGAGCGCTGGGTTATTTCGAGCCTTGCTTGAAACGGCAGGTTCGTGATTTCCTTTGTGTACCTCGGTGTCCGGCGGATGCTCTGAGCGAAGTCGGAGGGTGGTTGTCGCCTTTTTTAAGCTACTTGGGAATGCAAATGCATTCGACTGTTCGCCCCCCCGTCGTAGCCGGACGCTTCTACCCGCGCGATCGCGATACCCTGATCGAGGACGTGCAGTCTTATCTCTCGCCCCAAGCGGCGGCAACTCCCGCCCTCGGATGCGTGGCCCCGCATGCCGGATACATATACTCCGGAGCGGTAGCGGGAGCTGTGTTCGCCAATCTGGAGTTGTCCCAACGTTGTATCGTGCTGTGTCCGAACCACACCGGCAAAGGACGTCCGCTTGCCATCATGAGCGGCGGCGCATGGGAAACGCCGCTGGGCTCAGTATCCGTCGACGCTCCCCTCGCTGAGGCTCTCAAGAAGAGATTTCCCCTGCTGACCGAGGACGAGGATGCACATCGCAGCGAGCACGCGATCGAGGTCGAACTGCCTTTCCTCCAGGCGTGCCGTCCAGATGTTACCTTTGTGCCAATCGCTATAGGCACGGGACAATTCGACGTTCTCGAAAGACTGGGTGAGGCCATCGCCGACACAGTCCAATCGCAGGCCGAAAAAATACTGATTGTAGCCTCGAGCGACATGAACCATTATGAAAACGACGCGGTCACGCGGATAAAAGACAACAAGGCGATCGAGCGAATACTGCCGCTAGACGCCCGCGGCCTGTTCGACGTCGTGAAGCGGGAAAAAATAAGCATGTGCGGATTCGGCCCCGCCGTTGCGATGCTGATTGCCACGAAGCGCCTGGGCGCAACCTCCGCTGATTTGATCAAGTACGCAACCTCAGGTGACGTCTCCGGCGACCGCGACATGGTGGTGGGCTACGCCGGCGTAATAGTGCGGTGAAATTGTTCTGTCGACACGATCCCGGTACGGAGATGGCATCTTCCAAGTCAGCTAAGCGACAACATTTCGAGTCAATATGGAAGCTGGGCGGCCTATCGCCCTGGGAACTCGCCCGACAGGTGGCTCGCGGAATCGATGAAGACGATCTTCTGGGCCACGCTTCCGGGCTGGCGTTCAATTCTCTGCTGGCTCTTTTTCCTCTGATGCTCTTCCTGCTGGCCTTATTTGGACTCTTCACTTCGCGGACCTCCCAACTGCAAAACGGACTGCTGACTTACTTTGGACATTTACTTCCACCGCAGGCGTTCCAAGTGTTGACGACAGCGATCAACGAACTGGCCATGAGCACAGGCAGCGGAAAGCTTACTCTCAGCATCGTGGTTGCCCTATGGTTTGCCTCCGGTGGAGTAAATTCAATGATCTCTACGCTGAACGTCGTCTACAGAGTTCGCGGAACCCGTTCTTGGGTTAAGGCTCGGGCAATCGCACTCGGGTTGACTCTCGCGATCTCAATTCTTCTTCTCTCGGCGTTGGTCATGCTGCTCGCAGGTGGATATCTCGCCGACTGGGTGGGGGCCAAGATCCATCTGTCATCTACAATCTTGATCTTGTTGAAGGCGGTTCAGTGGCCGGTCGCCGTGGTCTTCGTGATTGTATCGTTTTCGGTAATTTACTCCTTTGGACCAGACCTGCCGCAGCAGTATTGGCACTGGGTTACCCCGGGTTCGGTATTCGGCGTGTTTCTGTGGTTGGCCGCCTCGGAAGGATTTCGCGCCTACCTGCATTTCTTCAACACATTTGGCGCAACCTATGGATCCCTTGGAGCGGTAATGATTCTGCTGGTTTGGTTGTACGTGACCGGATTGGCGTTTCTGATTGGAGGGGCGATCAATGCCGAGATCGAGCGCGTTCTCAACGTATCGCAGACCGGAGTTTCCGCAGCACGCACGTCGAATTAGATTCTGAACATGCCGGGAGGAGTAGAATTTCTCCGAAATCCACTCCGACTCTCAGGAGGATTGGTTCATGTGCGCCCGCGCGTCCAGCGGAGATCCCAACCAGCGTCTGAGCGCTTGGATTGTCGCCGCGATGCTGGCGATGATCGTAGTCCCGGCCGCGATCACTCTTCACACGGTAAGTTCTCCGGGAATGCTGAAGGTGTTGAACCCCGATCCGACCCCGCATGGTTACACCTGGAGCTTGCTGCTTTTCGTGATTCCGATTGTAGTGATTGCCTTCTGGTTCCTGCCCGGTGAGGGTGTGGAAATTCCGCGGCGGGCCTTCTGGTGGACGATTGGCATTCTCGTTCCGGTTGGTTTCGGGTTGGATTTCTTCTTCGCCCACCGTTTTTTTCTTTTCCGCAACTCAGGAGCGACATTGGGAATCGGCGCTCCTGCCTTGGGTGCCCCGGTTCCGGTCGAGGAGTACATCTTTTACTTGACCGGATTCCTCAGCGTGCTGCTGCTCTATGTCTGGTTGGACGAATACTGGCTGGCGGCCTATAACGTTTCCGACTACCCGGGCGAGTCAAAAAAGATCCTTCGCCTTTTTCAGTTCCACCCGACGTCGGCCATTGTCGGCATCGTTCTCATCGTGACGGCCGTGCTGTACAAGAGAATATTCTCACCGGCTCCAGAAGGGTTCCCGGGCTACTTTACGGTACTTGTGATGGGCGGCTTCGTTCCTGCGGTCAGCTTCTTTTCGACGGCGCGTCCGTTCATCAATTGGCGAGCTTTCAGTCTGACACTTTTCTTCATCCTGCTGGTGAGTATGCTCTGGGAGGCAACGCTCGCCGTTCCTTATCAATGGTGGGGCTACCGTCCAGAACAAATGATAGGCTTGTCGATTGGAGCCTGGGCCGGCCTGCCGATCGAGGCTGTCTGCGTTTGGATTGCAGTCACCTATGGCACGGTGATTGTGTTCGAGATTTTCAAGCTATGGCAAGCTTCAGGCAGAACCGCGAAAGATGCATTCCTGGGCCGGAAGTGAGGCTTCGGTCGGGGCCCGGGACGATGGCGTCTGGGGCTTACCGACCATCGTGAAAGGGCGTTATTCTTCGGCCAAATTGGACGTGGTCAGTTCCTCCGGCTCTTCATAATCACCAGCTAAGCTGAAATCGTTTTGTCCGAAGTCGTCGTTCTCACCGGGCACGCCCGATTGTTTTTCCAATTTTCTTTGTTGTCTTTTTTCTATTTTTTCGCGCTGCTTGTCCTGACGCGAGCGCTCCTTCTGGCGTTTGTTAAAGCTTGAACGACTTCGACCAGCCATACCCACCTCCAGGGATGATTTTGCGGGCTGCGATTCATCCGACGCACTTCTCAGTTCCGGGCCGTCAGAGATTATTGTGCGACCGGCTCGGAACGAATGGCGGATTTCACCTGCTTGCCCGCTGGTTTAATTTTGGCAGCCTCGGCCTGGAGCAGTGCTTGAGCTCGCAACCGGCGTTGAATGTTCTGCTTCCGTTCACGATTGGCTCTGGACTTATCTCCGTTGATCAATGACATTGATGCCTCCGTTGGACTCAGACCGTTGAGTCTTCTCAATCGCGAAGGCGCAGGGCTGGTTGCGATATCTTCGTGGTTAAGGTCTGATTTAAGTATACGCGATTTACCCCGCGCCGAGAACATTACCGAGGGCGCAACGCTCTGCCCGGCATTGACTTTGACAACGCACCACGCTCCTATTGACATTCTATAGATCAGCTGCTAACCTCCGCTGATACAGAACGTCTATAGGAGCATGGAAATGGCGCCAGAACAAACACCGCTTCTGCAAGGCACCCTCGACCTGCTGATCTTGAAGTCGCTGGCCCTGCAGGAGATGCACGGACTCGGCATCGCCAAGCGGGTGGCGCAGATCACCCGGGAGACTTTTCAGGTGAAACCCGGATCGCTGTTTCCCGCCCTGCACCGCATGGAAGAGGAAGGCTGGATCAGTTCCTCCTGGGGAGAATCCGAGAACAACCGGCGGGCAAAATATTACCGCCTCACCAAAGCGGGCCGGAGGCAACTTGAAACCGAGACTGAGCGTTGGGGGCGGATTTCGCTCGCTATTGCCCAGGCGCTCGAAACTTCGTAACAAGGAATTGCACCATGCGATGGCTTTCGCGATTGGCCAGCCTGTTTCGTAACCTGTCTCACAAACAGGAGAAGGAGCAGGATCTCGATCAGGAAGTTTCTTCTTACCTCGACTTGCTGACCGAGGAGAAGATTCAAAACGGGATGTCGCCGCAAGCCGCGCGCCGTGCCGCAAAGCTTGAAGTTGGCGGAGTGGAACAGGTAAAGGAGCAAGTCCGCGATGTGCGCGCCGGGATCTGGCTGGAGACTGTGTTGCAGGACGCGCGGTACGGAGCGCGTATGCTGCGCCACAATCCCGGCTTCTCCCTGCTCGTTGTGCTGACGCTGGCGCTGGGCATTGGCGCGAACACCGCGATCTTCAGCGTGGTATACGGCGTGCTGCTGCGCCCGCTTCCCTATTCGCACGGCGGTCAGCTTGTGGTTGTACATCAGCACGCCCGCGGGCAAGTGGCGGACATTCCGTTTTCCTACAAGGAACTGGTCGACTATCGCGAGCAGACCAGGACGCTCGATGCGGTGGTGGAATATCACAGCATGGATTTTCTGCTCTTGGGCGATGACAGCGCGGAACGAGTCAAGACCGCAGTGGTCTCGGCGAATTTCTTCGACGTTCTGGGAGTACAACCATTGCTCGGCCGGACCTTTCTGGCAAGCGATGAGTCGCAAAGCGCGGACGCGGTACTGGTGCTCAGTTATCAGTACTGGCAAAGCCATCAGGGTGGCGATCCGAATATTGTCGGCAAAGTTTTTCATATGAACAACCGTCCGCACACCGTGATTGGCGTGTTGCCGCCGGTGCCACAGTATCCTGCGGAAAACGACGTTTATATGCCCACGTCGCAGTGTCCGTTCCGCTCGTCTCAGGCTTTCATGGCCAACCGCAAGGCTCGCATGATGACCGTTTTCGGGCGTCTGAAACGGGAGGTTGCGCTAGCAAGGGCGCAAGCGGATCTTTCCACGATCGCGAACCGGATGGAGAGCGCCAATCCAGATGTGTATCCCAAGGGAGACGGCTACGGTGTAGCCGTAGCGCCGCTGCAGCAAGACCTGGCGCGCCGCGCCCGGACTACTCTGCTAGTCCTGCTGGGCGCGGCCGGTTTCGTGTTGCTGATTGCCTGCGCCAACGTTGCCAACCTGATGCTGGCACGGCTTCTGAAGCGCGAGCGCGAATTAGCGGTGCGCAGTGCTTTGGGCGCGACCCGAGCCCGCCTGATGCGCCAACTGCTCACCGAGACGATCTTGCTTTCGCTGACTGGCGGAGTGTTCGGATTGGAATTGGCTTATCCCACCTTGTCGTTGCTGGTGAAATTCACGGCGCGCTTCACCACCCGCGCTCATGAAGTGCGAATCGACGGCGTGGTGCTTGCCTTCACCCTGGGAGTGTCAGTTCTTTCCGGGCTTCTATTCGGCTTTGTGCCAGCTCTTTCCTCAAGAGAGCGGGTTTCCGATGCTCTGAAACAAGGCAGCGGGCAGGCCACCAGCAGCCGCGGTCGACAGCGCTTGCGGGCAGGATTGGTGGTGTTACAGATAGCGGTATCGTTCATGCTTCTGATCGGGGCGGGACTGATGATCCGCAGTTTCGGGAAGCTGTTAAGGGTGGACCGCGGATTCAGTGCCGAGCGGGTGCTTACTCTGAACCTGAGTCCCAATTTTTCCCGCTACACGCAGGTCGCGCAATTTGTAGCTCTGCAGGACAACATTCTGCGTAGCGTGCGGGCGGTCGGGGGCGTGGAGTCCGCTGCGCTTGCTTCAAACTTCCCCTTCAGCCCACTGGCGCTCACTAGCGGTCCGGGGAGCGTGAACTTTGATATCGAAGGAAGGCCGGTGTCGAGCGGTGATTTGCAGCCGCGATTGGATGCGAACACGGCCAGTCCCGGATACTTTGAGACCATCCGACAACCGCTCCTGCGCGGGAGGATGTTCAATGACCACGATGATGCCAATGCGATGAAAGTCGTGATCATCAATCAGGCCATGGCCCTCCATCGCTTTGCGGGCGATGATCCCATGGGCAAGCGAATCAGTTTTGACCAAGGAAAGACCTGGATCACGATCGTCGGAGTTGTCGGAAATGCGCGCGAATACGGGCTTGACCACATTGTCGGAGACGAAGTTTATTTGCCGGTTGATCAAACTGGATTTGCCGGAAGCCTGCTGGCGCGAACCTCGCTAGATCCAATGAGCATGGCGCCTTTGATTCGCAAGGCCCTGCGCGATGTAGATCCGCAATTGGCCGTGGATCAGGTACAGAGCATCGAGAGCCTGCAACACGAGTCGGTCGCTTCGCCGCGCATCACCACGATCTTGTTGGGGATATTTGCGGCGTTAGCCCTGGTCATCAGCGCCAGCGGGATTGCCGGCATCATGGCGCTAACCGTCAGCCAGCGGACGCGCGAACTGGGAATCCGCATGGCACTCGGACAATCGAAGAGTTCGGTGGTCCGCATGGTGGTCCGGCAAGGGCTGATCGTGGCTTTGGCCGGAACGGCGCTGGGACTGATCGGCGCGATGGTTTTGGGGCGTCTGCTTTCGTCGCTGCTGTTTGCCACCAGCCCAACCGACATATTTACATTTGCTGGCGTCTCGCTGTTGTTTATTGCGGTTTCAGGCTTGGCCTGTTTTGTACCCGCGCGACGGGTGACCCGGATCGATCCGTTCACCGCACTTCGGCAGGAATGAGAACAGATTTCGGAATTCGAAACACGAGGAGAATATAAATCATGCGTACCTGGCTTTTGCTTTGCCTAGCTTTGCTGATCCCTGCGCAGTACGACTCAAACACTGCAGCGGCCCAGACGAATGAAAACACATCATCCACTCAGACGCCCACGTATACCTCGGATGGACGTCTGTTGTTTCCCGCGAACTACCGGGAATGGGTCTACCTGACTTCCGGCGTGGACATGAGCTACAGTCCGAATGGGATGGGAATGGACCACTCGATGTTCGACAACGTTTTCGTAAACCCCGACGCCTACAAGGCGTTCCTTCAGACTGGCACCTGGCCCGATAAAACTATGCTGGTGCTCGAAGCACGAACGGCCGGAACCAAGGCCTCGATCAACAAGAGCGGCCACTACCAGACATCGGGCGTGATGGGCCGGGAAGTTCACGTTAAAGATGAGTCGCGCTTTCCTGGCAAGTGGGCCTTCTTCGGCTTCGACGAAGATGGTCCGGCGAAGCAGGTTCCGAAAGAGGCTGCCTGCTACTCCTGCCACGAGCAGCACGCCGCAGTCGATACGACGTTTGTGCAGTTTTATCCGACGTTAATTGACCTGGCGAAAAAGAAAGGGACTCTGAGCGCAAACTATCTGAAGGACGAAGCCGCGACCGCGAAGAAATAGATGGAAAACGGGCGTCTCGCCCCTGAGGCCGGGCGCGTACGCCCGGCCTCCATTTCTGCAATCACCATACTCGACAAGCGTTCTCGCGCACCATGGCTTGCCCTTTGTGGCAGCCGAAAGCCTTGGCGAATTCCGGCATGTTCGACACTACATTGTTGACGCGGTACTTATCGAGCGGATGCGGATCGCTGAGCAACAGCGTACGCATGACCTCGGGACGCAAGTTGCTGCACCAGACGTTGGCGTAGGATAGAAAGAACCGCTGAAGCGCGGTCACACCGTCTTCTCCCTTGGTGTCCAGGCTCTGACCCTTTCCTTTGAGGTCCGCATCGAGCGCCGATAGGGCCAGGTGAATTCCACCGTTGTCAGCGGTGTTCTCGCCCTGGGTCAGGCGGCCGTTTTGCTGCACGCCGGCTTCGGGGACGAACTCGGTGTACTCGTCGGCGATGCAGTCGCCGCGTTTGTCGTACGCCTTGGCATCGTCCGCTGACCACCAGTCGCGCAGATTTCCATTGGCGTCGTACTTGCGCCCCTGATCGTCATACCCGTGGATGGTCTCGTGCCCAATCACAGCGCCGGCGGCAGCATAGTTGACCGAGTCGTCCTTGGTAGGATCGAAAAAAGGCGGCTGCAAAATACCGGCCGGGAAATTGATGGTATTGGTCTGGGGATCCTCGTAGGCATTCACTGTTGGCGGCGTCATTCCCCACTCGGTTCGATCTAACCGCTTCCCAATCTTGCGGAGCTGGCGGTCGAGCTCAAAGGCCGCGGCCCGCTCCACGTTGGCAAGATGATTGTCCGGGCGAATCTCCAGAGCGGAGTAGTCGCGCCAGTGGTCGGGATAACCGATCTTGTCGACCTGTGCGGCAAGCTTCACGTGAGCTTCTTTCTTGGTCTCCGGGCTCATCCAGTCCATGGAATCGAGCTCCTGGCCCAGAACGACTTTGAGCGCGTTCACCATCTCCTGCACGCGCGCTTTGCTTTCCGGTGAAAAGGCGCGTGCTACGTAGGCTTGCCCCAACGCCTGACCGATGTCGCGATCCTCCTCCCGAATACATCTGCGCCACAGCGGCTGGATCTCCTTCGCCCCGAACAGGGTTTGTGCGAAAAAGGTGAAGTCCTGGTTCATGAAATCGTCGCTCATCGATGGCGCCATGCCCGCAAGCAACTGCCATTTCAAGTATGCCTTCCAGTGGTCTAGGGGCTCGCCCTGAATTATTTGCTCGGCTCCGCGAAAGAAATCCGGCGAGGTCACGATAAATGTCGTTGTCGCCGGTGCATGAAGCAGTTGCAAATAGCGGCTGAAGTCGAAGGTCGGCGTCAGCTTCTTGACCGCATCCAGACTCATCTCGTTGTCGAGATTCTTGGGATCGCGCCGCTTGACGATGTCCATCGCAACCTTTGCCATGGCGGTTTCCATTTGCAAAACCACGGCTGCATCCGCCTTCGCCTGCGTCGCCGCTGCGCCGGCAAGTTCGAATATGCGGGTGATGTGGACGACATACTTGGTCCGGATCTCGACCGACTTCGCGTCGTCGTTCAGGTAAAACTCACGTCCGGGAAGCGCCATTCCACCTTGGTCGAACTGTCCGATCACGTGCGTAGTATCGTGGAAGTCAGGCTGTGAGCCAAAGCCAAACAAAGCCGCGTTGGTCCCGGCATTGCCGGCGTTGTAGACACCGGGAACGGAACGATGCAGATCGGCCAGGATGTCAGCGATCTCGCTCTTGTTGCGCATGGCGTCGATCCGTTGCAGTTGCGGGCGCAAAGTGGTGAGGGCCGCCGCGTTTCTCTGCTTCTCATCGGTGCAAGCGGTCCAGTAGTCGCCCACTTTCTGCTCGACCGGCGTGCGCTCTGCCGCGGGCTTGGCCGCGACCTCGAGGACCGTTTGGTGAACGAAAGCTTCGTTCCACAACTGCAGCTTCCCGAATGATCCCCAGAACACTTCATCAGCGGGCACGGGATTGTCCGCCACCCAGCGATTGCATGCGTACTGGTAGAAATCGGTGCAAGGATCGACGGAAGCATCAACCTTCTTCGCATCGAAGTGATCCAACTGAGGGGCGGATTTGCTTGACTCAGTCGCCGGTGTGGTTTGGGCAATCGCAGCCAAAGAAAACAAACTCAAAAGAAAAATCGGCAACAGAAAAGATCGCATGGTTAGTTATCCTCGGGGCTCTCGTTTACTTAGACGGAGAAAAAGCTTATCACGCACCTTTCATTCTGGCATACGAACGGTAGCAGCGGCGTACAGATCCGTCATAACACAACATGTACAGACAGTATTGTAGCGGTGACAACTGATCGATCTCACATACTGCCCAGCGGTTGGTGGTGAAATGGCAGTCTTATAGCAGCAGCGTGAGGCTTCGCCCTGGACCACGCCAAGACTATCCAATGGCTTGCGTTAGCGGCGGGGGAGTATGAAAGCGAGCGGGTTTGCGAGCAGTTCCCGCCCAACCTCGCGCAAAAAGCGACGGGATTGTGCTTCCCCGATGTTGCGGGCTCGAACCGCCAGGACAAAACTAAGTGCGAACGACGTGAAGATATTCAACAGGCCGACCATTCCAATGCCAGAGAGCGCCACGATCGTATCGTGCCAACTCAGTTGCCCATAGAGACGGCGGCCGTCGAGAGCATAGCCGAGACTTGCCGCGGCGAGCGTCACGTGGCGGACTTCAAGAGGAATTCCGAATAGTTCGAAAATGATGGGGACTGCGCCCAGCAAGAAGCCGAGGACGATAAATCCGACCGATCCGGCCGCGTGGTGGCCCACCCAATTCGCCAGTATCGCGGCCCGCTTTGGTCCCAGCCGGTTTCGAATGCGAAGACTGTTCGAGATGGCCGTTGCCATCTTATGGAGCGCGAGGTAGTTAGCTGTCCATCCCGTTGCCAGCGAGGAGAGCCAGAGGAAAACACCCGTCACAATGGCGAAAATAATCGTCATGGACGTGTGCGGGAAAAGCATATGCACACCGTGTTCAGCCTCCGCAGCGGTGAGAAAAGGATGCCCGGTGACGGCATGAAAAACCCTATCGATGAGGATCGAGACCGGCACCGCCCCGACCAGGTTGCTGATGGTAACGATGAACTGGGTGTCGGAAATCGCTTGCAGACTCGCCATGTGATCTTCCTGGGGGTCTTCCATGGCGTCGACCAGCGTGGCTGCGGTGGCAGCGGGCATTTTCGAGGCTAGCAAAAATCCGCCAGCCTGCATGAGCAGGAAGCTGACAACATAGTTCATCGAAAGGGCAAAGGCCAAAAGCATGGGAGCGTGGATCACCGAGGAAAGCGTGTACTTGAACAAGGCGGTGAAGGACGTGATGACGCCAGCAAGAACCGCCCCGAGTCCCATGACTCTCCATTGGGCGGCATCGCGCGCAATGTAGTGTTTGCCGGTACGGCCAGTTCTCTCGACCACGCTTCGCGCCAAGCGACGTGTGCTGGCGCTGAGCACAGTGCCAATACGCCGTTGGGAGGCGAACCCATGCACAATCACGATCGGCAGCTTGCGCGCGTCCGAGCCCGCTTGTTCAAGGCTGATGACTTGCTGAATTCTTCCCAGAAGCAAACGCAGCAGGCGCACCCGAAAAACCAAATCCGCGGACGAGCCTTTTTCCGCGAGCAACCGATTCACGGACTGGAGTTGCGCTTCACAAGCGGCCCGCTGTTCTTCCCAGCGATGGAAGTCTTCCGGGTGACGAACGACCTGCTCCACAACCGCAGGAAGATTGAAAAAGCTGGATTTGGTGATGTCTTCGTCGTCGGCAAACTCGATCAGGTCGCGCGACAACGCGATGTTCGTAGCTCGCAGCGCCAGGATTTTGCAACTGGCGAGGATGGAAGAACTGGAAGGCCGGAAAATGTCGGACCACGAACCGACCAGCGAATCAGGGAGGGAACCGAGCCAACGCGCGTCGGATTCTTTCAGGTTCAAGGAATCTATCAAGACGTAAAGGTCACCCTCCACTTCGTCCACGGGCAATAAGTGTCTAAGGGCTCTGGCCAGGAGTTCACGCAGCAGGAACGCCTCCTCCGGCAGGCCTGCTTCTGAAATTACCCGGACATAAGAATGATGAGACCAGAACTCGCGAAGCGCGGCATGGATGGCTTCGCGGTCGGGGTGGCTCTCGATCTCCGCCGTGAGGCGCAGAAGCGCATCGGTTCGCGCCTCCACGGGAATGTCGAGAAACGTGCGGAGGAGGCTGTAGACCCGTGTCGCCCTTTCTCGTGAGGACAAAACCTCAAGCGCCAAAAGATCGTCGATTGCAAACAAAATGGGAGCCACCTCGGCCTCGACGGAATTAAGTTAGGATACAGGCTTGTGGTCGTTTGGAGAACCACACTCGGATTGGCATTTCGGCACGAGCCGATAACTCCGACAGATAACGAGAGGAGGAAGGACACAAACGGTATCGGACAAGATTTGGGAGCCAAAAAGAGAAGGGCGACCAAAAGGCCGCCCTCACACGCTTCACGAATTGGTCTAACGATGGCCGCTGGAATGCCCCGAACTGGAATGTCCGCTTGAGCTGGGAAGGCCTCCACGCCAAGCTCCACCCTGCGAAGACGACGCAGACGATCCTCCCTGCCACGAGCCAATCCCCACGGGCGCACTGTGAACCCTTGCCGTAGCCATTCCATTCTGCTGAACCGTGCCCGATAGCTGATTCAGGTTCTTGATTCCCCCCCGCGGAATTCCGAGTCCAGCTGAGTTCTTTGGGATCTCCAGTCGGCTGAACGATCTGCCGAGTTGGATCGGCATCGGCCCCCGGTTCACAACCACTGTCCCGTGGCCAGGAGTTGCCGGCGGCTGGGGTGCAACGAAGTTTGACGGTGAGCGCACGATCCTCGGCGCGTTCCATCCCGCCCACGAGCCACCCGGCGCCCATGCCCATCCTCGGTTAGGCAGATAAACCCATGAGCCGTAGTGGTACGGCGTCCAACCCCAGGGGTACCCGGAGACCCAGCCATAACCGTAGCCGGGAGCGAAAGCCCAGGCGCCGTTCATGAACGGATCCCAGCCAGCGCCCGCGAAGTAAGGTTGCCACATCATTCCGTAGCCGGGAGAGTTAAAAAAACTGCCGTAATAGTTGAGGTCGGTGGTGCCGTAGGCGTATGGCGAATAGTTGCTATAGGAGTTGCTCGCATATTGCTGATGATATTGATCTTGCTGTTTGTCCCATGCGTCGTAGTCGTCAGGTTCCACACTCTTGGCCAAGGTATAGTGGTCCCCA
>Ga0210394_10005541_pt1 | contig 14111 bp, 14 predicted proteins | sample IncBWC12MmetaG_FD_160121 | JGI IMG/M metagenome (GOLD analysis project Ga0210394, IMG submission 160121) | Forest soil microbial communities from Barre Woods Harvard Forest LTER site, Petersham, Massachusetts, United States - Inc-BW-C-12-M | ecosystem: Environmental > Terrestrial > Soil >...
GGAAATCAGGCGATTCATTCTGTTTGTCGGGCCAATCAGTTCAATTTTTGACTATACGACCTTCTTCGTCATGCTCTGGGTCTTCAACTGTTGGGATTCTTCCCATGCATCGCTCTTTCAGACCGGTTGGTTCGTGGAATCGCTGATGACGCAAACGCTCATCATCCACGTGATTCGCACCAATAGGATTCCCTTCATTCAAAGTCGCGCAAGTGTGCCGCTGACACTGACCACGCTGGCCATCATGGCGTTCGGTATGTGGCTGCCCTATTCCCAGCTGTCATCGGCTCTGGGGCTTACGCAACTGCCGCGCTTGTACTGGCCGATTCTGCTGATAACGCTCTTTGGCTACATGGCTCTCACACAAGTCATCAAGGTGCGGCTGTTGCGCAGGCACTGGATTTAAGCGACAGCCAAGCCCTGCGCGACATGGGCAGCCGATCGGCGCGCGCGCCGGTGGCGTCGAACAGCGCGCGGACCTTTAGTAGCTGCACTCGCCGCTCAGCCGCGCGTCCACTTCGTTTTCAGCCTGTAGCCAGTCCTCGAGTTCGCGACCTGGAGCAAAGCCGCGGCGCTCGGCAATGAAATAGGCGGCCTCAGCAATGGATGCATTGCGATCTTCATGAATGTGCGGGACCATGCACATCGCCAAGACGTGGGGAAGATCCGCCGGAACATCTATCTTGCGTGTTACCGGCTGTGCGGTGCGGTTAGCCAACATGACTGCCCCTTCCTTTAGAAAACTGATCGATCGCATGAGCATTACTCATCGACGAACAATTCTGTATCCGTAGATTCGCGTAAACACCCGCGGATTGCGCTCTGCAGCAGCAGCAGCGCTGCTGCCGGATCGTCGGCGTACTGAATTAAACCGCGATCCTTGCGCTCGATCATGCCGTATCGCACCATCGCCTGGAAATTGATGATTTCGCCTCAGTAGACCCCTCAGGAAGTCTTGGCAAACCATGTCGATGTCATCAGGGTGGTAATAGATGTGTGCTGAACTGGCGAATGGGAATGAGTCATCGGCCGCCGAATTGCTGCGCCAATTGGCGTTGGATTTGCGCTGGTCGTGGCATCACGGCTCGGATGAACTATGGAAACGGCTCGATCCGGAACTCTGGGAACGGACCGGTAACCCCTGGGTAGTCCTCAAAACCGCATCCCCGCAACGGCTGGCGCGGGCGCTCGCCGACCCAGATTTCTGTAAAATTCTCGAGCGGCTGCGGCGCACCGCAGAGTCCGACGCACGGGCGCCCGCCTGGTTTCAGCAAGTGCATGCGGATTCGGGACTCACCCGTGTGGCTTACTTCAGCATGGAGTTCATGCTGAGCGAAGCGCTGCCTATCTATGCCGGCGGTCTCGGCAATGTCGCGGGTGATCAGCTCAAGGCGGCCAGCGATCTGGGAGTCCCGATCGTGGGCGTCGGACTGCTTTACGGCCAAGGCTACTTCCGCCAGGTGATTAACCGTGACGGGGCGCAGCAGGCTCTGTATCCCTACAATGATCCCGGCCAGCTGCCGATAACACCGCTACTGAAACCGAATGGGGAGTGGCTGCGGCTGGAGATTCGGACACCTGGCTACAGCCTGTGGTTGCGCGGATGGCAGGTGAAGGTCGGCCGGCTGCATCTTTACCTGCTTGACAGCAATGACATCGCCAACCACCCCACACACCGCGGCATCACCAGCGAGCTGTATGGCGGCGGCCCCGAGCTGCGCCTGCAGCAAGAACTCATTTTAGGGTTGGGCGGCTGGCGGCTTCTGGATGCCATGGATCTGCGGCCCGAAGTGTGTCATTTGAACGAGGGCCATGCAGCTCTGGCCATTTTGGAGCGAGCGCGCAGCTGCATGGAAGAATCGAACGTCAGCTTCGATGCCGCGCTGACGGCCACACGGGCAGGCAATGTGTTTACCACGCATACCGCGGTGGCCGCAGGTTTCGATCGCTTCGCGCCGGCGCTAATCAAGCAGTATCTCGAGAGCTATGCAAATACGTCGCTGCACATCAACCTGCAACAACTGTTGGCGCTGGGTCGCGAGAACCCAAGCGACGACCTAGAACCCTTCAACATGGCCAGCCTGGCGATGCACGGCTGCGCGCACGTGAACGGTGTCAGTCGGCTGCATGGCGAAGTCAGTCGGCGTATTTTTCTGCCGCTGTTCCCGCGTTGGCCGGCCGCCGAAGTACCTATCGATCACATCACCAATGGCGTCCATAGCCCAAGTTGGGACAGCTCAGGCGCCGACGCGCTGTGGACTGATTACTGCGGCAAGGATCGCTGGCTGGGAGCGCTGCACACTGTCGGTGAGCGCATTCGGAGTGTTCCGGATTCAGCCATTTGGCAATGTCGAATTGCGGACCGACGGTCTCTCATTGAATACGCTCGACGACGGCTGGCGGCGCAGCTTGCCGCCTCCGGGAGTAGTGCCGAGGAAATTGACAACGTCAAACGCCTCTTCAATCCTCAAGCATTGACACTGGGCTTTGCGCGCCGGTTTGCGACTTACAAACGCCCGGATCTATTGCTGCATGATCCTGAGCGCTTGGCTCGCCTGCTCAAAAACAGCGAGCGACCCGTGCAGCTAATCATCGCCGGCAAGGCGCACCCGGCGGACATCCCGGGTCAGGCGATGATCCAAGAATGGGTTCAATTCGTACGCCGCTACGACATCCGGCCGCACGCGATCTTCTTGAGCGACTACGACATGTTGATGACCGCACAATTGGTGGCGGGCATCGATGTATGGGTCAATACGCCGCGCCGGCCATGGGAAGCGTGCGGGACCAGCGGCATGAAGGTCCTGGTCAACGGCGGACTGAATCTATCCGAGCTCGATGGCTGGTGGGCTGAGGCTTATGCGCCGACTTTAGGGTGGGCATTGGGAGACGGCGGTGAACACGGCGAGGATCCCGGTGTGGACGCCGCTGAAGCCGGGCAACTCTACGATCTTCTCGAGTACCACGTAATTCCAGAATTCTATTCACGCGATGAGAACAACCTGCCGCAAGCGTGGGTGAGCCGTGCGCGCGAGAGCATGGCAAGTTTGACGCCGGTCTATAGTGCAAATCGCAGCGTGCGCGAGTATACGGAAAGGTGCTATTTGCCGGCAGCGGCTTCATATCGGTCAAGAGCGCAGAATAAAGCCGCGCTCGGCGCGCAAATCAGCGACTGGCGACGTGCGCTCGAGCGGGGTTGGCCCACGCTGCGCTTCGGCCATGTGACCATCGATACCCGAGGCGACCGGCATTACTTCAATGTCGAGGTCGATCTGGGATCGCTGACTTGGTCGTCCGTAAGTGTCGAACTGTATGCGGATGAATTGAACGAGGAAACTCCCTTTCGTCAGGAAATGGATTACCACCAGGATCGGGGCAGCGACCGCGGCTGGCTCTCATACAGCACAAACGTGCCGGCGATCCGCGCTGCGGACGATTACACCGCCCGCATCATCCCGAAGCATCCCAACGCATACGTACCGTTGGAAGCGCCGTTGGTGCTCTGGCAGCGATGATCGTCGCTGCGATCTTCTGCCGGCGCTAGGCCGCCGATGCCTCGAGCCGCGCAGCAGATTGGTTCTTGTCGTGCGGCTTGGCGCGAATCAACATGACTGGCATCGTCGCGCCACGAACCACGAGATCGGCATTGCTGCCTAAGGCTAGCCGTAAGAGCCCGCGACGGCCGTGGGTACCCATGACGATCAGATCAGCTTTCCATTCCTTTGCCTGTGCAAGAATGAAATCGGCCGGGACTCCGCCAATCGACTCCAGCATCACACGCTCTGACTTGACGCCTGCGTTTTGCGCCGCGGTTTGGGCAGCATCGAGAGTCGCCTTACCCCCAGCGCGCAACGACTCGATCAGGTTCTCGGGGTACAGGCCCGGGCTGTAGGTGACGTCGAGGATGAACTCATTGACGATGTGCACCAAGCGAAGCTCACCGCCGTGAATTTTTGCGAGCCGGATTGCTTCATTGAGGCCGCGCGTCGATGTCTCGCTGCCGTCGACGGGGACCAAGATCTTGTGATACATGAACTACTCCTTCACTCTTATCCGAATTTCCGGCTTAGCCTCATGACTGGCCGTAGCTACGCCTGCGGTAGATCTTCGTTCGTGTCGCAGGGCATTGTGTTCCTCCATTATTGCCGAAATGCGACAAGCCAAAACGACGGCAGCGAATGCGCCGCCGTCGGGAATCAGACATCATTTCTCGACTGTTACTGGACCGTGATTTGTTTCGGCTTCTGCTTCAATATTTCGCTCTTGGGGATATGCACGGTCAGAACGCCGTCCTTGCTTTCGCAAGCGATCGCATCTGCGTTCACGTTCTCCGGCAACGAGAAGCGGCGCTCGAAGCTCCCATAGAAGCTCTCCACGCGGTGGAACTTCTCGTTCTTGTCCTCCATCTGCTGCTTGCGTTCGCCCCTAATAGTAAGCATTCCATCGTCGAACGTTACTTGCACTTCCTCCTTCTTGACCGCCGGCAGCTCGGCGCGGATCACGTATTCCTTGTCAGTTTCGCTTATGTCTGCTGAAGGCGCCCAGTCAAGTTTCTTGCCGTTGCCCTCTACCGACAGGCGCGGAAAGGTGGCATAACTGCTTGGCACCAAGCGGTTGAAAAATGTATCCACGTCGCCGAATGGTTCCCAACGTATAAGACTCATAAATTTCTCCTTTCAACATCGGTCGAAACAATGTTGCGCCATGTACCTTGAATTGGCGATCCGCGAATATACGTACACAACCTGCACGACTCCCTTACGATGGCGCGATGATGACGCCCGCTCGCGGTAAATGCCGCACCTCACTAAGCACAAGTCCGCATTCCAAGCTGCGCTCCCGCAGTGCATCGTTCGTAACAAGTCGGCAAGGTGTTGCCGGGTGTAAGGAGTAGCACATTAACAGTCCCCCGCTAGTTGGCTTGTGGTACACACGCCTGGATACCAGGGAACCTTTTCTGGTCACTGGGTACGACGACAAATCGCGCACGATCGAGACGCAGGCGATCAATGGCGATCTGGATGAAATCGACGCCGAGGATTGGGGCGGGATGCCGCTTGCGTTCGCCGATCCTCCGGCGGACTGGACGGAGGTGCTCGATGAAGTGAATGTTCCAGGCAGGGATACCTCGATGATCCCGATCGAGAAGTTTCTGTCTCCCTGATGCGATAGCCGCGCAGCAGCCTAAACAAAGGCAGCGACTCAATCGCGCCGCAGGATTCAGGCGGGCCATCCTTGAATGACCAAACAATGACATCCACAATGCCGACAGGCGGGACCACTGCGCCATTTGCAGCGGGTAGCCGCTACCGGCAGCTTCTCGACGCGGCCCGTCAATATCGTCCCATTCGCACCGCGATCGTGCACCCATGCGACGCGGTGTCGCTGCTCGGCGCGATTGAGGCACAGGCGGCCGGACTCATTGTGCCCTTGCTTGTCGGTCCGCGACGCAAGATCGTAAAGGCGGCAGAAGATGCAGGTTGTGAACTCACGAACATCGAAATCATCGATGTACCTCACAGTCACGCCGCAGCCGAGCGCGCGGTAGCTCTGGGACGCGAGTGCAAAGTGGAAGCTCTTATGAAGGGCGCGCTTCACACGGATGAGCTGATGGCCTCGGTGGTCGACAAGGCGGGGGGACTGCGCACCGAGCGGCGCATGAGTCATGTGTTCGCGCTCGACGTGCCGCACTACTCGAAGCCGCTCTTCATCACGGACGCAGCTGTCAACATTACACCGGACCTCGACACCAAACGCGACATCATTCAGAACGCGATCGATCTTGCACACGCTCTCGGTATTGCAGCTCCGAAGGTCGCGATGCTGGCGGCGGTCGAGACAGTAAGCGCCAAGATGCAGTCGACTCTCGACGCCGCCGCGCTGTGCAAGATGGCCGACCGGCGGCAGATTGTTGGCGGACTCCTCGACGGCCCACTTGCCTTCGACAACGCCATCTCGAGCGAGGCCGCGCTCAGCAAGGGTATTGTAAGTGCGGTGGCGGGTCAGGCCGATATTCTCTTGGTACCGGATCTCGAGGCGGGCAACATGCTGGTCAAGCAACTCGTTTACCTCGCCGGCGCGCAGGCCGCAGGCATCGTGCTCGGCGCCCGTCTGCCGATCATCCTCACGAGCCGCGCCGATGGTGAGCAGGTGCGGCTTGCCTCGTGCGCCATCGCGCAGCTTCTGGTGCGGCGACGTGAAGGATCGGCACAGCTCGAACCCGAATAAATCTTTGCAGTCGCCGCGCCCGGCACAGGCCATGGATTGCGGGTAGGCACTCTTATATTTCGGGATGTCCTCATTGTCTCGAAAAGGCTTTCCGCGCAACGTGTCGACTACGTTCGATGGAATCGACCCATGGGTGGAATCCTACACATCGCTTACAAGCTGCTGGTCAACGACCGGGCTAAATACGCGGCCCTCCTGGTGGGGATCAGTTTTGCCGTGTTTCTCATGATCGAGATGACTTCGCTGTTCGCCGGCATCTTGAGCCGCTCTTCTGCGACCGTCATCAACATCGGCGCCTCGATCTGGGTGATGGATCCCGCGATTCAGACGGTTGCCAACACGATTCCGCTGCCGGACTACGTTTTGGACGAGGTGCGCAGCATCCCGGGCGTAAAATACGCAGTGCCGCTGTATTCCGGCGCCGCGCTACTGAAGCTTCCAGACGGGGTATATCAGGCGGCCAATATCATCGGCTTGGATGACACCAGTCTGTTCGGAAGACCGACGCTTGACGGCGGCAATATCCAGGATATCTTTGCGGAAAATGCCTTTATCGCAGTCAAAGATTCCGAATTCTACAAACTCGAGAACCCGAAAGTAGGGGCCGAGTTCGAGCTCAATGATCATCGCGGCGTGATCGTCGGCATCGCGCATGTCGCCTCGAGCGGCTTATTCGGCGTACCGACCCTGTATACGACCTACAACCGCGCGCTGCAGTACATACCCAACACCCGTTTCACCATCTCCTACTTGCTGGTAGAGCCCAAGTCCTTGGCCGATGTAGCGTCGATCAAGCAGCAGGTAACCGCCGCCGGTTATCTGGCACTGACCAAAGATGAGTTCATTCAAAAGATCTCCGACTTCTATAAGTACAAGACCGGCATCGGCACCAACATGCTGATCATGACGGTGATCAGCTTCATCATCGGATTGTCGATCTCGGGACAAACGTTTTACACGTTCGTGATCGAGAATCTGGAGAAATTTGGCGCATTGAAGGCGATCGGCGCCAAGGGTCACGAACTTATCCTGATGATCTTGTTTCAGGCCACATTCGTGTCTCTGACCGGCTACGGCATTGGCGTCGGACTTTGCTCGCTCATCATTTGGATGGCTCGGCTGTATCTGCCGGACTATGCCGCAACAATCACGTTTTCGAATCTTGGCTTGGCCTTCGTCATGGTGGTCGTGATTGCCGCGATCTCCTGTTACGTCGGCGTGCGCAAGGTCTTGAGAATTGAACCGTTTGATATTTTTCGAGGTTAGCCATGGCCGCAATTGCAATCCAGGCCGCGGGCCTCAACAAATGGTTCGGCGAGGGGGAGGCGAAAACCCACGCCGTGAAGGATGTGAGCTTCGAAGCCTACCTCGGCGAAATCCTGTACGTCGTCGGCCCGTCCGGCAGCGGCAAGACCACCATGCTCAGCATGATCTCCGGCATTCTGCGCCCCAACAGCGGCACCGTGAAAATCGAAGGCTCCGAGATCTGGACCTTAAGCAACGATGCGCTCGCCGAATTCCGGTTGCATAAGATAGGGTTTGTTTTTCAGGATTATCACCTCTTTCCGCGCCTCACCACCGTGGAAAATGTTGCCATTCCGTTGATATTGCAGAAGCGCAATTGGGACGCGTCGCTCAAGGAAGCCGCGGTGGATCTGGAGATCGTCGGCTTGCAGGCCCGGGCGCAATTGCCGCCCGTGAAGCTGAGCGGCGGTGAGCAACAGCGCGTTGCCATCGCCAGGGCGATCGTCAGCCGCCCGGACATTCTGATTCTGGACGAGCCAACCGCGTCGCTCGACGGCGATACCGGCCGAAACATCGTCAAATTCGTGCGCGAACACATTCTGACCGACAAGCGCTGCATCGTCATCGTCACCCACGACAGCCGCATCTACGAATTTGCGGACCGCATCATGAAGATGGAAGACGGAAAGCTGATGGGTATCGGACGGGAGAACCTGGATGCGCAGTAAAGTCATTTTCATTGTCTCCGGCATCGGCTTGATATTTGCGCTCATCAGCGCCTTCATCGCCGGCCAGCAGCCCAAGGCGCTGGCGCCTGCGTTCAATCCGGCGGCCAACCCTTACGCCAAAGGGATCTACGCCAACGGCATCATCGAAAGCGTCCAAGCACAGGGAGAGAACATCAACATCTACCCCGAGGTGGCCGGACCGATCACCCAGGTTTTCGTCGCCGAAGGCGCGAAAGTCCACCAGGGCGATCTGCTGCTGACTATCGACGACTCGGTGCAGCGCGCAACGGCCGATCAGCAGCTGTCACAGGCTGAAGCGGCGCGCGCCATGCTCGAGGAACTCAAGGCCGAGCCGCGCCGCGAAAACCTGGCAGTCGCCGAGGCGCAGGTCGACAATGCACAAGCGACTCTCAAGAATGCGCAGGATCAGCTGGCCAAACAGGAGCAGTCCTACGCGATCGATGCAAAATCGGTGAGCCGCGACGCACTGGACAACGCCAGGAATGCGGAAAGGATTGCGGCCACCAACCTCGAAGTCATCCGAAAGCAGTTCAGCCTGACCAAGGCCGGCGCCTGGGTGTTCGACATACGCAATCAAGAAAAGCAGTACACCGCGCTCACCAAGGCCTATGCGGCCTCCGCGGCTTTGCTTGGCAAGTATTCCATCCGGGCGCCCACCGACGGCGTGGTTCGCTCGATTCAGGCGGCTGTGGGCAGCTATGTGTCGGCGCAGGGAGCTTATGATTCCTATACCGGCGGCCTGAATCCGCTCATCGTCATGAGCACACCGGACGATAATCTCCAAGTACGGGTGTATGTCGACGAAATATTGATCAACCGCTTGGCCGATCAGGCCAAGTTGAGCGCCGAGATGTTCATCCGCGGCACCGACACGCATGTCCCGCTGATATTTACGCGCATTCAGCCCTATGTCTCGCCGAAGATCGAGCTCTCCGATGGCCGCCAGGAAAGAGTCGATCTGCGCGTGCTGCCGGTGATCTTCCACTTCGCCAGCACCAAGGCTCCGCACCTCTACCCCGGGCAATTGGTGGATGTCTATGTCAGCGCAAAATAGCCGGCGCCGGGCAGCGTCAATGCACGCGGTCCGCATCGCATGGCTGCTGCTCGCCAGCGGCTGTGCGGTAGGGCCAAATTTTCATCGCCCCGCGGCGCCGCCGGTGACGCAGTACACGCACGGTGCACAGCCCACCGAAACTGTCTCCGTGGATGGCACCGCGCAGCGCTTCGAATTGGGCAAGGTGGTAACCGCCGACTGGTGGCGGCTGTTCCAGTCAGCGAATCTCGACGCCGTCGTAACCGAGGCGATTACCAACAACCCGGGGCTCGACGCGGCGGAGGCAAATCTCAAAGCCAGCCAAAACAACTTGCGCAGCGGCTACGGCATTTTCTTTCCGTCGGTCGATACCAATGTCGGCGCGACGCGCGAACGCTACAGTGGTGCCGCTCTCGGGCAGCAGACTTCGGGATCGATATTTAATGTTTTCACGCTCTCGACCAGTGTCAGCTACGCGCTGGATGTCTTTGGCGGCCAGCGACGTCTGGTCGAAGAGCTCCATGCTCAGATGGATGTGGCGCGGGCCAACAACCAGGCGGCGTTCCTCGCGCTCACCGGCAATATCGTCAACACCATCATCGCGCGGGCCGCATATCATGCCGAAGTCGAGGCCACACGGCAGCTTATCGATTTGCAGAAGGATCAGGTAAGGCTCGCCGAAATCCAATCGCAAGCCGGCACCATCCCCTATTCCACTGTTTTAGCCCTACGCAGCCAGCTTGCATCCAACGAAGCGACGATTCCTCAACTGCAGCAAAAATCGACCCAAAGCGCGCATCTATTGGCGGCGCTGACCGGCCATGTGCCGGCGCAATGGAAGGCCCCTGACGTGAAGTTGACCGAACTCGCGTTGCCCGGCGACCTGCCGATCAGTTTGCCGTCGGATCTGGTGCGTCAACGCCCGGATATTCTTGCCGCCGAGGCAACGGCCCACGCCGCCAGCGCCAACATCGGAGTGGCGACCGCCGCCATGCTGCCGAGCGTGACCTTAAGCGGAGGTGCAGGAGCCGCCACCAATTCAACCAGCATGCTGTTCCCCGCCAATGGCAAGGCGTGGAATCTGGGAGCCGATGTCACGGCGCCGCTATTCCAGGGCGGGACGCTGTGGTTCAAGCGCCAGGCAGCAGTCGATGATTATCAGCAGGCGATGGCGCTGTATCGCCAGACCGTGCTCACCGCATTCGAACAAGTTGCCGATGCCTTGCGTGCACTGGACCACGACGCTCAGGCGCTTGTCGCACAGCACGAAGCCCTGGCGGACGCCGACCAGGCACTGCACCTCATTCAAGCCAATTACCAAGCAGGGCTCGCGACCTATCTCGATGTCTTGGTTGCCGATGCACAGTATCACCAGGCAAGAATCGCCGACATCCAAGCGATCGCGGTGCGGTATCAGGACACCGTGGCGTTGTTCGCAGCGCTCGGCGGTGGGTGGTGGAATGCCGTGGGAGGAGAAATCAGCGCCGGCGCTGCGGCGCCCGCAGCACATTGAGGAGTGACTTTCATGAAAACCATTTTCGTTCCCACCAGCGGCAACAGCACCGATCATGCCGTGTTTGCCACTGCGCTCGCTGTGGCGACACCATTTGGTTCACATCTGGAGTTCTATCATCAGCGCCTTTCGGCATGCGAAGCGGCCGTGCGTGCGCGGCACGTTGAATTCTGCATGGGTCCAGCGCTCACCGATGCACTCGACAGCTTGCGGCAACAAGATGAAAAGTTGTCTGCTAATGCCTCGGAACACTTCAGAGAGTTTTGTGCAAAACACGCAATTAGAATCCAGATGACCCCCGACGGCACTCCGGCAGTAACCGCCCAATACTTGGATTCGGTAGACGATCCTGAAAAACACTTCTTGCGTCACGCGAGGCATCGCGATCTGACAGTGATGGGACGGCCGGCGCACAAGGACTTGATGCCGTCCAATCTCATTGAAATGCTGTTGGTCGAGAGCGGCCGCCCGATCCTAATCGCCCCATGCTCACCCCCGAAAACGATTGCCGGCACGATACTCGTGGCCTGGAAGGAGACCAGCGAAGCAGCTCGCGCATTGGGCGCCGCGCAGCCTCTGCTTGAGAGAGCCGGGAAAGTTGTTGTTGCGAATGTTTACGAAGGCAATGGTGCTCCGGAGAGCCTTGGCGATTTGGCAAATGGGTTGGCGTGGCATGGCATTAACGCTACCACCCGGATAATCGAAAATGCTAGCCATCGAGCCCCCGGCGAGCTGCTTCTCGACACGGCGGCCGAGCTCGGCGCTGATTTGCTCGTGATCGGCGGTTACGGCCACGGGCCGCTGCGCGAGGCGGTTTTCGGCGGCGTCACGGCCGCACTGATCCGGCACGCCGACTGCCCGGTGCTCATGGTTCACTAAAAAACTTGCGCACTTTCTCGGCGATCTGTGGATCGGTCATCTTGTCCGTAGTCTCAATGGCCGCGACCCGGGCTCCAAGCCCTTTCGCCTCGAGCCGCTTTTTCAGTTCGCCTTTGGCCTCGCCTGGGCCGAAGATGAACAACGGTCCCGCTTCGGTCACAGCGGCGATAACGGCGTCGTAGTAACGGTCCAGCTCCCCGGTGAGGGCTCGCTGCCGCTTGTCGTCCGCGGGAACGGCGCGCGACTCGTAGCGCCCCTTCAAGGGCGAATCGCCGGTGCGTTCCGGGTGCTTTTCGACCTTGGAAAGTACGCGCACAGTGCGATCCTTCGTCGGGCCCATCATTACAATGACGGCTTCCCGGTGATCGAGCCATATTCCTGTTCTGCTGTTCAACACACTCTCCTGGTTACGACATTATGCGGCTGCTGCGGTCCGCAGCAAGCGAATGAGTTCGGGCGGAGCTTGCTGCCAAATCCGCAGCAGGTGATCTCGATGTTTTTCAATGTTGCGCAGGAGATCTTCGCGGTGCCCGAGAAGCTTCGATCGAATACTAATTGTAGCGCGAGAATACCGCCGTTGACGCGCCAGACGTCGCCGCAACGTCCACTCATCGTGATACTCGCCAAGGTAATTCTGCAGCAGACGCAGTTCCCTAATTTCCGCCCGAACAACGCCATCCTGCGGCGCAACGCATTCCAATACATAGCGCAGCGTCTTGACCTTCAGCCGCAGCTTATGCAGCGCCTTTGGCGAACGCCTATAAGCACGGAGCTGCCGGCGTAAACGCCGTCGCCGCCGCCTTAAGACCCGAGCCGTCATTACGGCCATCGGCACCGGGGATTCGACGATCAACGCGGGATTTGACGCGGCGCGACGCAATCGCTCGCGACGCCGGATCCAAGCCTTATCCATCATCCGGGCCTTCAGATCCCACACCGCGCGAGTGCGGGCTTGCGCGGCGATTGTCCGCAAGTCCTCCAAGCCGTCTTCCCTGGGGAAGCATCGATCTTCTGCAAATCGTTCAATCATTTGTTGCGCCACATCGGCGTTTCGCGCCGGACCAAGATCGTGAGTCAGGCGGCGAAGCGCGTTCTCATAACAGGTCAGTTCCGCGGCATTGAATGCCTGCCTGAACGTTCGCAGAAAAGTTCTCAATCGGCGCGCTTGGGTACGGCAGGCGTGCACGGTGGCTGGAGCCACGTCGTGCGACAGCGCATTGAGTTTGCGCTCCAGTGAGTGCTGCGTTTGCCTCACGAACCGGCTCAACGCAACGCTAGTCGTGATTTCGTGGCTGCTTGAGTACATGGAAACCCTCCCGATCACCCTTTAAGCATATCCCGCGAACAGACCGGTAAATATGGTGGTTTCCACGTAGCTGCGTTAGGTGAACTTCGCTGGTGAATAGCGGATAGTACGAATGGAAAATCCTTGGTATTCAATTCAATATCACTGCCATGGAATTGAAGGATAGAGCCGATCCCTCTTCAGAATTGTACAAATCCAAGGAGATGATCATGAAAACCGATACTGAAATTCGTCGCGATGTTGAAACCGAACTGCAATGGGACCCCAGCGTCGACGACAAGAAAATTGGCGTCATCGTCAGCGATGGAATTGTGACTCTGACCGGAGAGGTGTCTCATTTTGCAGAAAAATGGGCCGCCGAGGATGTCGTCAAACGCATAAGCCGCGTCCGGGCCATCGCCAATGAGATTCAGGTGAAGATTCCGCTAGCTGGCGTGCGCAGCGACACGGACATTGCGGAAGCAGCGGCCAACGCACTGCGCTGGCATGTCGCGACCGCCGGCTACGAAATCAAACCGGTTGTCACCAACGGCTGGGTCGCGCTGACCGGAAAGGTTCAATGGGGCTTCCAAAAGAATGCCGCGGTAACGGCCGTCGGGCATCTGCTGGGAGTCAAAGGCGTCTCCAACAACATCATGGTCGAAACAATGGTCAAAGCAGCGGATGTGAAGCAAAAGATCGAGAGTGCGTTCAAGCGACATGCAATCCTCGACTCCAATGACATCAAGGTGAAGGTGGATCGCGCCACCGTGACCTTGGAGGGACACGTGCATACCTGGCAGGAGCATGAGGATGCGGCGCGTGCCGCATGGGCGGCGCCGGGGGTTGCCAACGTCGAGAATCGACTGTCGATTCAATATTAGTAGTTGCGCAAGCGCCGGGCAGTCCGGCGCTTGCGCTTAGAACGGCAAGTCCTGCGCGAAATCAGTCGGTTTGACCACCAACGCGTCGCACGGAAGGGCTTCCAGCACCCGCTCAGCGGTGCCGCCAATGAAAGCGCGTCTCAGCGAGCTGCGCGCGATAACCCCCATCACGACAACGTCCGCGTGGCACTCCCCCGAAACGCGCGGTAGGTACTCCGCTGCCACGGCGGCCTCGACGTGCAGATTCTGCGTCGCGATGGCGTATTCATCACCCAGCGCCCTGATCTGAGAAATC
>Ga0210394_10005542_pt1 | contig 14110 bp, 14 predicted proteins | sample IncBWC12MmetaG_FD_160121 | JGI IMG/M metagenome (GOLD analysis project Ga0210394, IMG submission 160121) | Forest soil microbial communities from Barre Woods Harvard Forest LTER site, Petersham, Massachusetts, United States - Inc-BW-C-12-M | ecosystem: Environmental > Terrestrial > Soil >...
TGACGCGCACGGGCGTTGCCTGGTTTGCCGTGGGTTGCCAGATGGGCGCCTATGAACATGCATTGCGGTACGCGACCGAGCGAAGGCAGTTTGGCAAGCCGATCGGCGGCTTCCAGTTGGTGCAGGACCTGCTGGTGCGCATGCTCGGCAATGTCACCTCGACCCAGGCAATGATGCTCCGGCTGGCTCAGTTACAGGACGAAGGCGTCATGCTGGACGAGCATGCCTCGCTTGCGAAAGCATTCTGCACGGTCAAGTGCCGCGAGACCGTTGGCTATGCGCGCGAACTCCTGGGCGGCAACGGCATTCTGCTCGAGAACCACATCGGGCGCTTCGTGGCCGACGCCGAGGCGATCTATTCCTACGAGGGCACGCGCGAGATGAACACTCTGATCGTTGGCAAATCCATTACCGGGTTGAGTGCGTTCGTCTGACAAGTCGTCACGCAGTCTACTCTGAATTATGCCAGCCGGCGCAGCGGGCGTGAGCAGAGCGATCTGAACGAGTCAAAGCTGGACGGCTTTCGGCAACTCTGCCGCCAAGTGGTCGATGAAGGCGCGGACGGATGGCAGCAAGCCACGCCGATACGGCATTAGCGCCGTGAGCCTCGAATCGTCTGCGGTCCAGCAGGGTAGGACCTGCCGCAGCACGCCAGAGCGCACATCGTCGCGACAAACGTAGCCGGGCAGGGCGACGATGCCGAGACCGCCAATAGCAGCCTGTTTGAGAGACAGCATATCGTCGATCACCAGCCGTGGCGTAATCGGCACGACGACTTCCTCCCTGCGGCGGCCAGAACGCCGAGCCGCCAGATCGGGTTTACTCCGGTTCGCATCATGAATAGCGAGGGGTGCTTCGCAAGGTCTTGCGGCCTGTCCAACGGCCCGTTGGCTTCAATGTAAGCGGCGCCCGCGAACAGGAACCAGGGTGCCGGCGTCAGCATTCGTTGCACCAGGGTTGAGCCGGGGAGTGGGTCTGAGTGCGCCCTGATCGCAACGTCGAAATTCTCGCCGACGATGTCGACATACTGGTCAGTCGCATGCGCGACGACATTGACCTTTGGATAGCGAACGAGAAAGTCTGCCACGATACCGCGCATTGCGAATTGCATGGTGGCCACGGCCGCTGTGCAGCGCACGGTGCCGGTTGGTTCATTCAGTCGGCGGCGTATAGCGGTCTCAGCCAGTTCGGCCTCACGCAACATTGCCACCGCATGGCGATAAAATTCCCCGCCGGCATCGGTCATACCGAACCGACGCGACGTGCGGTTGAGCAGCCTGACCCCAAGATTGGTCTCCAGCTGCTGGATACGATGGCTCAAAGTCGATTTCGGAACTCGTAGCGTCCGGCCGGCAGCCGTAAACCCCCCGCGGTCAACGACCTGCACAAAGTAGAAGAAGTCATTCAAATCCAGCACGCAACGCCTCATTCGTCCAATGCACTGGACGCTGAGTTGCATTTTTGGCGACTTTTCGACCGATAGTCCAGCAGCTAGGTTTGTTGCGGACGGACGGTCAGTGCTTGGCGGCGGCATGACCGTCGTTGGCGTCGCACCAGCCGCCGCATTCACAAATTTCTGGAGGAGAATGCCGTGTCCAACCCAACCCGCATTTACGAGCCGCTCACCTCCGATAACGCAGCTCTTGTTCTGGTTGACCATCAGGTCGGACTCATGAGTGGAGTGCGTGACTATTCGATCGCAGAGCTCAAGCATAACGTCGTCGGCCTTGCGAAAGCCGCGAAGGCGCTCAAACTGCCGATCGTCGTGACCACGACGGCCAGGGACAGCATGTGGGGACCGACATTTCCAGAGTTGGTTGAAGCTCTGCCCGGCATCCAGATCATCGATCGTTCCACGGTCAATGCGTTTGATGACCCGCAGGTCGCGCGCGCCATCGAAATGACCGGCCGCAGGAAGCTGATTTTTGCGGGTCTGTCGCTCGAAGTCTGCGCCGCATTCCCTGCCATCACTGCCATCGGCAAGGGCCTTGACGCGTACGTCGCCGTGGATGCCTGCGGCACCTTCAGCGAGACCAAGCATCAGGTCGGTCTGCTTCGGATGATGCAGGCTGGCGTCATCCTCTCGGACTATGCGACGTTGATGATCGAAGTCCTCAAAGACAACGCTCGGCCGGAGGCAGCCGCGGTCTACGGCGCAATCGAGATGGATTGGGCCAAGCTGGTGGGCCAGATCGCGAAATCCTACGGACACTAACCAGCGGGCTCCGTCCCGGAACGGGCGAGGATAATCAGCGCGGCATGAGAAACTTGAAATCACACCCTTCGTCGGCGCCGAGGATTTGTTCGGCGAACAATTTAGCGTAGCCGCGCTCCGGGATTTTCGTTTTAACCGCCGCGGCGGCGGCGCGCTTTTTCAGTTCGGCGTCGTCGACCAATAATTCGATGCGGCGGCCTTTGACCGAGAGCCGGATACGGTCGCCGTTCTTGACGAACCCGAGCGGCCCGCCGGAGGCCGCGTCGGGCGTGATGTGCAGCACGATGGTGCCGAAGGCGGTGCCGCTCATGCGCGCGTCGGAAATGCGGACCATGTCCTTGACGCCCTTCTGCGCCAGCTTTTTCGGAATCGGCAGATAGCCGGCTTCCGGCATGCAGGCCGGCGCATGCGGACCGGCGTTCTGCAACACCAGAATGTCCGCCGCCTCGACCTCGAGCTTCGGATCGTCGATGCGCGCGGCGAGATCGTCGAGCGAAGAGAAAACCACCGCCCTGCCCTCGTGCTCGAACAATCTGGCATCGGCCGCCGAGCGTTTGAGGATGGCGCCCTTCGGCGCGAGATTGCCGAACAGCGCGACCAGGCCGCCCGCCGGTTCGAGCGGCTTGTCGAGCGGCGCGATGATCGAGCGATCGATATAGGCATCCGCATCGCCGTCGAGCCGCTCGCCCAGCGTCTCGCCGGTCACGGTCACGCAGCCGAGATGCAACAGCGGCTTTAATTCGCGCAACAATGCGCCCATGCCGCCGGCCGCGCAAAAGTCTTCCATATAGCCGTTACCGACCGGCTTGAGATTGACCAGAACCGGCGTCGTATCCGACAGTCTGTTGAGTTGCTCAAGGGAGACTTTCACGCCGGCGCGGCCGGCAATCGCGGTCAGATGGATCACCGCATTGGTCGAGCCGCCGATCGCAAGCAGCGCGCGCAACGCGTTCTCGACCGAATTTTTGTTGATGAGCGCCGCGGGCGTGAGCTTCGAGCCGATCAGCTTCACAGCCGCGGCGCCGGTCGCCTCGGCGGCGCGCAAGCGGTCGGCGTGCACGGCGGGGATGGCGGCGGTGCCGGGCAAACACATGCCGAGCGCCTCGGTGAGGCAGGCCATGGTCGAGGCCGTGCCCATCACCGCGCAGGTGCCCGCCGTCACCGCAAGCTGGCCCTCGATCTCGGAGATTTCGTCGGCGTCGATATCGCCGGCGCGGTAACGCGCCCAAAAGCGCCGGCAGTCGGTGCAGGCGCCGAGCCGCTCGCCGCGATACCGCCCGGTCATCATCGGCCCCGCCACCAGCGCGATGGCGGGACGATCGGCGGAGACGGCGCCCATCAGCTGTGCCGGCACGGTTTTGTCGCAGCCGCCCATCAGCACGACCGCGTCCATCGGCTGCGCCCGGATCATCTCCTCGGTGTCGATCGCCATCAGGTTGCGGTATTTGAGGCTGGTCGGCGTCAGAAAGACTTCGCCGAGCGAGATGGTCGGAAATTCCAGCGGTAGCGCGCCGGCGGCAAGCACGCCCCGCTTCACGGCCGCGAGCAGCTCGGGAAAATGGCGGTGGCAATTGTTGAAGTCCGACGCCGTATAGGCGATGCCGATCGTCGGCTTATCCAACAGCGCGCGCGAATAGCCCATCGATTGCGCGAACGAACGCCGCAAGTAGCGCGAGAAATCGCGATCGCCGTAATCGGTGAGACCGTGGTCCAGGCCTGCAAGACGTTCTGCAACATGTTCTGTCATTGGTCGGTCATATCCAGGTTATCTCGACGCGCAGGCGGCGCGGCCGCGAACGCACAGATTTTAAGCGGCGCTGCCACTAATTCATGCGTTGCGGCGCAGCATTAGGAAAGGTTTTAGTAATCGAATATGCGCAATTTCGCTGATGTTCTCCAGGAATTTTCCACGCGCCAGCCGAAATTGACCCGAAATGGTCGCCGATTTCAAAAAGCCGCTGCCGGCGTGGATCCTGCTGCCACTCATTTTCGTCTGCGCGGTCGCGGTCGTGACCACCTGGGGAACGGGTAGCCTGTGGCTTGGACTAGCCACGGCGCTGATCGGCGCGCTTGCCGTAACGTCGTACTGCGAGCGGACTTTGCGCGGCCTGGTCGGCGCCATCGCCCAGATCGCCCGTGGCGACCGCTACGCGGCGCTGCCGGAGCGCATCCAGGGCGGCGCTCTCGCCGACAGCGCGGTCGCTGCGCAAACCATGCGGCAAGCGCTGATCGATGCCGACGCGCTTGCGGTTGACCTTAAAAGCCGCGAGGCCGAGACGCGGCTGCGTCACGCCAGCCGCGGCTTCTTCACCCAGCGCTTCCGCAGCACCATCGAGCAGCTCACCGGCACATTTCAAACCACCGGCGAGGAAATCCGCGTCACCGCCGCCAATCTCGGCGCCCGCAACAAGGACATGTCCCAGCGCGCCGCCAATGCCGTCGAGGCCGCCGCCTGCGCCAGCCGCGACGTGGCCGCGGTCGCGGACGCGTCGCGCGGCTTGCTCGCGCTGATCGTCGAGTGCACGGCCGAAGCGGCCGCAGCCAAGGACGCCACCGACCGCACCATTGCCGACCTCGGCCACACCGACTTCACCGTCCGCAGCCTGGCCGCCGCGGCCGAGCGCATCGGCGCCGTGGTCAAGCTGATCGAGGCGATCGCCTCGCAGACTTCGCTGCTCGCGCTCAATGCCACGATCGAAGCGGCGCGCGCCGGCGCCGCCGGCCGCGGCTTCGCCGTCGTCGCGTCCGAGGTCAAGACGCTGGCGCAGCAAACCGCCAAGGCCACCGCCGAGATCGGCGCGCAGATTCATGACATCCAGCATGCGGTCAACGAAACGGTCGAGGCCATTTCCGGCGTGTCGTCGAGCGTGGCGACGATGAGCGACGCCAATCGGCAATTGACCGGCATCCTCGATCACCAGGCGGCGGAGATCAATCGCATCGGCAATCGCGCGGAACAGGTCGCCGGCGCAGTCGCCGGCGTATTGCCGGAGATTTCAACCATCGCCACCAGCGTCGAGGAAGCCGGCAACGGCGTCGTCGCCACTGCGGAGGATCTGCTCGGACGCTCGCAATGGCTGGTCGAGGCGGTGACGCGCTATTTCTCCGATCTCGAATTCGGCTCGATCAAGATCGGCATCCTGCATTCGCTGTCCGGCACCATGACCGCGAGCGAGCGGCCGTTGCAGGAGCTCCTGGTCATGCTGATCGAGCGGCAGAACGCGCACGGCGGACTGCTCGGCCGGCCGCTCGAGCCGGTCATCGTCAATCCGCATTCCGACCCGAAAGCCTATGCCGAATTGGCGAAGAAGCTCATCCACGACGACAAAGTCGCCGCCATATTCGGGTGCTGGAGCTCGGCTTCGCGAAAGGAAGTGCTGCCGATCGTCGAGCGCGACAATGCGCTGTTGTTCTATCCGAGCCAGTACGAGGGCGAAGAGGCCTCGCGCAACATCTTCTATACCGGCGCGACGCCGCCGCAGCAGGCGATCCCGGCGGTGAACTTCCTGCTCGGCCAGGGCATTCGCCGCTTCTTTATGGTCGGGACGGATTACATCTATCCGCGCACCACCAATGCCGTGCTCAAAGGTTATCTGGCGAGCAAAGGGGTTTCGGAATATCCTGAACGCTACACCGCGCTCGGCCAGTCCGACTGGCGCGCGGTCGTCGAGGAAATCCGCCGCTTCGCCCGCGGCGGCCGCACCGCGATCGTGGCGACGATCTCCGGCGACGCCAATGTGCATTTCTTTCGCGAGCTTGCGAACCAGGAGATCATCGCGGCGGAAATTCCGGTCATGTCGCTGTCGATCAACGAGGCCGAGCTTGCCGCGCTCAGGCACTCGAAGGTCTCAGGGCATTTCGTGGCGTGGAATTATCTGCACGCCTTCGATACGCCGGAGAACCGCGATTTCATCGCCGAGTGGCGTCGCTTCACCGGCAAACCGGACGCGGTGACGAACGACCCGATGGAAGCGACCTGGATCGGTTTTCATCTGTGGGCCGCCGCGGTCGAAGCCGCCGGCACGACCGACGTCGACAAGGTGCGCGACGCGCTCGGCGGCAGGCGAGTCACGGCGCCGAGCGGTTTCTCGGTGCAGATGGATGCCAAGACCCATCATCTCTACAAGCCGGTCATGATCGGCCGCATTACCGACGACGGCCGCATCCTGCCGGTCTCGGTCACCGAGGGACTGGTGCCGCCGGATCCGTGGAGCCCGTGGCTTAAGGGTCAGGGCTCGCCGGCTTCACGCCCGGCAGCAGCGCCGCCGATGCCGCGCAAAGCGCTTGGCACATAACACTTTTCGTAAAATTGACACGGATCAATAACGCGGCAACCAACCGCGTTTAAATGATCTCGACAAGCACCCTGGAACGCTTCTAGAAGTACGCTACCGAGTTCCAATATCTTGCAATACCGGCAAATGCCGGGAGCGCGCGCCGATGAACTATCCCAACAATCGCCCGGACATCGATTACCACGCCTATTTCACCGGGGCGCTCGCCCGGCTGCGGGGCGAGCGGCGTTACCGTGTTTTCGCCGACCTCGAACGCATTGCCGGACGTTTCCCGTATGCGGTCTGGCATTCGCCGGACGGGCCGAAGAACGTGGTGATCTGGTGCTCGAACGACTATCTCGGCATGGGCCAGCACCCCAAAGTGATCGGCGCCATGGTCGAGACCGCGACGCGAATGGGCGCCGGCGCCGGCGGCACCCGTAACATCGCCGGCAATAATCATCCGCTGGTCGAGCTTGAGCGCGAGCTTGCCGACCTGCACCGTAAAGACGCGGCGCTGATCTTCACCTCCGGCTATGTCTCGAACGAGACCGGAATCTCGACGCTGGCGCGGCTGATGCCGAATTGCCTGATCCTGTCGGATGCCTCGAACCACAATTCGATGATCGAGGGCGTGCGCCAGGCGCATTGCGAGAAACAGATTTTCCGCCACAACGACATGGCGCATCTCGAGGAGCTGTTGGCGGCGGCCGACCCAAACCGGCCGAAGCTCATCGTGTTCGAGAGCCTTTATTCCATGGACGGCGACGTCGCGCCGGTCAATCGCATCTGCGACCTCGCCGCGCGCTACGGCGCGATGACCTATATCGACGAGGTGCATGCGGTGGGCATGTACGGGCCGCGCGGCGGCGGTATCAGCGAGCGCGACGGCGCCACCGGCCGCATCGACGTAATCGAAGGCACGCTCGCCAAGGCGTTCGGCTGCCTCGGCGGTTACATCGCCGGCTCGACCGCGTTGATCGATGCCGTGCGTTCCTATGCGCCCGGCTTTATTTTCACCACCGCGCTGCCGCCGTCGGTCTGCGCGGCGGCGACTGCCGCGATCCGGCATCTCAAGACCTCGCATTGGGAGCGCGAACGGCATCAGGATCGCGCCGCGCGCACCAAGGCGGTGCTTGCCGCCGCGGCGCTGCCGGTCATGAGCAGCCCGACTCACATCGTCCCGGTCTATGTCGGCGATCCGGAACGCTGCAAAGCAGCGAGCGACCTCTTGCTCGCCGATCACGGCATCTACATTCAGCCGATCAATTATCCGACGGTGCCGAAGGGCACCGAGCGGCTGCGCATCACGCCGAGTCCCTATCACGACGACGGGCTGATCGACGCGCTTGCCGAAGCGCTGGTCGATGTCTGGCAGCGGCTGGGCTTGCCGTTCAAAGAGCGCGCGCTCGCCGCGGAGTGATTGGAATACTTGGCGTTCGATGTCAGATATGCAGCCCAAAAAATCCTGCGACCACAATGACCACGACCACTACGCCGATGATGTAAAAAATATTCATTGTCTTGCTCCGATTGAAGTCTTGCTCCGATTGAAGCCGCGCTGGCACGGGATTATTGAGCGGCGGATTCGGCTCGGTAGACGCTCTGCAAGACGTGGCTTCGCCGTCCCCGCTCACGCCTAAGCGAAACGCGCTCGGTCACCAATAACCTCGATTGCGACCCCAGTAGCCGCCGCCGCCGCCAAACAGCAGCACCAATACGACGATAATCAGGATTAATTCCATTGGAAGTCTCCATGGCTGTTGCCAGCCTTATTTGCCGCGCACCGCATCCTTCAATCCGCCGACCGCGTTCTGCACTTTGCCCACGGCCTTGTCGGTCTTGCCTTCAGTTTCCAGCTTCGTGTCGCCGAGGAGTTTCCCAGCGGCCTCTTTCACCGCGCCCTTGACCTGTACTGCCGAACCATCGATTCGATCTTTATCCATTGCCGTGTCCTCACTGTTTGCTGAGACTAGGGTAACGGCCTCGTCAATGGATTGTTCCCGACTGCGCGACCTCTCGAGTTGAGCAATTCTGCACAGTCTTCACACCTTGCGGCGGGCCTGGTTTCCTGGCACTCGAAAGGTGTCTCCTTTCCCACGGCACCAACGAGCACCTCGAACGGAGTATTTGGCATGAAGAAGAAAGCCCCCGCCCGCAAGAAGACCAAGAAGCAAGCTATTGCTCATCCCGGCATGATGGGTGACGGCACCGAGGAGCAAAACCTTGGTGAGCGCGGCAACCCGGCGGCGCGCATAAAAAGGAAAGAGGTGGCTGCTGCCTTCGGTAAACCACGCCGCAAAAAATAGCTCCCGATTCGCTAACTGGGCGCGCCTTGATCGCGGCTTTTTAGCGCCAGCGCGCTCAAAATCTCATTTCGCCAGCCGCTTCCGGATCAACTGCAATTCGCGGCGGCGCTTTGCGCTGGTTTTCGGGTATGCCATTTTGAGCTCTTCGGCCGCATCGAGGATGATTCTGGATACGATGAGCCGGGCGTTCTCCTTGTCGTCGGCGGGAACGACATACCAGGGCGAGTGCCGGGTGCTTGTGGCAGTGAGGCATTCCTCATAGGCCTTCATGTACTGCTTCCAGAATTTCCTCTCGGCGATATCCGCCAGGCTGAATTTCCAGTTCTTTTCCGGCTCGTCGATACGCGCCAGAAAGCGCTTGCGCTGCTCTTCCTTGGAGAGGTGGAGGAAGAACTTGATGATGCGAGTTCCATTGACGTGGAGGTGTTTCTCTAAATCCACGATCGAACGATACCGGTCATGCCAGATCTTCTTGTCGTGGTGTGGCGTGTCCGGGATCGCTTCATTTCGCAGAATCTCGGGATGCACGCGGAGGATCAGCACCTCCTCGTAATAGGATCGGTTAAAGATGCCGATCTTCCCGCGCTCCGGCAGATCGCGCGTGGTGCGCCAGAGAAAATCGTGTTGCAGCTCCGTAGAGCTTGGGTGCTTGAAGCTGAACACCTGGCAGCCTTGGGGATTGACTCCGGACATCACGTGGCTGATGGCGCCGTCTTTTCCCGCCGCATCCATTGCCTGAAAGATCAGCAGGAGCGCATAGCGATTGGACGCATAGAGCAGCTGCTGTTGCGAGCTCAGCTGCGCGACGTGTTCTTCCAGAAGCTTTTTGTATTGCTCCTTCGACTTGTACACGGGATCGACCTTGGTCGGCCACTTTTTGAGATCGACCTCGCGTCCCTCTCGCACGCGAAAGTCCTTGGAATTTATTTTCATTTTCATTCCGACGGTCTAACCGGATTTGAACAGCCGATCGATGAATTTCGCTGCGGGGCGGGAGCGCTCGAACTCGATTGCCGCCGAAGCGGACCTAGCGCGTTGCGCGCTCGCCGAGCAGACGATCGAACTCCTTCTTGGAAACGCCGTAACACTCGCACGAGCGGCGGATCAGGCCGCGGCGGTCGATGATGGTGACATTGCCGCGTTTGTAGCGGATGAGACCGGCCCGTTGCAGGGCTCCGGCCGCAGCCGTGACGCCGGTTCGCTGCACGCCGAGCATCATCGCCAGGAACTCCTGCGTGAGCAGAAACTCATCCGAGTGCATGCGGTCGTGCGTCATCAGCATCCAGCGGCAGCATCGCTGCTCGATGGAATGAAATTGATTACACGCGGCGGACTGCGCGACCTGGTTGAAGAAGGCGTGGGCATAATGAAGCATTACCGTTCGCATCGAAGCGCTTCGCGCCAGTTGCTTTTTGAATAGCGTTGCCTTCATTCGCAGGCCGACACCCGGAACCTGGATGTAAACGCTGGTGGGCGCCCTGTCGTCGCCCAACACGATAGGCAGGCCCACCAGCCCCTCGTTGCCGATCGTTCCGACCTCGGACGCCTGGCCGTTCGCCATGGTGTTGACCAGGGAGCCGACGCCGGCCTCGATGAAATAGACAAATCCGAGCGGCTTATTGGCACGGTAGAGCGACTGCCGGTACTCCAGCGGAATACGATGAAGATGCGGGCGAAGCCGATTGTAATCCCTTGGCGGCAGCAAACCGAGCAATCGGTTGGCGCGCGGTTCCGCGGCCTTGCGGCTAGCCACCACCTTGCTGCTTCTCGCCGTCATGCTCGACCCGATTCTCGGTTGCCGCGTTGATGCGTGATCCTCCTGCGGGAGCATCGCCTCTGCGGCGCAGTTCTAACTTGAACTTGGCCTCTTCTTCGGCCAGCAATTTCAAAATCCGCAATCGCTCGGTCGCGTCTGCCGTTTTGGTCGAAAGTCTGCGATATGGCTCGATATTTTCTCGGCTGACGAACCTGTCCATTGCAGCCATTGCAGCCTTTAGAGGGGCTAGCAGGCAGTTATGTTGCGCCTTTTCAGCGGGTGCGGCAAGCTCATGTCCGGTACCGGACATTTTACTCGACTTCGTCCGAAAAGAAGAGCAGGTTGCAAATTACGGAAGGGCAGCGCTGGGGGATTCTGCGCTAGAGTGTCCGGGTCTCTCCTTCAGCTTGCCCTCTAAGTCCGGGACAGACGTTGCTCGCCCTCGCTCCGAGACATTAATCGGGACGGCGGAAAAATATTTAGTGAGCGCCAGATTCGTCGCCTCGAGCATCGATTAGCGATTCGCGCTGTGTCGGTTTGAGGAGGAAACAAGCCCGGCGGCGCCGCCAACGATCGGGGCGGCAAAATCGATGACCGATTTCAGACATGCTTGATTTGTAGCAATGTGACTGGGCTGTCTCTGCTAACCACCAGGATTCGACAGCGAAAAATGATCGTCATGCGCCGGCCGTTCGAAGGATAAGGACCGCCCCAACGTGTCCGGCAATTGGCAGGCAATTTCCTCACCGGCCAAAAAAGCTTATGATCGCTACGGAAGGTCATGTGATGGCGACCAAGCGCCGAGCCGCATTCGACACAAAATCGTTTCTCGCCCGTGTCGGGGACGGCCGAAGCATCGGCAAGTACCGCAAGGGCCAGGTCGTCTTTTCCCAAGGCGACCCTGGCGATGCGGTCTTCTATATTCAGAAAGGCAAGGCGAAGCTCACCGTCGTTTCCGAGCAAGGCAAGGAAGCGGTCATCGCCATTCTTGGAGCGAATGAGTTCTTCGGCGAAGGATGCCTCGCTGGGCAGGTGCAACGTATCGCGACGGTCACGATCATGCTGGACGCCGTCATCGCGCGGCTAGAAAAGGTAGCTATTGTCCGGGTGATCCACGAGGAACCGGCATTCTCCGAAATGTTCATTGCGCATCTTCTGGGCCGGGCCATCCGCGTCGAAGCAGACCTGGTCGATCAGCTGTTCAATTCGAGTGAGAAACGACTTGCCAGAATCCTTCTGTTGTTGGCGAACTTCGGCAAGGAAGGCAGACCGGAGCCGATTATTGCCAAGATCAGTCAGGAAACTCTCGCGGAGATGATCGGTACGACGCGATCGCGGGTGAGTTTCTTCATGAACAAATTTCGCAAGCTGGGCTTGATCGGATACAACGGCGGCATCGAAGGCGGCATCGAAGTCCACAGTTCGTTGTTGAATGTCGTTCTGCACGAGCAGCCGCAAATCAAGACTTAGGTTTCATATCTCGTTTGAGGCGCGTTTTATCGAGCTAAATCATCGGGCCGGGACACATCCCGAAGGCCCAAATGTGAGCATTCTTATACAGACGCAATTCGCCGATCGCCCCTAAATGTCGCAACGGGTGTCAGTTATATATAGCCGAGGAAAACCTCATGTCTTTGCAGCAGCGGTTACCGGACCTAGCGGTCCATGCTGGGCCTCGGACGTCGCTTCGCCGCGGGCGCTTGCAGCCAATGCGGATAGCGATTGCGACACCGGGCCGAGACGACGACGAAACCCGCATCTACGAATGCGATTGCGGCCCTCAACAGAAAATCGATGTGGGCCGACAACCGATCGAGCGGAAAACGCCTCAGCCTTCCGTGCAGGATATTATGCTGGCTGCCGTTCCGAGTCTGCGAGCATTCGCGATGTCGCTGTCCGGCAGATTCGATCGTGCGGATGACCTCGTGCAAGGGACGCTTGTCCGCGCCTTAGCCAACATTCATTCGTTCACGCCGGGAACGAACATGTCCGCTTGGCTCTTCACCATCCTCCGCAACCAGTTCCGGTCGGAATATCGCAAGCGACGCCGCGAAGTCGAAGACACGGACGGCGGCTACCTCGACAGCCTGAAATCGGCTCCCGAGCAGCACGGCCGCTTGGAGTTCAAGGAGCTTTTCGCCGCGCTTGCAAAGTTGCCGCTCGAGCAGCGCGAGGCCCTGCTGCTGGTCGGCGCGTCGGGCTTCCACTACGACGACGCTGCCGCGATCTGTAAGACGGCGGTGGGAACGATAAAGAGTCGCGTCAATCGTGCGCGCAAATTGCTCGCGGAACTGCTCGAACTCGACGATGCGGACAAAGTCGGCACAACCCCCGCGTCCGCCAAATGGAGAGCCAGTTAATAGGACTAACATCGAGCGGCCCAGAGGCCCGATGCAATGGCATGAGTAGGAGCGGCTGGCGGTCGCACCTCCAATCGGGATGGCGGCCGCCTCGGTTCAAGTCCGAATGCCACTCTGTCAGTAGGGACGGTAACCACCGCCCAAGACGCCGCTGATCACGCCGTCGACAAGGGGAGCGACGCCGTAGCCAGGACATCCATTGTAGCCGTAACCGTAACCGTAGCCAGCGCAGCTGTCGTAGATCGGCCCATTGACGTAGCCGTCGCCGTAGCCGCTGCCGTAGCCGCCGCCATATCGGACAACACGACCGCGATGGGCGTGGCCTGCCATTGCATATCCGCCACCGGCCGCGCTAGCCGTCGCATGTCCGGCTACCGCATGTCCGGCCGACGCATGTCCACCGCGACCGCCGCTTGGATGGCCGGCCGCCAAGGCATTCGTGGCTACGGGCACGCAACCAAGGGCGACCGCGGCCGCGAGACCGATAAGTTTTTTACGAAGCACGTGAGCCTCCTATAATAGCTCAAACAAAAAATATTGTTGTGAGGACTCCAACAACGCCGCGCAGGTCCAAATGGTTGCAAGCGATGCGGACACGTTCGCGTGTGAGGTCTCGTCAATCAATATGCGGGCGTTGAGCCAACCAGCGCGCAGATGCCACTCAAGCGTAAAATGATGGTCTGGTACGCGACGAATTGCGTTTACCACGCGCGTCGCTGCGCCTGCCGGCGCGCTCGAAACGTCGTCGCGTGAGAGCTACTGCACCAGCCAAGACGCCAATTCGCTTAGCCGGGATTTCGGCGGCATCGACTTCCCGGCCGTTTGATCGTAATCGATCGCGCCTCTCATCCCAAATTGCATTCTCGCGGATATCTGAGTTGTTTTGGCGCCCTGCTTTTCATCGTGGATCTGAGTCACCTGATAAAATTTTCGCCCCCCGCAGCTCGGGCACAGCACGGAAAACTCTCGTGGCAAACTTTGCGCGGTTAGCACGGGAATTTCGCAAGCACACGTCGGACAGCTCACGCAAACGCCGGTCTTCAAAATAACTTTTCGGGACGTTGCCACAATGCCTACTTTCGTACCAACGAGGATTGTTCGGCTCCTCGCCCCATTATTTCGATGAGGCGCCCCAGTTTCTCGTCGATCTGCCCAAGCCGATACGCGGCAAACTCCGCCGCATAGGCGGTCCGTTC
>Ga0210394_10005543_pt1 | contig 14109 bp, 11 predicted proteins | sample IncBWC12MmetaG_FD_160121 | JGI IMG/M metagenome (GOLD analysis project Ga0210394, IMG submission 160121) | Forest soil microbial communities from Barre Woods Harvard Forest LTER site, Petersham, Massachusetts, United States - Inc-BW-C-12-M | ecosystem: Environmental > Terrestrial > Soil >...
CCGGCCGAATTTTCAAGGCCACGATTGAACCGACGGGATTCAGGTTGCATCGATGAGTGAGAGGCCGCCCATTTCGCCACGGAGCCCGCGCGCCGCGTTGGAGCCAGAGCAGGTTCCGCCGCCGCCAAAGCGATCCGATCGCGCCCGCAATCCGTTCGTCGTGGTCGGCAACGCCATCATCACCTTCATTCTGGTTCTGATGATCGCGGTCGGCGGCACCTATATTTACGGCAAGCAGAAGATCGAGGCGGCGGGTCCACTGCAGGAGGACAAGGTCGTTAACATTCCGACGCGGGCCGGGGTGACCGACATTGCCGATATTCTGCAGCGTGAGGGCGTCATCGACAACAATCGCTGGGCTTTTATCGGCAGTGTGTTTGCGCTCAAGGCGCGTTCCGAACTCAAGCCCGGCGAATATCTGTTTCAAAAGAACGCCAGCCTCAGGGATATCATCGGCACCATTGTCGAAGGCAAGGTGGTCCAGCACTCCGTCACCATCCCCGAGGGGCTGACCTCCGAGCAGATCGTCGCCCGGCTTTCCGAAAACGATATCTTCTCCGGTTCCGTGCGCGAGTTTCCGCGGGAAGGCACGCTGCTGCCCGAAACCTACAAATTTCCCCGCGGTACACCCAGGGACCAGGTGATCACGCGCATGCAACAGGCGCAGAAGCGTGTGCTGACGGAGATTTGGGAGCGCCGCAATCCGGATATTCCGATCAAGACGCCGGACCAGTTGGTGACGCTGGCCTCGATCGTCGAAAAGGAAACCGGCAAGGCGGATGAGCGAAGCCGGGTTGCCGCCGTATTCGCCAATCGGCTGCGGCAGAAAATAAAGCTGCAATCGGACCCGACGATTATCTACGGTCTGGTTGGCGGCAAGGGAACGCTGGGCCGCCCGATCAAGCGGAGCGAAATTCAACAACCCTCGCCCTACAACACCTATGTGGTGGACGGACTGCCGCCCGGGCCGATCGCCAATCCGGGACGGGCCTCGCTGGAGGCGGCCGCCAACCCGGCGCGGACGCGCGACCTGTTCTTTGTCGCCGACGGCACCGGCGGCCACGCCTTCAGCGACTCCTACGATCAGCACCAGAAGAACGTCGCCAAGCTCCGCGCGATGGAAAAGCAGATCCAGAACGATACGGTTGAGCCGGCCGATGATCCCGCACCGGCTGCCGCCAATGCGTCTGCGGATCCAGGCCCTGCCGCGACGGCAAAACCGGCCGCCGCCAAGAAGCCGGCGCGGCCTGCACCTTCGACCCGGCAAGGAACGTCGCAATCGTCGGCACCTTCACCGGTGGTCCAGTAATAGCGGACGGGCAAACCGAGCGTGATCGCATTTCGATTGTTGCCGATCCAAATGCGATTCCGCGCCGTGCAAATTCCACTTTTGCGTGAGACGCGCTAAGCTTGTCGAATCTCTAGCCGTTGTTTTTCTCCGGAGAACTTCACGCGATGGTCCTGTCGAGCATGACCGGCTTTGCCCGCAGCCACGGCGCCAGCGGACCTTATGCGTTCGAGTGGGAATTGAAGTCCGTCAACGCCAAGGGGTTCGACCTGCGCATGCGCCTGCCGCCCGGATGGGACGAACTTGAATCGTTCGCCAAAAAGCGTGCCTCGGAAGTGCTGTCGCGGGGCACGGTGTATGCCAATTTCAACGTCAAGCGGACCAACGCGTTGTCGACGGTTCGTGTCAATGAAGACGTTCTGGACTCGATCGTGCGCATCGCGGGAACGCTCGCCGGCAAGATCGATGCGGTGGCGCCCAGTGTCGACGGGCTCCTGTCCATCAAGGGCGTAATCGAAGTGGTCGAGCCGGAAAGCGATGAGGCGGAGGACAAGGCCGCAAGGGATGCCGCCGCCGTCTCTTTCGATCAGGCGCTTGCCCATCTCGTCGACATGCGCCGGCGTGAGGGGGTCGCGCTGGGGCAGATTCTGTTGCAGCGAATGAACGAGATAGAGCAATTGTCCAGGAAGGCCGAGGCGGCTCCAGGGCGCAAACCGGATGCGGTCAAGGCGCGCCTTGCCGAGCAGATTGCGTCCCTGCTCGAGACGTCCGATCGGTTCGATCCCGACCGCCTCAATCAGGAAGCGCTTCTGATCGCCGCAAAAGCCGATATTCGCGAGGAACTCGATCGGATAGCGTCCCACGTGGCGCAAGCCCGTGAAATGATCGCCAAGGGTGGGCCGGTCGGCCGGCGTCTCGACTTCCTTGCGCAGGAATTCAACCGCGAGGTCAATACGTGTTGCTCCAAGTCCAATGATATCGAGTTGACCAATACCGGTCTTGAAATGAAGAACGTGGTGGAGCAATTCCGCGAGCAGGTCCAGAATCTGGAGTGAGGCATGGCTGATCGAGGGCAGGGCGATGTCGGTTGAGCGGCGTGGATTGATGTTCGTGCTGTCCTCGCCGTCGGGGGCGGGAAAGACCACGTTGTCGCGCCTGCTGATCGAGCGGATGCCCGGCCTGAAGATGTCGGTATCGGCGACAACGAGGCCGATGCGGCCCGGCGAGCTGCATGGCCGCGACTATTTGTTCGTCGACCAGACCCGTTTCAAGGAAATGGTGAGCCGCAACGAGTTGCTTGAATGGGCCACCGTGTTCGACAACAGTTACGGCACGCCTCGCATGCCGGTCGAAGCGGCCCTGTCGTCGGGACAGGATGTATTGTTCGATATCGACTGGCAGGGCACGCAGCAGTTAAGGGAGAAAGCCAGGGCGGATGTGGTGAGCGTGTTTATCCTGCCCCCCTCGGCGGCCGATCTGGAAAAACGGTTGCACAGTCGCGCCCAGGATAGCGATGCGATCATACGTTCCCGCATGAGCCGGGCGACGCATGAGCTCAGCCACTGGGCGGAGTACGACTATATCGTCATCAATCACGATGTCGACGAGGCCTTCGCCGAAGTTCAATCGATCCTGAAGGCCGAGCGGCTTAAGCGCGAGCGCCGTACCGGCCTGACGACGTTTGTGCGGGAATTGCAGCGGCAACTAGAGAAGTAGGCGGGCGTCACCTCGGCGCCCGCCGGGGCGTCCGTGGGATAAATTCCATCTTGCGGTCGCTCTTAGCCCTGGTGCTTCCGGCGCTACGCGCAAATCGCGGCCGATAGTCGCGGTTGCCCGAAGGCGGGTGATCCGAGATGAAGATGCGGTCGTCATCGGTCGTTTCCCAGATCGGTGCTCGGCCGTGAACCATCTTGCGATGTCGCGGGCGTCGCGTGCGGCCTCGTCTGGAGATGAATGCGGCGATGCTGCTGGCGAAAGCCAGGGCGACGACCGCGGCGGCGATCAGAGCCGGAATTGTAAATGGCCGGGCGGATGGCAGTGAATCGGCGATGGCCGACGCAGCCGCAGCCTTTGGGAGGTCGGCCGAAGCCTGCGGTGGATTGGCGGAGGGATTGGCCGCGGCGCCCGATCCACCGTTGGATACGGAATTGGTGGCCGCCAGTCCGGGCCAGCGTGTGGCAACGGCGGCCGTTGCGGTCGCAGGAGAGGGGATCGCCGGCCATGCTGTACTCGCCGGGGCATTTGCAGGCGGGCTGACGGCGGGACTATCCTCGCGACTGGTCCGTGCGCGGAGTTCGGCGTGGGCGTCGGTTACCGATGGCTTGGCGGGAGGCGAGGATGGCGCTTGCGGAGTGCTCTGCGGCGCCGCCTGCGACAACCCGCTGCCCTCGGTGCGAAGATACCAGCAATTGCGCTTGTTAGCGTGATCGATGCGATAACGCCAATGACCGCCTGGCGGGGTTTCGGCTTTCGGCGCGGAAAGGCAGCCGTCTGAGGGGGCCGTCTCGCCGTGCGCCACTGTCGCAAGCGGAATGCCTGCCAGGATATTGACGAACACGGCCGAGACGAATTTCGCGGTTCGTTTTGGCATGCGTATCTCCGGTGAACGCGATACTTTTCACATGCCAAGCTTCCCCAAAAACTTGGGTCGCAATGCGCCGCAAATCCGGACAGCATGGGGCTTAATTCGGGCTCGGCCTCGTCGGCTTAAGACACGCGGCGGATGGGAATTTTCGGTATCTCAGTTCTTCAGCACGATCCGCCCGACGACCTGTCCGGCCCGCAACGCCTCGATCCATTTCTGGACATCTGCCATCGGCTCCTCCCTCATCGGGGTCGGCTTGATCTTGCCGGCACGCGCCAGCGACATCAGCTCCTGCGCCTCGGAAAGCGTTCCGACCATGAAGCCTTCGATCGTCATCCGCTTGTAGACCCACTGCACCATGGGCAGGCTGAAATTGCCGCCCATCAACCCGGAGACCACGATCTTGCCGCCACGGGCGAGGACAGAAACCGCGAACATCATCGATTTCTCGTTGCCGGCGAAATCGACGATTTCGTCGAATCCCCCGTCCGTTTCCTTGATGATGCGCCGGTTCACCTCCGGCTCCGAGGGGTCATACGCAAAGGCCGCGCCGTTCTCGAGTGCGGTTTCGCGGGCAGCCGCGCTCAAATCCGCCACCGTGATCGGTTGCTTGAACATCGCCTGTGCAAAGGCAAGCCCCATCATGCCGACGCCGCCGAGACCGATCAGAAGCAGGTTGCGCTGGCGTGGGCGGTCGACGAGCCGCTTCAATGCGCCATAGGCGGTGACCCCGGAGCACATCAGCGTCGCGGCCTGATTGACCGGCAGCGGATCGTATTCCAGCAGGTATTTTGCGTCCGGCACCAGCACGTGGGTGGCGAAGCCGCCGTCAATGGTGACGCCAAGGAATCGCTGCTTGGCGCAGAGATTTTCGTCGCCTGCCAAACAGTCGCGGCATTGGCCGCAGCCGATCCAGGGGAATACAGCTCGCCTTGAGCCGATCAGATCTTTCGATACCTCGGGACCGACCTCCTCGACCACGCCTGCGATCTCGTGACCGAGCGTGAAAGGCAACGTCATTCCGCGCGTGGTGTCGAGCTTCTTGCCGCCGCCGAGATCGGCATAGCCGTCCTGGATGTGGAGATCGGAATGGCACAGTCCGCAACGCTCGATCCGGACCAGAACCTCTCTGGCTGCAGGCTTCGGTGTCTCGACGATCGTTTCGCACAGCGGCGCATCAAATTTGACCAGCGATTGGCGACGCATGAGCGGCATGAGATATCTCCTGGGCGACGTTCAGGTGTTGCTGCGTATATGGGTCAATTCGCGCGCCATGGCAACAAAACCGCCAACGGGAATGGTCTCGGCGCGCCGGGTCAAATCGATCTGGGCTGCGGCGACCAGCCGGGCCGGATCGACCGCCAATGATTTCAGACTTTGGCGCAACATTTTCCGCCGCTGACCGAATGCTGCCGCGGCGACCTGCTCCAGCGCGCGGCGCTCGCAAGCTTCCGGGGCTGGACGGGGTACTAACCGCACGACCGAGGAGGTGACCTTGGGCTGCGGCACGAAGGCTGCCGGCGAAATATCGAACAGAATCTTTGTCTCGGCGCGCCAATTCGCAAGCACGCCCAGCCGCCCGTAGGCGTCGTCATTCTCGCGCGCGACGATGCGCTCGGCGACCTCTCGCTGAAACATCAGCACCATCATGTCGTACCAGGGCGGCCATGGCTCGATCGAGAGCCAATCGATCAAAAGAGCGGTGGCGATGTTGTAAGGCAGGTTGGCGACGATTTTGGCACGGGCCGAGCCAAGCCACGCCCGTGGGTCGAAATGCTGCGCGTCGGCGCAGACGATCTCGAGCCGCCCCGGATATCGCCTCGAAATATCTTCGAGCGCGGGGAGGGCACGTTCGTCGCGTTCCACCGCGATGACGTGGCGCGCGCCCAGCGCGAGTAATGCACGCGTCAATCCCCCCGGCCCCGGACCGATCTCGATAACGGTCGCATCTTCAAGCGGCCCTGCGGCACGCGCTATTCTGGCGGTGAGGTTGAGATCGAGCAGGAAATTCTGCCCGAGTGATTTGCGAGCTGACAGCGAATGCTGGCGAATGACCTCGCGAAGCGGCGGAAGGTCGTCGATCGCGCTCATGCTAGTGTCCCGGTTCTGACATTCGTATCATATCGCGGCGGGCAAGGCTGAAAGGAACGTCAGGGTCAGCGCACGGGCTTGGCGGCAGCCATGCGGGCGGCCAGCCGCAAGGCCGCAATCAGGCTTGACGGATTCGGCTTGTCCGTGCCGGCGATGTCGAAGGCCGTGCCATGATCGGGTGAGGTTCGGATGAACGGCAGTCCCAGCGTGACGTTCACGGCGTCGTCGAAGGCCAGCGTCTTGATCGGGATCAGCGCCTGGTCGTGATACATGCAGATGCCGCAATCGTAGGTCCGCCGCGCCGCCTCATGGAACATGGTATCGGCTGGCAACGGGCCGCGGATTTCGATGCCTTCGCCGCGCAGGATTTCGACGGCAGGTGCCACGACGGTCACTTCCTCGGTGCCCAATGAGCCGTCTTCGCCGGCATGCGGGTTGAGGCCGGACACGGCGAGACGCGGATTCTTCAGACCAAAACGCGCTTTCAAGCCGGCCACCACGATGCGCGCCGTCGTGACAATCAGCTCGCTTGAAAGCTGAGCCAGCGCCTCGCGCAATGACACATGAATGGTCACGGGCACGACGGCGAGCGCGGGTGACCACAACATCATGACGGGTTGCGGCGTGGAGGTTTTCGTGGCTGCGAGTTCTGCCAGATATTCGGTATGGCCGGGGTGGCGGAATCCGGCGCGGTACAGAACGTTCTTGGCAATCGGGTTGGTCACGACGGCGCTTGCCCGCCCGGCCGTCACGTCTTCTACCGCCCGGCGGATCGAGGCTAGCGCCGCGCCGGCGCTGCTGTCGTCGGGCTGACCGGGCCGGGCGGTTGCGGCATGACCGGTCGGAACGACGGGTAAGGCGTTTGCAAATATCTCGCCCGCTTCTTCGGGACGAACTTCGGCGAACCTGACGTTCGCTCCGAGCGCTTTTGCCCGGATGTGGAGGGAAGCGGGATCGCCCAGCCAATAGAAGGCGGGCAGCTTCAGTTCGTCACGGCGAAGCCATGCCTTGATCGTGATGTCCGGGCCGATTCCGGCGGGTTCGCCTGATGTCAGCGCGAGAGGTTTGACCATACGTCAATGACATTCAATCATCGAGGCTCTCCGGGATTCCGCCAGGTAGGACTTCGATTTCGCCTCGTATTTCTCGGCAAATATCTTGTCCCGGATTTCCCGCTTTTTGGGCGTGTCGACCGTGGTCTCGTCCCTTGCGCACAACGCAACCATCTCGACGCCCTGTTTTGTCACCTCGGGCGGGGTCAGATGGCCGATCGGCGTATTGTCGAGCACTTCGCGAAGCGGGGGTGGGATATCGGCCGAACTCTTGGTCACGGACTCGCGTATCGCGGCGTTCTGCATCGATTTGAAGAACGCATTCGCCTCGGCGCAGGTCTGAATACGCGCGCGCAATGCATCGGCCTCCTTCTTGCGCGCTTCAGTGACCTCTTGTCCAGACCCACGCGGCACAACAAGTACGATCGGCTGCATCTTGTATTCGAGACCCTTGGTGTCCGTCTTCTCGTCGCCACCGCTTTCCTTGACCTTCTCATTGACGTCTTTTTCGCTGACCTGGAGGCTCTCCTTGTATCGGCCGCGAACCAGATTGCTCCAGACCATGTCGGCTTTTATGCGCGCTTTCAGCGTGTCGGCGCGGACGCCCTGGCTTTCCAGCTGTTTCGTCAATTGATCCGCGGTAATTCGCATCCGTCCGCTCATGGCCGCGTAGGACTGCTCGATGTCGCTGGTCGAAGGATCGATGCTGAATTTTTTTCCTTCCCTGAGCTTCACCTTCTCGTCGATCAGCTCGTTGAGCACCACCTGACGCTCCGGCATTTTATGGGTACTCAGCATCATCAGCTTGGAGCGCTGCTCGATGTCAAAATTGGTGATGGGGTCACCGTTTATCATGCAGGCAACTTGCGCATGTGCCGACGGCGGGAATCCCGCCGCCAAAATGAAGGCCATGCTGCCGCCGAGGGCGAGCGCCGAAAGCCGATTGAAGAGTGCAACGGTCATGGTCATCTTCGCTACGTTAGCCGAGTCAAGGTGAAGTAGGTTTGACGCTTGATCGCAAGCCTAAAACGCGAACGCCAAATCCAGAACCAATCAGAAGCATGTACTTGCCGACGTTTCCGACTCTGATGCTCGCAAGAGCGTCCACGTCAGGGAAGCGAAGCCTGCGATCGGATCGGAGTACGCTGCGATGGGCAGCGTTGCCCCCGAGCCTCCCGCGCCAGCCTTATTGCGTCGTCGTATTGGCAAGAGTCCGCAAGCCCAACTGCAACATGAAAGCGTGACCGAGTATGGGTGGCGACGTCGTTGTCGCGTAGGAGAACGAGGTAACGTAGTTGGCGGCGAGCACGAAGCAGTCGTCCACATAGCCCGCGCCCACGACATATTGGTTGATCTGGTTGGCGACCAGATCCCAGCGGGCCGCGCCTGTCGCCACCCAGTTCGAGGCGACCTTGACCGAACCGGAGACCAGAATGCCCTCGCGGCGCGTCAAGTATCCGATGTCGGGCTGTGGGGCGTAGTCGCCATACAACACGCTAACCGACCAGCGATCGAAGTTGGCGCGCGCTTCAACTTCGAGGCGCTGCGTGTCTCCGGTCGCCTGGTCGAAGCGGGCACGCGTCGTGAAGGTGTAGGTCCGGTTCGGTGAGTAGCTGAGGCTTGCGACATAATCCGATTTCGGCGTCTGCAGACCGGAATCGACCGCCGTATTGGTCACGTCCTGCACCGCGAAAGAGTTCATGCCGAATAGCTGATAGGATTGGCCGAACACCGCGGTGACCGACCCGCCGCGATCGAACTGGGTGGTCGCCTGGACGCCCGCATTGGCCCGCCCGCCGCCCTCGACCCGGTCGTAGCCGGAGAACTTGTCGACACTGAATAGGTTGGAGGTGTCGAAATTCATGCTCTGGGAGTCCTCGTTGGGCAATTTGCCCGCATAGGATTCGTTCGGGCGGATGATGACTTGCGCAATCGGCTCGATGGTGGTCGAGCCCCAGGGCTGAACGTTGATGAAGGGGTAGCGATATTCAAGCCCGATGGTGGGCATCACGCGCAGCGCCGTGGTGTCGCCGACGGGCAGGAAGTTCGAAACACCCGGCTGGTTCGAGATATCGGCATTGATGGCGTCGGCGCGCAGGCTCGCAAACGGTGTCCAGATTTCACCGGCCGAATCGGTGAACGAACGCCGCCAATCGACCTCACCCGAGAAGCGCGTGTAGGTGCCCGGCATGCCGCGCATCAGGCAGTTTGCGGGTATGATGCTTTTGGCAGAGTCCGCCGAGGTCGCAACGCATGCGTTGGTGCCGGCGGCGACCTGGGTGATCGGGTCGTAGACCACGCTGTCGCGCGTCAAGTTGGTGAAGTTCGTCTTGTAGCTGACTTCACCGCCCAGCACCGAGTGGTTGATGACGTTGGAATAATCCACCACGGGCCAGACGACCGGCACCTGCGACTGGTTACCCGAAAGGCTGAGGTAATAGATCGTCCGGGCGTCGAAGTAGCTGCGGTTGCCGACGCCCGTCAGGTAAAGCTGCGACGGCGCTTCCGTCGGCAGCGCCAGGAACGAATTAAACGCGTCCTTGTAGACGGAGAGGCGGTAATCCGACAGCAGCATGTAGTCGGACAGCGCGACGCCTTCCCAGCCCCAGGCCCATTTGTCGTTGATCGCGAATTCGCCCTTGGTCTCGATACCGCCCCGGAATTGCTTGTCGCCCGGTTGACCGGCGAAGGCGCCGGGATCGAGCTGGTCGATGCCATACGCGCGGATCTGATAGGAGCCGTCCATCAGACGCTGCCGGAACTCGCCCTGCAGCAACACGCCCTGCTGGGTCATGAAGCGGGGACTGAAGGTGGCATCATAATTTGGCGCGATCGCCCAGTAGTAGGGGACTTCAACCGCGTATCCGTAAGTGCTGTTCGTGGAATAGCTTGGTGTCAGGAAGCCGCTCTTGCGCTTCACGGTCGGATCGGGCGCGGAGAAATACGGCAAATAGGCCATCGGAATGCCGAAGAACTCCAGCTGCGCATTTTCGAAGTAGAGCATCTTGTCGAGCTGGTCGTGGATGATGCGCATCCCCTTGACCTGCCACAGCGGCGGCTTGGTCGGATCGTCCTTGCAAGGCGCACACGCCGTGTAGATACCGTTTTCGAAAACGGTGTAGTTGCCGCCGGAGCGGTCCGCGCGAGTCGCCGCCATGCGGGTCGCATCGGCGGTATCGACATGGAGCGAATCGACAAAGCCATCGCGGTAGTCGTCGCTCAAATCCAGGATATTGGCGTAGGTGATCTTGCCATCCACATCGGTCATGCGGATGTTGCCTTCGGCATGCAACCGCTTGGTCTTCTGGTCATAGATGACCTTGTCGGCCTCGACGCTGGTGCCGTTGTAGAACAGCTGCACATTGCCGACCGCCGACACCCGCGAATTGTTGTAGTCGTAATCGACCTCGTTGGCCTGGACCTGCATCTGGTTGTCATTGACCGGACGCTGGGTGACGGGCTTGGGCGGTCTCGGATTGTAGGTGAAACTTTGCGCGAAGGCCGTTGACGAGGCCACCAACCCAAAGGCGCCGGACAGCAACAAGCCGAGCGCGAGGGCAAAAAGCCGCCGCCCGGCTCCAGCCGTGCGCAGGCGATGGCGGCACACCTTGGTACGCCGCCAGAGCACAGACGATCTTCCGCGGAGGGCGGCAATCACAGCCACTACCCGTCCTCCTGGTACAACAAGGCCAAAAAGCCGGTGAGGCCGCCGACGCATACGGGCAGCCACGCCGAAGCGATCGGATGCATCAACTCAGCCTTGCTCAAATCCTCGGTTACTTTGGACAGAACGTAGAGCAGAAAGCCCGCGCCCACGCCACTCAAAACCATCTTTTGCACGCCGCCGAAACGGAAGAAACGCAAGCTCACACTAGCGGCTAGCATGACCATCGCGGCCAGCAAAAAGGGCTGTGCAATCAATTTGTGGTACTGCAGGCGGTAGCCTGCCGTGGCGAATCCGGAGCTTTCGGAAGAACGGATGTAACCCGGTAGTTGCCAAAAAGACACAGTTTCGGGGGTCGAGAAACTGTTCCGAACCTGGGCCGGCGTAAGGGTGGTGGGTAGCGTGAAGCTGTCCTGATCGACCGGCGGTTCGTTGAGGGTGTATCGGCGGACTGATTTGAAAAGCCAATATCCGTCTTCGAGGGCAGCTTGCTGCGCCTCGATCCGCTCCTTGAACTGATAGTCGTTGTCGAAGCGGAACACCGTCAGTCCGGTCAGCCGCACGCCCTGTTGCTCGCTTCGGGCGGCGTTGATGATGGCCTGGCCATCGCTGGTGACCTGATTGATCCAGAAGCCGGCGGCATCCTGCACGCCGCCGCCGGGCGCGGACCCGAACAAATCCGCTTCCATGCGTTTGGAGATTTCGCGCAGATTGGCCGACATCGGATTGTAAGCGACCGTGGCCAGGATACCGAGAATGATCGCACTGGCGAGCGCGGGTGCGATGAATTGCCAGGCCGAAACGCCTGCCGCCCGCGCCACCACAAGTTCGAGCCGCCGCGACAGCGCCAGATAGCAGGTCATGGCGCCGATCAGGATGCAAAACGGCATCATCTTTTCGAGCAGCTGCGGCACCCGGAACAGGGAAGTTTCGGCAACGGCGACCGCGGATACATCCACAAGCCCGGAGGTTTTCCGGACCATCTCGATGTAATCGACCAGCACCAGAAGCACGAAGATGGCCGCAAAGACGCCTAGCGCCGCAACCACGAAGCGGCCGGCGAAATAGCGCCCGAGCGTATTGCTGATCATGCTCATGCTGCGGCCGGCCGTCCAAAGAGCCGCAGGATGCGTTCGTTCGATCGATTGATGGCCTCGATCAGCGCCGCCGGCGGCTCGATCACGATCCCGCCGATGATGATCCAGAAGCTCACGCCGATAGCTGCGGCCAACATCAGATATTGCACCAGGGCGGCAAGCGGCGATTTCACCGTCAGGACCGAACAAGCAAATCCCACCATCCGCATTCCGAATACCGCAAGGATCGCTCCGCCCATCGAAAAGTTGCGGCTCTGGCGCGTGGTGCGCGGCGCGCCGAGAAAGGCAAAGGTGAGGGCGGCGAACGCAAAGGGATAGACCGGCGCCATGAAGCGGTCATGCAGCTCGGCGCGAAATTGTCCGGACAGCTGCTGATAGATCGGGTCCGAATCTTCGGGGTCCAGCAATTCCCAGAGGTAACGCTCGCGAATACCGAGCGCGACGTCGTGACCCTGGTTGGAGAACTTCGACATATCGAAGCCGTAGCGGCCGAACGCCACCAGCGCAGGATCGCGCTTGCCGACTTCGAAACGCTCGAGGTTTCCGTCCTCGAGAATCAGGAACGAGCCGCCCTCGTTTTTCACCACCGTGCCGTGATCGGCGACGATGCTGACGCGCTCCTTCGGATCGCGCCGGTCGTCGATGAAAATGCCGACGAGCAAACCGCCCGGCTGCCGCTCACGGATTCGGATGGTCAGGTTCTGATCCAGCTGGGCGAAGCGGCCCGGCTGCAAGACGTTGGTCAGCACGTCCGCGGTGATCTCGGCATCCCATTGCTTGATTCGGCGCAGGCCATCGGGCGCCAGATAAGCGGCGATAAAGGCAACCAGCAATGCAACGACGCAGGTGGCAAAAATAAAGGGGCGGAACAGGCGGATCGGGGAGAAGCCGGCCGCGTTCATCACGATGATTTCCGAATCAGTCGCCAGCTTGTTCAGCGTGTGCGAGACCGAGATCATCAGCGCGATCGGGGAGATGATCAGAACCAGCGCCGGAATCACCAGGCTGGTGATGCCAAGGAAGGTCAGGATGGTTTGGCCCTGGCTCGTCATCAGGTCGATGCCGCGCAACGCCTGTGTAATCCAGATCACGCCCGTGAGGCTGACCAGAACCACCGCAAACGACGCCAGCGTCGTGCGAAAAACATACCTGTCGATCGACCCCATCACTATCGAACGATCCCACCGTGGCGTGCTTAAGCGGTCCCTCGGCCAATCCCGGATGGGATCCCCTTTTGGCCGGTCCGCCCTGGTTGAGGCTGGCTTTACTCTCTCACTACCATCCCTTTGATCCGTCAACAAAATGGCTGGGCCGTGGCGGCCTTAGGATAAGGTTAATAAATCGCCCGATGTGGCCCTGCCGCCACGCTTGTGCTTGGCAGTTTGGCCGAAGGCGGGCCATATTGTGCCAAAGCGCGCTCTTGACGGATGTTGATTGCAGCCGGGAGAGGATTTTCACGATCGTTTGGCCGTCTTCCACCCCCGGCGATGGCCCCTGCTCACAGCCCTGATTCTTGGAGGATTTGCTTATGACCGACGCCGTCAAGGTCGGCTTTGTCCCGTTTTCCGGCACCTTAGGCGGAATTCTGGTGGTTTTTTGCGACGACGGATTGGAATTTGGTCCGGCCACCCGAAAGGCACTGGGGGCAGGCGCCGGCTTGATCAAGCGGGCGGCGGAGACCAACCAGTTCAAGGGAAAGAACGGGGCATCTCTCGATATTCTGGCGCCAGAAGGTCTTAAGGCCAAACGCTTGATCGTCATGGGCGTGGGCAAGCCTGCCGAGCTCAAGGATAACGATTTTCTCAAACTCGGCGGCTCGGTGGCCGGCAAATTGCGGGCTGGGGCCGCCGCCGTGACCGTCATCGCCGAATTGCCCAAAGGCACCATGACCGCCGATCGGGCCGCCACGCTTGCCGCGGGCATCCGGCTGCGCGCCTACAAATTCGATCGCTACAAGACGAAGAAAAAGGAAGGCGAGGAGACGGCACTGCGCGCCAACGTGTCGATCGCGGTCGGCGATGCGACGGCTGCGCGAAAGGCATTTGTGCCGAACGCCCACATCGTGGACGGCGTCATCACCGCGCGCGACCTCGTCAACGAACCGCCCAACATATTGTTTCCGGTCGAATTCGCGCGCCGTGCCGGTCAACTGCGCAAGCTTGGGGTTGTCGTCGATGTACTCGACGTCGGCGCCATGAAGAGGCTTGGCATGGGCGCGCTGCTCGGCGTCGCTCAAGGCTCCACGCAGCCCGGCCGTACCGTGATCATGCGCTGGAACGGCGGCAAGCGTGGCGATCAACCGGTCGCCTTTATCGGAAAGGGCGTTTGCTTCG
>Ga0210394_10005544_pt1 | contig 14109 bp, 20 predicted proteins | sample IncBWC12MmetaG_FD_160121 | JGI IMG/M metagenome (GOLD analysis project Ga0210394, IMG submission 160121) | Forest soil microbial communities from Barre Woods Harvard Forest LTER site, Petersham, Massachusetts, United States - Inc-BW-C-12-M | ecosystem: Environmental > Terrestrial > Soil >...
GCCCTTATTATCGAGGGCAAGGCAACCACTCAGCCAATTGGTCCTGGGGGAGGCTCCCGCCATTATGAACACGTGGCGGAATCCATTAGTAGAAGTCTCTCCGCTGATGTTGGAACGCCAGGTAACACGCTCCAAGTGCGCATCGCCTTCGAGACCCACGATTTCGGTTTTGAAGTGCAGTTTGATTGCAGGGTTCTCCTCGATGCGTTGGATCAGGTAGCGTGACATCGTGTCTGACAACTGACCTGACCGCACCAGCATGTGTACCTTGCTTGCGGTCTGCGAAAGGAACACTGCTGCTTGTCCAGCAGAATTTCCTCCACCAACCACAACGATATCTTCTTGCTCGCACAACTGAGACTCCATATACGTCGCGCCGTAGTAGATTCCTTGCCCCTCAAATTTCTCGAGATTGGGAATTCGCGGTCTGTTGTACTGTGCCCCAGTCGATATGACAATTGAGCGTGCTGCGAGCCTGTTGCCATTGTCGAGCACCACCTTGTAGGGACGCCTGTTGCAATCGAGCCGGGCTACGCCATGCGCGAGCATCATTTTGGCTCCGAATTTCTCTGCTTGAGTAATGGCCCGTGTCGCCAGTTCGAGCCCGGAAACTCCAGTCGGAAAGCCAAGGTAATTTTCAATCTTCGAGCTTGATCCTGCCTGCCCGCCAGGAGCGGCAATCTCGATTACTAGCGTGTCCAGACCTTCGGAAGCTGCGTAAACAGCGGCTGCCAAACCAGACGGTCCGGCGCCGACAATAATCAAGTCGCGGAGTTGCGATTCGTCGATACCGCTGTTGAATCCGAGACCGTCCGCCAATTTTTGGATGGTTGGATTGCGCAAGACGCCATCCTTATTACAAATGACCACGGGGATTTCATCGACCTTTATCTCAAAACGGTCTAGGAGTTCCTGCGATATCTTGTCTGTGTCGAGATCCACGTACGTGTAGGGGTGTCCATTCCGGCTTAGAAACTCGCGCAGCTCAAGTGTCTTGGCCGAGTAACGCGATCCCATCAGAATGAAGTTACCCTGCCCGCGCCTGATCAGCTCAAGCCGCCTTAGTATGAAAGCCCTCATGAAGATCTCACTGAGTTCAGCATCCTTCGCAATGAGCGAGCGCAATCCATCGCCAGTCAGTTCCAGGAACTCGCCAGGTTCTGTGGTCCGACCGAGGACAAGGCAGCGGTGCCCGGAGATCATGGTCATCTCACCTGTAAACTCGCCCCGGCCGTGGGTTGCAATGGGGCGCTCGCCAGTGAGATCAGGCTGCACGACCTCCATATTTCCCGAAAGCAGGACAAAAAAAGGGACATCCGTGTGACCAGGCTCAAACAGGATTTCACCGCGCTGCACTTGTCGGACTTTGCCAATCGGCAGAACACGGTCGATTTGAGCTGCGGTCAAGACTGGAAAGGCTTGCGTGCGGGCGTCAAGTGCGCTGGGTATTAAACCGGGGCTTAAAGAAGAGGACATAGTTTCTCCCGAGGCTGTTTAGGCGTCGCAAACATTAGACCATGGATGTGACAGACATTCCGAATGTCGATTTCAAATTCGCGGGATACGATCAGGACTGGAGAAGAGGTGACAAAGACCAAGACATCCAGTGAATCAAAGCCATTAGCGCCGCTGAAGGAATTCGAAGCGGTGACCCACCATCTGGCATCCACCGAAGCAGACTGGAGGGAGCTCATTAGACAGGTCGGGCCTTGCATGCACCAGCCTAAGCCGACGAGGGAGCCGTACGAAGCCCTGATTCGCGCGATCGCATTTACGCCGAAGCGACTAGCAACACGAGGCACTGGGCGAGCAGGGACACAACGAGCAGTGGAACACGGATCGTTACCGATCTATCCCACGACGCCTGTAGCTCTCGACCATTGTTGAGTCTTTCTCCGTTTTTTGCCGCTTCGGTTTGAAGCCGATTAATTGGTTTTGACAAGCGATTATAGATAATGACGAACAGAATCAGCAGTAAGAGCGATGCGAAATAGAACCAGCGCTGCCCACTCCTGCTTAACACGACCAGCAAGAAGTTGGACAAGATCGCCGAGACGCCCCAGATCGGCATCCGCGCATCGGCGAACATGTGGAGAAATCCCATGACCTCGGTTCCGGCAGATGGTGAAGCCAATCTGAGCGCGGGACGGCCGATAGTCAAAAAGAACATGTCCGTACCACACACCACGGCGGTGCTTAAAATGCCAACGAGAGATACCGGCCACATCCAATGGTTCATTGTCCCTCCTCCTTTCTGACCGTCGCCGCTCAAATGGCATGGATCAACAAGAGGCCGACGACAAGCATTACCGCGCACGTGACGCCATGAATGGAGAGCGCTCGCGACTTCGACCCGCCCGACCCCAGAACAATTGACATGTCGCCAAAAGGGATGATCGCGTAAACGAGTAGAGCTATGCCTACCAACCGCCTGTCCGCGGTCAACATCATGGTCAGCACAACCAATCCAGATGCGACGTCCCGAATTCCTTTAGGACGTAGCCAGGCAAGAGTGTCAGCATCGGATGCGGGCGGCTTTAGACCAAATGCTCCTAAGACTCGTTCAGGAGATGCAAGGTAGAAACAACCGATAACAATGATCCCCACAGCTATGAGAGTGAGAGCCGCCAGGGTGAGCGGAATAGCGTTATGCACTAAAATCTCCTTGTTAGAAAATATAGCAACGCTATATATGATGCGGCGCAGTCGGGAAAGTTTCAACCGTCCGCCCAGCGATGGTCCTAGCGGCGCTATACTTCCTATCGATGGCAACGGACCGAATTGCCGAACGAAAACTGCGTGACAGGCAGGCCCGCCGGGCACAGATTATCAGTGCCGCCCGACGGATCGCGGAGCTTGAAGGGTGGTCCAACGTAACCATTCGGCGGCTATCCGACGAAATCTCATACAGCCAACCCGTTTTGTACGCTCACTTTGGCAGCCGGGAAGGGATTCTCGCCGCGGTTGCTATCGAGGGTTTCCAGGAGATAGGCCTGGCTTTGGAGAAGGCACGGAAACGGGTTAAACGTGGAAATACGGTCGAATCGGTCGCGGCCGCATATCTGGAGTTCGCCACGTCTTCACCAGCACTGTATGAAGTGATGTTTTCGCTCGGCCTGAGCGTACCATTCGATGACGCGGCTACTCCTCCGGAGATGCGATTCGCGTTTGCCCAACTCTTGGAGTTGTTTCAGGGACAGAGCTCGAAGCCAGAGGTTATAGCGGAACTGTTTTGGGCGAGCCTCCACGGGATCGCCGAGCTAACAAGAACCAAGCGATTTCCGCGCAGCCGTCAGAAAGAGCGCGTAAGGGCGCTCGTCGAGCTCTTCAGTTTCCCAAAGAGATGAAACGGCACAGGTGGTGGAAGCACGATGACTGTAATAGGCGCGCTCTCGTCTCATCGCCAAGCGCGCCAACCTCTCGCGGACGCTGCTCTACCGGATCTTCAAGAACAAGGAGGAGATCTACCAGGCCGTCTTCGTGGACTGGCTGGTCTCACGGCACCCCGCTGCGAAGCAGGCGGCGAAGGGGCTAGGCAGCCGCTACGAGCGCTTGCTCAGCGTGTGCCGTTTGTTGGCGCTCGAACCCTGGGCCGAGATGGTTGGCACGGCCATGGGGAGCGAGTTTCTCGAGGCCTGTGAGCGGATTGACCCCGAGAGTGAGGCGCTCTACCGCAAGGTCGCGCACGAATGCGTCGGCGCCATCCTGAGCGACAAAGCGAGCACAGAAGTCTTCCTCCTCGCGTTGGACGGGTTGTTCGCGGACCAACCCTCGATGGAGGCGCTCGAACAGCGGACGCGGCTCCTCGCAGCGCGCTTCGCCGCCCGCCCATTGAAGAAAGGAGCGCAGTCATGGCGGCGTCAACTGAAATGCAAGGGATCGTCATAATAACTGGTGCGTCCAGCGGCATCGGCGCGGCCACGGCACGCGCACTGGCCCGGCGGGGGTTCCACGTCCTCGCGGGTGTCCGGAACGATCGGGACGCGGATGCAATCCGGGGGCCGGGTATAGAGCCGCTGATCATCGACATCACCAACCCGGACCACATCCGGGCGCTAGCCATCCGGGTGCATGGGGACCCGCAGGGCCGGGCAGTGCGAGCGCTGGTGAACAATGCTGGCATCGGGGTCAACGCTCCGATCGAGGTTTTCGCGATCGACGAGTGGCGACGCCTGTTTGAGGTCAACTTCTTCGGTCACATCGCTGTTACCCAGATGCTCCTGCCGGCCTTGATCCGCAGTAAGGGGCGCGTGATAAACATCAGCTCTGTGGGCGGCAAGATCGCCATGGCCACCTATGGTCCTTACGCGGGCACGAAGTTCGCACTCGAGGCGGTCAGTGATTCCTTGCGACGCGAGATCGCTCCACTTGGCGTCCAGGTGGTCGTGGTCGAACCGGCCGCTGTGCGTACGAAAATTGGGGACCGGGCGATCGCCAGAGCCAAAGAGGTGGCGTCGACCATGACGCCCGAGCAAAGCGAGCGCTACGGCAGGTTGGTGGAAGCCATCACCGCGCAGGCCGCGTCGGCAATGGAGTCGGGCCTGTCCGCCGATGCCGCGGCCAAGGTGATCGCCCAGGCAGTGACGGCGCGCAAGCCGCGCACTCGCTATACCATCGGTCGCGAGGCCGCACTGCTTCCCCTGCTCACGACCCTGCCTGACCGAATGCTCGACTGCATCCTTGCCGCCGCTCTGCGTCCCTACTTCCCCAAGGAGAACAAGTGAGCAACACGACTCGGCTAATGGAATTGACAGCCGCCGAATGGGCGGCAGTCGGGGTCAAAACTGCCTCTGCCTACTCGACACAAATTGCGTGAATTCAGACACAGAGACGCCCTTGCGCGAATACTCATATCTACAACCCGCACTGGCCACCGCATGCAAAGTTTCACAACGGTCAGATACTGTCTATGGCGATCCTTCTAGGCGCTCTCACCATCTGTCTAGCTTGGTGGCCCAGTAGCAACGTTCCCGCAATGGTGGCCGCTGCAGCGGGCGCCGCAAGCCTGTACTTCATCACGCAAAGCACCGCGATTCTGTGCCCCAATACGGCCTATGTCGATCCAGAATTCAAGTCTCAGACGCTTCGAGGAGTTCCACTTGCAGTTGTGATCGACGTAATTTATTTATCGGCGGTCGTTGTTGCATCTTGGTTGGGCTTCCGCGGAGTCCGGTGAAAGTAGCAGATTCGCGCCGACGAGAGTCCCAGAAGAATGGAGGAAATTCATCGAACGAAATTGCATTCCGCACTGGGTTACCGTTCGCCTGTAAAGTTCGAAAAGGAAGCTCACGCCAAACAAGGGCCGGCTTGAGACACTTCACCTGTAATTCTTCTCCTGCAAGAGCTCGAAGAACACTCAGGACAGCGACAGCCGAGGCGAGTTTTGCGGCCTCGACACTGACCCTTGTCCGAGGCAAACTGCGAGCGAATTCACCGGCGTGTGCCAATTCAATTGTCTCACTAGGAAGTTCACTCCCGGAGCAGGCGCGCTCTGGAGTGAACCTTATTTTGAGACAGTTTTCGCGGCCACAATTCCGCATAGCCGCCGATGCGGATCTACAAGCCCGGGGCGGCACCCCTCGTGACGGTCGATGGCCGTCACAGAAACTTTATCAGCGCCTCGGCCGTTTCCTTGGGCCGTTCTTCGAGTACCCAGTGGCCGGTATCCTTCAGGACGATCATGGTCGCGTTGGTCGCGACCAGTTTCATTTGGTTGCCGAGCACCGCTCCATTAGCCTTGTCGCCGGCGATGGCGAGGACCGGCATCGTCAGCTTTGTCTGGGAGAGCTGTGCAAAGTCTTTTGCAGCCTGTTGGAAAGAGACGAAGTAGGCCCAACCCGCGAGCATTCGCCCGGGACGGGCATAGGCTGCCACGTAGGCTGCCCGATCGGTTTCCGGGATCGAATGTGTTTTGTCGGCGGCGAAATCATTCCAGAAATAATCGAAGTAGATTCGCTCGCGTCCGCGGACCAGCATTTCCGGCGTCGGGCCGTTAAAGCGAAAATGCCAAATGCCAGGATTGTTATACACATCCTCCCATCCGGCTACCCCGGGAAGAAATGCGTCCATGACCACCAGTTTCTCGGTCTCGGCGGGGAACTGCGCGGCGTACGCATATGCCACCATCAGGCCGATGTCGTGCCCGACGACTCTGGCCTTGTCGACGTGGAGCGACTTGGCCAGCGCATGAATGCGGATCGCTGCGGTCTTCATGTCCAGGCCGTCCTTGGGCACCGACGAATCGCCGATGCCGGGTAGGTCGGGGGCGATCACCGTGAATTTCTCGGCGAGCTGCGGAATGATAGGCCGCCACATGCGCGAGGTCTGCGTGTAGCCGTGCACCAGAATCAGAGCCGGGCCATGTCCCGCCGTTAGGTAATGCAGCGTTACGCCTCCGACTTCGGCGGTCCGTGAGCTGATCGCGTTTTCGTCCTGCGCGCGTGCCCTTCCTGACGGCGTCGCAAACGATAGCAGCACGATTGACGCGGCAACGAAACGGAAGCTCCATCGCGTTTTCATAGGAGAACTCCTTTCGAGGTGTATGGCCCAAGCCGCATTTCAGACCATACAGTCTGGAATACCGTAAGTCAAGGATTGTTGTAGACTAAGGAGTCTGAAATGGCGCGCAGGAAAGAATTCGATCCCGATCAAGCCCTAGCCAAGGCCATGGACGCTTTTTGGCGGATGGGTTACGAGAATACGTCGCTGGAGCTGCTCCTGCGGGAAATGGGGATTGCGAAGCAAAGCCTCTATGACACGTATGGCGACAAGCGCGGGGTGTACATGAAGGCCTTGGCCTATTACCGGCGCCAAACGAACGACGGTCTGCGCCGACTTTTCGGTGCTGGGCGGCCCGTCAAAGAGGTCTTCGCGAAACTCCTCTTTGGCCTGAGCGCTGAATCCAAGCAACAGCATGAACGAGGCTGTCTTTTGTTGAGCGCCAATCTGGAACGCGACACGTCAGATGCTACACTCGCGGAGTTTCTGCGCGACAACCAAGCCGAAGTCGAAGGGATTTTTAGAGAGGCACTGCTCCGCGCACGAAAGACCGGAGAATTATCGCGTAACACGGATACAAAAGCCCTGGCGGGGTTCTTCACTGTCACAATTCAGGGAATGCGAGCCATGGCACGACTGAGGTCCGATCGGAAAAGCCTCGAACAAGTAGCGCGTGTCGCTTTAGCGACGCTCGACCAATAGACGAAACTGTCGGTTTTAGATGCCCAAGTTGGCGTCGAGTAGTGATTTATGGCAAAAGCCCAGTACGAAGGTTTTGAAGCTCTCGATCCTTTGTTCGGAGTCGTCATGGAGAGCATACGGGAACTCGTTGATGGAAAACACTATTTCGACGCGTTTGGCCCGTAAAAATTAGATTCGATGTATAGCTCGCCACTCCACGGCGGATCTGCGTCCTCCAGGTACGATCGATCACGCATAAAGTCTGGTCACGAATTCCTTGTTCTCTTAGCATGGATGAAATGCTTCACGACCACCTTTTCCGTCGTGTAACTGAGCACCCGCTTTTCGAGTTCATGGTCTGAAACAGTGAACCGGTCATGTTGCCGTTCATGTTCGAGCCAGGAATCCACTAGAAACGTCTCCAGATAAGCATGCGGGGATTCCGTGTCAAAGTAGATGCCCCACCGTGTAGCTCCATCGCGGCGGCGAATTCGTTGATACTGATAAATGTCGTTCAGGAAAGCCGGCGCCTTCGCTGGATCGATGACATATTTGACTGTAACAAGAACTGGCCCAAGGTCGGCGGCATGCTCCTCGAACATGCTTGGTTTACCCCAATGATTCCATGTGCTGAGATCAACCGCCGCGCTCGGAAGCCGAAAGGTGAATTGCAAGAGCAAGGATGCGCCGATTCCGATCCCGGAAACGAAGAGGGCCATGCGGGCATTCGTGTGTTCTGCTGCGAGGCCCCAAATGGCGCTGCCAATTGCTACGCTGCCCTGGAATACAAAGAGATAGGCTGCCAGCACGCGTGCGCGAACCCAGTCGGGCGCCAGATTCTGAATTATCGTATTGAAAAGAGACATGACTACCGTCCAGGAACCCCCTCCGAGAAGCATCAGCGCACATAGAAGCGCGAGATTGTGCAGGGCCGCTGTGCTTAGGAGAATCGCAGCGAACATTGCCGTCGCAGTCGAAACTATAGTCTCTGTCGAACGTTTTGACCTGGCACGTTGCAGGACAACAGCCCCAAGCACCGCGCCGACTCCAAAGAAGCCCAGCAGAAAACCGTACCCGACTGCACTCTTGCTCAGTTCCTTTGCAACCGCCGGCAGAAGCGCCCAGAAGGAACTTGCGAAAAAGATAACAATTCCCGATCGCAGCAGTAGTGTCCGAATGCCAGGTGAGTAACGGACGTAGCGAATTCCCGCAACGCTGGCTCCTGCGAGTGTTTCCGCGGGCAATTTGCTTTTTCGAGTGGGGCGCTTCCAAGTGAAAATGACGAGGATCACTCCAAAAAACGAAAGCGCATTGAAGAGGAAAGTTGTCGCTACACCGACAGCCGCGATAGTCAGGCCTGCAAGCCCCGGGCCTACGGCACGAGCCAGGTTGAACTCGATTCCGTTAAGCGCGAGAGCAGCCGTGAGATCATCCCTTTTGACCAACTCCGGGAATATCGCGCGCCACGTCGGAGATTCTATGGCATCACCGAGCGAGAGAGCCAACGTGAGCAGGAGCAAGAGCCATGGCGTCATCGTTCCAGTGAAAGTGACAATGGTAAGAACGGTGGCGACAACTAGCATCCATATCTCTGTAGCCAGGATCAATTTGCGCCGGTCGAAAATGTCTCCGATCGAACCGGCGGGCAGTGCCAACAGGAAGAATGGCAGCGCTGAAGCGGTCTGGATCAACGCGATATAGAACGAGCTATTGGTCAACGTCGTCATCAGCCATGCCGCGCCCACGGTCTGCATGAACGCCCCGATGTCCGATACCAGATCTGCAATCAGAAGATTGCGGAAAATCCCGATGCGAAGTGGGTGCCACGGGCTTGCCGAAGGAGGTGGGTCGCGTTGGATGGACTCGGGCATCGCGGACTGAATCTACACCAATAGCGCACCAGGTTCATGGCGACGATTACCGCGAGCAAATCAAACTAACGGACGACGCTCGGACCATACTCAACCGCCCATGCTTTGGTCAGCAGATTGAGGGCCCTTGCCACTCTTACGCCGAAGGGCTTAGTGTATTTGCTGGCGGGCGCACCTGCAAAAGCCATGTAACAGCCGGCCTAGGCTCTCCCAGCAGGGAGCACTTCTGTCTGCATGTTGGAATTATAAATAAGGAGAGGAGAATAAGATGCAACTTCAAAGCGACTACTTCAATGCTTATCACAACCTAAAGCTGACACGAGATGACAAAGGTGTGCTGATTGCTGAATTCCACACCAACAGCGGGCCGTTCATCATGACCGCGCAATCTCACACCGAATTTGTCGAGGCCTTCTACCGGATTGCGCAAGATCGAGCGAACAAGATCGTAATCCTTACGGGCGCCGGTGGGGATTTCATTACCGACGTCGCTTGGTCATCTTTTGGCGAAGTCGCCGATCCCGGCGTGTGGAGCCAAGTTCACGACGAAGGCGTTCAGGTTTTGGAAAATATAGCCAACATACGCGTGCCGGTCATCGCGGCTATCGAGGGACGTGCCCATGTACATTCAGACTACGCGCTGCTTGCGAGTGTAATCGTGGCGGCGGAGGGTGCGACCTTCCAGGATGTGGCCCACTTCTCCGCGGGCGTTGCGCCCGGTGACGGAATCTTTACCACCTGGAGTTATCGCGCTGGAGCGGGACGAGCGGAAGCGTTCCTACTGAACCCACAGCCGCTACCCGCCCGTACTGCACACGAATGGGGAGTGGTTGCCGAAGTTGTGCCGAACGGAAAGGCACTGAGCCGGGCGCGGGAATTGGCCGAGCTGTACCTGAAGGCCCCGGAAGTGACGCGCCGCAACACGCGCGTGCATTTTATCCAGCCCTTGAAGGAGCGCATCGTTCGAGAAGTTGGCTACGGACTGTCGCTCGAAGGAGCGTCGTCAGCCGATCTCGTGAAATCGATGCAAGGAAAGAGTGAACCTGTCGCTCAGAGGGCGAAATCCGCGTAAAGAGCCGCGAGAACCGCAGTCTAAGCAAAAGCGGACGAGACTGTGCACCGACTGTGCATGAATCCAACGTTCTCAGGGCATTGGGATAGCTTTGAGCGAAAAGCAGATTCCCCGATTTATTGGAAACGTTAGTAGTTAGAAGCGAGAGAAGGAGTCGTTGGAGTCGAGTTCGGTGCGCCCAAGGCAGGAGCATAGAGATTTATTGAGTCGCACAAGAAGGAAAAGGACACCAAAAGCCCCGCCCTTCAAAAACCGAAGGGCTGGGAACCCCCAAATCAGACGCCCTCACGGCAAATCTTCGGCTAACGTGGACGTATGAGAGTAATATAAATCCGAATTTATTCATTCTGCCGCTCCGGTTCGGGCTGGTCCGTACGGCCGCCTTAGTGGCGCTCGAGCTGTTCCCTGAGTCTTTTTAGGTTAGCGGGCATCTCATTTCGAGCCTGTCGGCGGACGAAGAGAGGCACAAGTAGCTTGCCGATACCGTGGCCCTCAAAGTCGAGCGCGATCGTAACCCGCGACTGCAAGGGATTGTTGAGAGGCTCGACCGTTACCTTCACAGTCGCCCTAATGGGTCCGTCGATACCGCGCACGGCCCAACTCCTGGGCGGACTGATCTCGGTTATCGTTGAAGTCACCGCCCGCGCGGCACCACCGTCCGGCGAGTTGTGGTGCATTTCGAACCAACCATGGGCGGGCGACCTCCCTCCGAGCGTCCGTCCACGACGCCCTCTTGCCACTCGGCGAACCGTGAAGGGTCGGTGACGTACGAGAAGACCTCCTCCGGCGGACGTGCGATCTCGATCTGCGACACGAGCATTGCCATCGGTTTCCTCCTGGTTTGGTTTGTGATTGGTCTCTCGCGACGGCGTACTCATGCCGCCAGACGTTCGGCGAACCTCCGAAGCGCACCCGGCCAACCGCCCTCAGAGCCGACGGCATCGCGGGTCTGCTCCCAGCCCTCGCCGTGCCGCTCGATGTTGCGGTGCTCCACTTCCACGCGCGTACGGTTCGGCGTTTCGGAGATGAACCGCACCTCGACTTCGCTGGTCTTGGTGTGGTCGGACTCGATTTGCCACGTGGGACCGATGTCCCAGCTAATCACGAATTGCGTCGGCGGGTCGTAAGCCAGCACGCGCGCCCAATGGCATTCGCTGCCGTCGATCCCTCGGTCATAGACGTGGCCTCCCACCCGCGGCTCGAACACCCGCTCAGCGATCTCCACCCCTAGAAGATTGTACTCGGGCGGAAACCAGCTTCCGATGCCCTCCGTGAACACCTGGAACGCGCGCTTGATTGGCGCTTCGACAACGATCTGCGCACGCACGGGTATCACCTGCTTCTGAGCCTCTCCGGTCATGTGTCCTCCTCTCCTCGTTGTTCGACGGCGACCTTGTAGGCCGCCAAGCTGTTGTTCCAGAACTGGTCAAGGTAGGCACGAAGCGCACCGAGTCCGTCGAGGTTGATCCGGTAGATACGTCGGTTGCCTGCGCGGCGGTCAACCACCAACCCCGCGTCCTTCAGCACTTTCAGGTGCTGCGAGACAGCGGGTCGGCTGACGGGAAGGTTGCGGGCAATTTCGACGACGGCATGCGGACTTGCGGCGAGAGCCTCGAAAATCGCCCGCCTAGTGGGGTCGGCCAACGCTGCCCACCCATCAACTCGGTAAGTATTCATGCACGGTTAGTGTATGCTTACTAATATGGAGAGTCAAGACCCATCCGCATGGGGGCGAATCCATCGCCACCCAAGGCCAAGAGAGCTGTTTGTCGGGTGTTTCAGAATCGCGTTGAGCACGGACTTCTGCGCGGCGATTCGGTGGCGATTGCGTTCAAGAGTCGATGGTCGTCGCGGAACTACAATGACAGAGATTACGCACGGCGAATTTTCTTCACCTGTAATTTCACCTGTAAGGAATCCGTCTTGGCCATACTTGCGCGTTCTTAGGCTGTCCCCAACGCCTTCTAAGTTATTCGAAGTACATAATGACCGCCCTTTGACACGGTAGAGGTCTGCGGTTCCCTTCGGCCTGCTCAGGGCAAGCGAGTCCGCAGGGGCCTACCATTCTTTTCAATAGCTTAGAGAGATTTCTGCGGAATCCGGCAGAAACTTCACCTGTAAATTCTTCACCTGTAATCAGGTAAATCCGATGCCGTCGCGCTTCAGATTCTCGTGCATCTGCGACCGAGCCTCAAACATCCAACGCGTTAAGGCATCTGCGTGAACTTAGCTGCTTCCTCACGTCACAAGAAGGCGTGACCGTCATTCAGCAGTTCATCTTGCCCGCCCTCGGATTACACGAAAGAGACTCCAGGAGAAGTAGAGAGAATACAAGATGGTTACCAATCCTACCAATTCATTGACAGCACTCGTTACAGGTGGAACGAGCGGTATTGGCCGGGCCACCGCCAATAGACTAGCCCAGCTTGGCATCCACGTCCTAGTTGTCGGACGCAATGAAGAACGCGGCGAGAAGGCGGTTGCAGCAATCCGTTCAGCTGGAGGCAAAGCGGATTTTATCGCATCTGACCTCCGAGACGCGTCGAGCGCACGCGAAGTGGCAAGAGGAGCAGTCATACTCGGACACGGCCACGTCGATATTCTGATCAACAATGCAGGAATCTTTCCGTTCGGCCCGACGGAAAAAACCACGGAAGAAGAGTTTGACCGAGTGTACGCGCTCAACGTCAAGGCGCCGTATTTCCTCGTCTCAGAACTTGCTCCGCTTATGGCGAAGAGGGGAAAGGGAGCCATCGTCAATGTTTCGACGATGGTTGCCGACTACGGGGTATCCGGCATGAGCCTCTATGGCTCGAGCAAGGCCGCGATGAATCTGCTTACCAAAGCGTGGGCAGCTGAATATGGCCCGAGCGGCGTCCGGGTCAATGCAGTGAGTCCTGGACCTACGCGGACTGAAGGCACGGACGCAATGGGCGAAGGGCTTGCGCAACTCGCCGCCCAGGCTCCGGCGGGCCGTCCGGCTGCACCAGAGGAGATCGCCGAGGCTATTGTATTCTTGGCAACGGATCGCTCCAGTTTCATTTATGGGGCAAAGCTCGCCGTCGATGGCGGTCGCACAGCCATTTGAGAGGCACGGAGGTGGATGATGCCTGAGATAGGACGCTTCGATGTCCTTGTGATCGGAAGTGGAGAGGCCGGAAAGCACCTGACATGGACGATGGCGCAAGCAGGCCACCGAACTGCCGTTGTGGAGCGGAAATATATTGGCGGATCGTGCCCGAACATTGCGTGCTTGCCCAGCAAGAACGTGATTCGCAGCGCAAAAGCGAATTGGTTCGCTCGTCACGGCGCGGAATACGGCATTCAAACTGGACCAGTGTCTACGGACATGAAGGGCGTCCTGAATCGCAAGCGCAAAATGGTCGAGGACGGCGTTCAGTTTCATCTCGATCGCTTCAAGGCGACCGGAGCGGAACTGATCAGAGGAGAAGCCCGGTTCGTGGCACCCAAGACGGTTGAGGTGCGCCTTAACGACGGGGGCCGCCGGATGATCACGGGTGATCGTGTCTTTCTTGACCTTGGATCGCGCTCTGTTATCCCGGACATTCCGGGCCTAGCGGCTGCAAAACCCATGACTCACGTCGAAGCTCTCGATCTCGACCGTTTGCCGGAGCACGTCATCGTGCTCGGTGGAGGATACGTTGGCCTCGAACTTGCGCAGGCCCTCCGCCGCTTCGGGTCTGCGGTAACCCTGATCGAGCGTAGCCGCCAAATCGCCGCCGCCGAGGATCAAGACGTTGCGCAAGCCCTTCTGGAGAATTTCACGAGCGAAGGAATCGAAGTGCTGCTCGACACGCGAGTGCATGAAGTGGACGGACACTCGGGTCAGAAGGTGCGAGTCGTTGCCGAAGACGGCCACGGGCAACAAAAGATCGAGGGAACCGACCTGCTGATCGCTACCGGACGGACGCCCAACACCCAGGGGATCGGGCTGGAAGCGGCAGGGGTCGAACTTGATGCGCGTGG
>Ga0210394_10005545_pt1 | contig 14108 bp, 12 predicted proteins | sample IncBWC12MmetaG_FD_160121 | JGI IMG/M metagenome (GOLD analysis project Ga0210394, IMG submission 160121) | Forest soil microbial communities from Barre Woods Harvard Forest LTER site, Petersham, Massachusetts, United States - Inc-BW-C-12-M | ecosystem: Environmental > Terrestrial > Soil >...
CGCTGGTTCCAAGCCATCGCATCAGCGGCCAGTAAATCCACGTTTTCAAGGTCCCCACGTAGGTCATGACCATGATCGGAATGGTATGGTGGAAAACCCGAATCCTGAACTCGCGGGCGGTGGGTTGGAAGAAGGGGATGGAAAACAGCGCCTCGTCTTCCTGAATTCCAGCGTACGGGATCAGGCTTAAACTCAACAAGATAAACAAAACGCTCGAAAGGCCGGCGGAGAGGTAGGAGATAAAATCCGGCCAGAGGGGATTAAACGTATGAGAAGTTTTACCGCTCAAGGTTACAGTATACGGCAAGGTCCGGAACCGGAAATTCGCATCCGGAAGAAGGAGGCAGTAATCCTTTCGGGCTTTGGTACCGATAAGAGGGAAACGCAGGCGCGCGGGAGTGGAAAAAGCGCCTTTGCCGAATGGCAATTGGATTGCTTGCGTTGGCTGGGTAATCTGTGGTATGTTTTTGAAACAGTCAGCTTCGAGTAAAGTGGAACGATCCACGGCGCAGCTCGCGACGTGGGGGCCAACGGGCCTAGCCGCCCATGCGCCACGAGGCTTACTAGCGAATCATTTTGGAAAGCGCGACGTAGAACTTGAACCTTTTGCTTGGTTCACGCGTCTAATCCGCTAGTTGAGATTTTGAGACAGAGACGCAACGTAGTTTAAAAATAGACCGCGAGAAAAAGAAGAGAGTAGGAGACAGAGAGAGGCAGGCAATGACAAAGACTGAGTTGAACAAATTCCGAAATATCCTGGAGGCGAAGCAGGCAGAGCTGGAACTATTGGTCCGGAATCGCGACGGCATCGCTATCGAGAAGAGCCCAGACGCGCTTGACGAAGTGCAACACGCCGCTGAGCGAGAACTGGCTATCCGCAACCTGGACCGCGAATCGAACCTGCTGCGCAACGTGCGCGCAGCTTTGCGGCGCATCGACGACGGCAGCTTCGGCGTGTGCCTGCACTGCGAAGAAGACATCAGCCCCAAGCGACTGGCCGCGGTGCCGTGGACCGCATTCTGCATCCGCTGCCAGGAGGTCGCCGACCGCAATCAGGCGGGCGACGGCGCCGAGAGCTTCGACGACATGCTGGTCAACGCGGCCTAATCCCCGGGTTCAAACCCGAAGCAATCGAACTCAGGGGCGCGGGCCGCGGAGCACATCCGAAATCCGCGCCCTTAGTGTTGGTCTCGAAGTAACCAGTTTCCGCGTTCGTCCGCTTCCTTTGGTCGCGGCTCTGCAACGGTTTCTACTCTGAGACCCGAAGTGGGGCAGGTCTCCGACCTGCCATAGCCGCTCTGACGCGGTCTCTTCCCGTTCAATCCGGCTCCGCCGGAGGCCCGGCTACTCTGAGACCGCCCCGTGGTGAACGCCCGAGAACGACAGGTCGGAGACCGTCGGAGACCTGCCCCACCACTGCCGATCAATGATTTGCAGCCCTACTTCTATTTCGAGGCATCTCGATGCGGTCTCTTCCCGTTCAATCCGGCTCCGCCGGAGGCCCGGCTGAGCGGCGACCGACGGAAGCGGTTGGACAGGCTATTTCCCGACAGGCCGTTCGTGTTTGATGCGGACGTAGGAGATCATCCGGCCGGCGCTTTCCCGGTCCCGGCGCCATGAATAAAACTGCGCGGGATTGCAAAACGTGCAGGCTCCGGCCAGGCTGATGGATTCGCGCGGAACCCCTTCGTCCATAAGCTGACGCAGGTTTTCCCTCGCCAGATCGAGGGCGCCGGCCCGTGTTTGGCCAAAGCGGCGCGCCACTTCCTCGCCGACCCGGTAGCAGCAAACGCCGATACCCGGACCGACGGCTGCCGATATATCGACAGCATTTGTTCCGAATTCGACTCGCATGCGGCGAAGCGCCTCCACCGCCACTCCGCCGGCGGTTCCGCGCCAACCGGCATGCACGGCAGCAACCACCCGGTGGTGCATATCCACCAGCAGCACCGGAAAGCAATCGGCGGTGCGGACGGAAACCGTCACGCCGGGTTTACACGTGAGCAATGCGTCTCCCTCGCCGATACACCCTTCGGACCGATGGGCCACCAACGGCACGGCGGAGTGGACCTGTTTCAGGCTCGCCATCCCGTCCTGAGAGAGCGGAGCGCGGCGGGTTCCGAACCCGTGCTCGATCCACGGCAGGCGTTCCAGCAGGGGAGAGGTGAGAATGTCCACTCGCTTTTATTGTCGCGCGAGCGGAATGCGCGGCGATCCAGCCGGGCCTGTAGCTCTGCCGGTGGTCTAGCAGCCCGTGGCCGAAGTAGCCGGCAGGTCACAGACGTCACAGACCTGCCCCACAAGCTGCAAAACATTGGTCGGCCGTGGTGGGGCAGGTCTGTGACCTGCCATTTCCGGGGCCGAACGAGTTCTGCCACGGGCCGCTTAGGGATCGAAGATGCTCGCAAGGAGACTCGCGAGGCCGCCATGCTTCGCCCCGATTGAAGTCAAGACCGCTGTGGGAGTATACTCACTTACCGCACGACAAGTGCGAAAGGGAGGCCAGGATGACTCACACCCGTTACTTGGCTCTGGCGATCCTTATCGCGGCGTCTGCCGCGGCGCAGCATGCAGCCCGGCAGAGTAACATGGAGCTCGCCGGCTACAATGACCTGCAAGCCCGCAGCGCCTATCAGCCGGTCATCCAAAAGCAGGGCGACCGCTGGATCGCCTATATCGGCCATCACGCTGGAGTGCAGCCCAATCCGCTGACCGGCCAACAGGAGCAGAACGGGACGTCCATCGTGGACGTCACCGATCCCAAGCGTCCCCGCTACCTGGCTCACATTCCCGGCGAATCCGGCGCGGGCGAAGGCGCGGGCGGCGGAGCACAAATGGTGCGGGTATGCAGCGGCAGCGCCCTGCCGCGCGCCGACAAAAGCAAGTTCTATATGCTGCGCAGTTTCGGCGCGAGCGCTCACGAAATGTGGGACGTAACGGACCCGTCCAAGCCCAGCCGCTTGAACGTCATCGTCGCTGGACTCCGCGATACGCACAAGAGCTGGTGGGAATGCGATACCGGGATCGCCTACCTGGTGGGCGGCGTAGTCGGCTGGCGTACGCCCCGCATGGCCATGATTTACGATTTAAGCAACCCGGCCAGCCCCAGGTTCATCCGCAATTTCGGTCTGCCGGGCCAGCAGCCAGGGGCGCGCGGTCCCACGCCGGAGAGCCTGCACGGCCCGGTTTCGACCGGACCCAAGGGCAACCGGGTGTACTTTGCCTACGGGAATTCCAGGGACGGCGTTCTCGAAATCGTCGACCGCGAAAAGTTGTTGAACGGCCCCAAGGAGCCGACCGACGAGAACCTGCGTTATCCGATGGTCTCGCGGCTCGATTTTCCCGAGGACGTTGGCGCGCACAACGCATTCCCTTTGCTTCGCATGCAACTCCCCGAGTTCGCCAAACAGAAAAACGGCGGGGTCAAGGATTTTATCGCGGTGATCGGCGAAACAGTGGCCAATGAGTGTCAGGAATTCAGACAAACCATGCGCATGATCGATGTCAGCGACGAGTTGAAGCCAATCGGCGTCTCCACCTGGACGGTCCCGGAAGCCAGTGGGAATTTTTGCAGCGCGGGCGGACGTTTTGGCGCGCATTCCTCCAACGAGAATTTCACGCCGATTTACTACAACCGCGTCCTGTTCCTCGCGCATTTTAATGCCGGCGTGCGCGCCGTCGACGTGCGCGATCCGTTCCATCCCCAAGAAATCGGCTATTACATTCCCGCCACCACGGACAAAACCGACAAACGGTGCGTCGGTCAAGGCGCTGAAGAGCAATGCAAGGTCGCGATTCAGACCAACAACGTGGAGGTGGACGACCGCGGCTATATCTATGCCGTCGATCGGGCCAACACCGGTCTGCACATCCTTACGCTCACAGGCCCGGCGCGCCAGGCGGCCGATTTCAAGACGCAGTGATGTGGGCCGCGCCCGCCGGCGATCGTCGCCGGCGTAAGGCTCGCGCCCGGCCCACCTCTATCGGGAATCGCGATTCGGGCTTGACATGCGACACCTGTCGCGTATAGAATGTGACAAGTGTCGCATATAATGCTCAAGCCAGACCATGACGAAACCCAAAACCATCGTTGAGCGGCTTACACGCCGGGAACGGGAAATCATGAACGCCGTCTTTTCGCTCGGCAACCGCGCGTCGGCGGAGGATATCCGCGCCTGCCTTACGAATCCGCCCAGCGACTCGTCCGTTCGCGTCATGCTCGCGAGGCTCGAAAAGAAGGGCTGCGTGAAACATCAGCAGGACGGTCTCCGCTATATCTACTCCGCCACGACTTCGCCTGCCGTCGCCAAGCGGACGGCGTTGCAACAGTACCTGCAAACCTTCTTCGGCGGCTCGTTGCGACAGATGATGACGGCTCTCGTAAGCGAGGCGTCGTGGACCGACGAAGAACTCGCCGCACTCAGAGTCGAGATCGACCGTGTTCGCAAGGAAAGGAAGAATTCGTCATGATTCCCGAAATCCAAGCTGGAGTAATGCGCGCTGGAGTAATGAATGGAGCAATGCTTGCGATGAGCAGTTCACCCGTCGCGTCGATTTTAGCCAAGGTAACCGTCACCACGGCCTTGGGCCTCATCGGCGTCCGACTGGCGCGCGGATGCCGCGCGGCAGTGCGCCATGCGCTGCTGGCTGGGGCGTTCGCGGTGCTGCTGGCGCTGCCGGTTGCCTCCGTCGTCGCTCCGCCGGTGCGCATAGCGGTTCCGGCGCGGACCGTGTCGCGTTCTTCCGCGGGGGCCATCGACGCGATTTCGGTCATCGCGCCGGACGCCGGCCCTGGTGTTCCGCCGGCAAATTCGCGATCATGGACGCTTTCGACGTCGGCTCTGTTGCTCGCGGGATGGATCGCGGGGGCGATGCTCTTTCTCCTTCCGATGGCGATCGGTCTATGGCAAGTACGCGCTCTGCGCCGGTCCGGCCTGGCATGGCCTCATGGGCAATCGGTCGCAGACGGGCTGGCGTTGGACGCTGGTATTTATCGTGCCGCCGGCATTCTTAGGCGCGTCGAAGTGCTGCTGGTCGAAGTGTCAAAGCATGGCGCGCTGCCGGGACCGATGACCTGCGGCGTGGTGCATCCAGCCATCGTGCTGCCTGTGGACGCACAGAACTGGGAGGCGGAGGATCTCAATCGGGCGATCGTGCATGAGCTGGAACACGTGCAGCGCCGCGACTGGGTGAGCCTCTGCCTGGCGCGGGCCATATGCGCCTTTTATTGGTTCCACCCGTTGGTCTGGATCGCGTGGCGCCGGCTCACCCTCGAAGCGGAACGAGGCTGCGATGACGCGGTGCTGGGACGCTCCGAGGCGACCGCCTATGCCGATCAACTGGTCCGACTTGCCCAGCGGCTCTCTTTGGTCGCAAGAAAGCCAGCTGCGGAATCGCCGCTGCTGGCTATGGCAAACCGCGCCGATCTGGCGGCGCGCGTCGGGGCGGTGCTCGACAGCAGACAGCGGCGTGGCCGGGCGGGCGTATTCCTGGTGGCGTTCACTTGCGCGGCCGCGGCGGTGCTGGTCATCACGATATCACCCCTCAGGCTGGTTGCCGCACCGCAGGCCGCCAACACCGGCGTCAGCGCCACAGCAACGCCGCGGTTTTCCACCACCACGACGTTGGTGACCGCGGACGTCACCGTCCCCGATATGACCGGCAAGAACATCGAAGGACTGCGCCCCGGCGATTTTGTGGTAACCGAAGACGGTAAGGCGCAAGCCATCAGCCTCTTCGAATTTCAAACGCTGGACGCCAATTCGAGTTACTACATCGTGGGTTATTACACGCTTAATCAGAAGATGGATGGCAAGTTCCGGGAGATCAAGATCACCCGTAGAGGCGACGCAATGGCCAGGCTGAATTACCGTGCCGGATACTACTCCGACTTCGCCGGCGCTGGACTCGGCGGCAGTGATAACAACAGCCCCATCGACGGATCGGCGCCAGTTGTGCTTTACAAGCCAGAGCCCCAATACTCGGAAGAGGCTCGCAGAGCCAAGTGGCAGGGCACCGTGACTTTATCGGTGGAAGTCGACGCCTCCGGCCAAGTAACGAACGTCAATGTGACGCGCCGCCTGGGTTTGGGCCTGGACGAGAAAGCCATCGAAGCGGTCAAGCGGTGGAAGTTTCAGCCGGGGATGCAGGACGGCAAGCCTGTTACTGTGCAGGCACAGGTGGATATGAACTTCCGGCTGTTGTAAGCTTCGTTCCGTTCCGGCAAGGGACTGCGCATCGCTCCCTCACGGTCGCGGTTCTGTTACTGAACCGCGCGCGTCAGCAAGCGGACATTCTCGCGACTACTTGACTGCCGACAACCCCTCACTCATTTCGATCAGCGTCCCAAAGGGATCCTGGAACACGGCGAACCCCGCGTTCATGGCCGCATTCTTCCCCGTATAGGGACTATCGAGCTTAATCCCCGCAGCCTCCAGCTTCTTGACCTGCGCATCCAGGTCTACCACCTCCAGGCCGATCCGATCGAAAGCCCGTCCCCTGGTCGGAGCGACAGGCCCCTTGGCCTGCTCGAACAAAATACTCGACCCCGGGATATCCGCCACCATTTCGCCTCTGCGTTTGACCATCTCCGCGCCGAAGCTCTTGGCGTACCACGCCTGCGCCTCCGCCACGTTTGGAACCATCATCTTGATCGTGTCCGCCAGGATGGGCGGCGCCTGGGACTTATCTTCGGCGATCCTCACCTTGATCTTGTCGGGAGACATTAAGTACACCTGCGTCGCCGATCCGCCTGCCAGCGGTGCGATCCCCGCCTCCGCCCACTTCGCCAGCGACCCTTTGAGATCCTTCACCGAAAACCCGATAAAATCCAGCGACGAACCTTCCGATCCAGCCAATTCCGCCGGCGGCGCGGCGGGGACCGGAGCCTGCTTGCCTCGCCCCGGCCCTCCGCCGATATTGAGCAGCAGCACGCCCGGAAATTTGGTCAAGTTCAGCCGCCCGGCAAACTGAACCGGTTGTCCGCCGATCGCTTGCCAGAACTTGTTGGCCGCGTCCATATCTTTCACGCGCAACACATCGTGGCCGGCGGAAACACCAGCTTTGTTCGGGGCAGGGAGCTGCGCCAGCATGGGTAGCGCAACCAGAAGCAAGGCGGAAATCAATTGTGGTCGCATAAAGCTCCCGTCGATCATATCACGGTAGGCATTCCCGCTCGCCGCCGGTTGACATTGGAGCGGTAAACTACGATCATCGCCCTGAGAATCAGTCTATGAGATCAAAATGCATGGGCGCGCTTCTTCTCGCCGGGGCGATCGCCTTTGCCCAGGCCCCCGCCGAGCCGTCCGCTCCAGCGGCCAGCGTCAAGCAACTCATGCTCGATCTCATTCATCCTTCATCCAATGACATCCTGCTTGCGATCTATCGCGGCGGCCCAAAAGATGAGAAGGAGTGGGCCGCGGTGCGGCGCAGCGCACTGACCCTGGCGGAATCCGGAAACATGTTGACGATGCCGGGGCGCGCGCGCGATCAAAGCGATTGGATGAAGGACGCGAAATTGCTGGCGGACGCCGGAAGGGCCGCGTACAAAGCCGCGCAGGCCAAAGACGGCGACGCACTGGCGGCGCTCGCCGGGGCGGTGGACGCGAGTTGCACGACGTGTCACAAACAGTACCGGCCGAACGTGTTTCCCCGAGACCAGGAAGCGAAGACCGGAGGGTTGAAATGAGTTACTCGCGCCGCGATTTTCTCAAGGCCGCCGGATCCGGAGTCGTACTCACCGCCGCCGGTGGTGAAGCGCTGATAGCGGCTCCGGCGCCCCTTCCAGCCGTCGCCGGACCGTTCGCGAATGAAAAGGCTTCGTTCATCGTCAACGGCAAGATCTATGCCGCCGAATACGAAGCGCGCACCACCTTGTGGGAAGTGATCGCGATGAAGCTGGGCCTCACCGGCACCAACCGGAGCTGCAATCGCGCCAGTTGCGGAGCGTGCAGCGTACTGGTGGATGGCACGCCGTTCTACTCCTGCCACACCTTGGCCACGGAGGCCGTCGGCCGGAAGATTCTCACCATTGAAGGGGTCGGCGACGAGAAGAACCTCCACGCCTTGCAGCGCGTCGGCCATGCGCGGGTGGCCGCCGACTGCGGCTTCTGCACGGCCGGATGGATCGTGACCGCGAAAGGGCTGCTCGACAAAAATCCCAATCCGAATGAGGACCAGGTGAAGGCCGCTCTGGCCGGGCACATTTGCCGATGCTCGGCGTACCCGAACATCATCCGGACGGTGCTGGATGCGGCGGCGGTCATGCGAGGGAGCAAAGTATCGATCGAACCGGAGCCGGATTCCATCGTTCAGATCAAGATGCCGATGGTGCGGGATTACTCGACCACCGGCGGACACCTGCCGGGCAACGAAGTGGTGGAAGGATCGAGCAAAACCGTCACGAAAAAATGGCAGGGATATCCACCGGAAAATCTCAGCGTGTTGGGCAAGCCGCTGCCTCCGCTGCCGGAGGTTTCCATTCCAAGGTTCACCGGCAAAGCGCAGTACGCCAGCCGCGTGTGGTTCCCCGATCTGCTCTATACGAGGTTCCTCACTTCGCCACATCCGCACGCCCTCCTCAAGGACATCGACACGTCGACTGCGGAGAAGATGCCGGGCGTTCGCTACATCCTCACGTACAAGAATGCGCCGAAGTTGCAGCGTCCCAACGTGGCCAGGGGCCGCATCTTGCCCGAACCGCTGCCGCAAGAACTCAATCTGCAAGGGGAAGCCGTTGCGATCGTGGTGGCGGAGACCGAGGATCTTGCCCAGGACGCCGCCGGCGCGATCAAGGTTGATTACGAGGTTCTGCCATTCGCTTCGACGCTGAAGGACAGCATGGCCGCGGATGCGCCCGATCTGGGCCATGGGAAGGGAAATCTCATCCGGCATGCGGATTCGCCCAAGGACTTTCCGCGCGCCACTTGGGCGGATCAGCGCGGCGACATCGAACGCGGATTCGCCGAGGCGGACATCGTCAAGGAGTTCACGTACCGCTTCACGGGCGGCGTTTCTGTTCCCATGCAGCCCAGCGGCAGCGTGGCCAAATGGGACGGCGACCGGCTGACCATGTGGGGCATGGGCCAGGGCATCTACCCGGTGCGGGCTTCGTTGGCGGCGGCGCTGGGCATCGACGCCTCCAAGATCCGCCTGATCAACAAATACAACGGCTCCACATTCGGCGCGGCGCGCATGGCCGCGGAGAGATTTTATCCGATGATCGCCCATCTGGCCAAGGTCACGGGACGTCCCGTGAAGGTGATGCTGCCGAAGGACCAGGAGCTGGCGCAACTCCAGATCAAGCCGGAGACCATCACCAAGTTCCGCGTCGGAGCCAAGAAGGACGGACGCATCGTGGCCCTCGACCACGAAGTCTGCGTGAGCATTGGGGATCTGGATTTCGGCGTACACGCCGACGGCCCCAGCAATGCCACCAACCAATTGGATCTGTACACGTCGCAGGTTCAGCATTGGCGGTCGACATGGTGCGCGTATCGGACCAACGCTCCGCGTCCGGGGCCTTCCCGCAGCCACCTCCAGCAGGAAACCAAGTGGTCCTGGGAAAACATGATCGATGAGATGGCCGAGACCGCTGGCATGGACCCAGTGCAGTACCGGTTGATGCACATCACCCGGCTCACGCCTGGGGACTCGCGCCACCCGTACGAATCGATGCCCACAGTGGAGGTGCTCCAGGAAGGGGCCAAGGCCTTCGGATGGGAGAAGAGAAATCCCGTGGCGGGCGGAGCGCAAGGAAGGTGGAAGCGCGGATTCGGACTGGGCATGTCGCAGCATCACGGCGGGCTTATGGGTTACCACGAAGGGGAGGAAGCGTTCGCCAAATTGGCGGCGGCGCCCGACGCCAACGTCTTCAGCACCGAGCTGGATCTGGCTGCCGATGGCAACGTGACCATGAAGATCGCGCTTCCCGACAGCGGCTCCAACGCTGCCACGGCGCAGGCAGCTCTGGTCGCGGAGATGCTGGGTTTCACAACGCGCGACCACATCCGGCTCATCTGGGGCGATTCGGATATGGCGCCCCTGAGCGATGAGTGGTTCGGAGGCCGCACCATCACCTTGCAGGGAGCGGCGATTTGTAGCGCCGCCGACAAGCTGAGGAAGGATCTGCTCGCGCGCGCGGCCAGCGTCCTGAAAACCGATGCGGCCAAGCTTCAGATCCGCGACGGCGTCATCTCTTCCGCCGACGATCCCAAGAGGGCCACAACCTTCGCCGCGCTGGCCAAGGCTAATGGCGGCCTCATCCGCCAGACCGGCCGCGGCGTCGCCGGCGGAGAAAGAACCGCTTCAAACAAAGGCGTGGGAGCGTGTTTTGTGGAAGTGGAAGTCGATACCTGGACGGGCGACTGGCGCTTCCTTCGAGCCGTCTATACGCACGACACCGGACTGGTGATCAACCCGCTGGTGGCCGAAGCCGACATGGTGGGATCGCTGATGGAAAGCACCCAGGTGGCCACCGACCCGATTCCGTGGGACCGCGAATTTCCGGGCACGCGGCATTACAGCGTCGGCTACTTGTCCTATCGCCTTCCGACCATCATGGACATTCCCAAATCGACGCAAGTGTACATCGACAGTCTGGAGCCGCGTTGGTTCTATGGCGTGAAAAGCTTCAGCGAAACGAGTATTGGCGCGGTGCCGGGCGCGATCTCCAACGCAATTTACAACGCCTGCGGCGTGCGAATTCGGGAGCATCCGATCACGCGGGAAAAGATCATGGCCGGATTGTCCAGCGAGCGTGCGGCGTCAGGGAGGCGGGCATGAAACGCGTTTCCATCTACCGGCCATCGACCGTCGACGAAGCCATCCAGATCCTTTCGCAGCACGGGACCAGCGCATCTGTATACGCCGGGGGCACCGACCTGCTGATTCGCCTGAAGAACCGGCTGGAGCAAGCGCCCAGCTACCTGGTGGACATCAAGAAGATCGATCATCTCCGCTATATCAAAGAAGACGCGCAAGGCGGGGTCGAAATCGGCGCGGCCACGAAGCTGGCGGAACTCGCCGACTCCCGGCTGCTGCAAGAAAAGTACCCGATGCTGGTAGAGGCGATTCTGAAGATCTCCTCGCCGGAGCTGCGCAACGCTTCGACTCTCGGCGGCGATCTGTTGCAGGAGGTCTGGTGCCAGTATCTGCGCGGCGGTTATTCGTGCTGGAGAAACGGCGGGTACATTTGTTACGGAGCCATCGGCGATAACAGCTACTATCATTCGGCCATGGGCGGGCGTTTGTGCTACGCCGTCTATCCCGGCGACGCCGCCACCGCGCTGATCCCCTTCGACGCCCGCGCCAAACTGGCTACGCCCGAGGGAGTGAAGGAGCTGTCGATCGAACAACTGGTGCCGGGAGACATGCTGGTGGACGGCCGAATCCAATCGCATGTCGTGCGCTTCAACGAGATTCTCACTTCGGTGGTCATCCCTCCGCCGAAGCCCGGCGTGCGCGCGTCTTTCGAAAAGCTGCGGCCTCGCGGAGTATGGGACTTCGCCATGGCCTCGCTTGCGATCAGCCTCCAGCTTCGCGGCAAAACCATCGACGACTCGCGCGTCGTGTTTGGAGGCATCGCGGGCAGGCCGCTGCGCGAAACGGCTGTGGAGGCGTATCTCAAGGGCAAAACCTTGAGCGCGGAGTTAGGCGAGCAAGCCGTCTCCGTGGCCCTCGCCAATGCCGCGCCGCTGAAGTACAACGCCACCAAGATCGACATGGCCAAGGGACTCCTCGTCTCCGGCCTGGCAAGGTTGAACAGTTAGACGGCATGCAAACCATCGAGGGCCTGTTGCTGGAGCCCGTCGGGTGTCTCGCGGAGTTTCCTCCCCAGCCGTTTCATGAAATCGCTGTCCGTTTTTTCGGCCGCAAGGGGAAGGCGAGCCCGTCCGGCAGCCGGTCCTATTGGCATCTGCTCAACCTGATGCAGGCGGCCGAAACCCCGCTCGGCGCCGAGAGGAGAAACATCGTGGACGAGCTGGAGGCCGAGGCCGTAGCCGGCGCAAGTATCTACGAAGACGTCCTGCCCGTGCTTGCGGAGCTGAAGACGATGGGCATCCGGCTTGATATCGCGACGTCGCTTTCACACGTCGCGGCGATGAGCTTCGTCGAACGGTTTTCTCTGGGCAAGTTCTTTTCCGGCGTATGGACGCGTGACGATCGACTTCAGGGAGCCGCAGGGGGCGTTAAGCCGGCGCCGCTTCTCGCCGCCCTCGCCGGTGCGTCTCTTGCCCCGGCAGCGACGATGTTTCTCACCGACACCGTGGAGGGCATCAAGGCCGCCCGCAGTGCCGGGGTGCATCCGGTCCTGATGATGAACGATCCGGACGAGGCCCGGCGTTTGGCCATGCACAACCCGGCGGGAGGCGTCGTTTCCTTGCACGAAGTGCCCGACTTTATCCGGCTGATCTCTTTTCAGAATAAGGCCGCTCAGAACAAGGCCGCGCAGAACAAAAGAGCGTGACAGGCGGGTTTCAGCGCAGCTTGACCTGTTGCTTCCACAGATCCCAGGCCCGTTCGAAACCATCCTGCGGAGCGGCCTTCTTGGCTTCGTCCGGGTCGAGATAGGTCACCTTGCCCCCACTCAGGAGAATCGCGTCCTGTTGGATCTTCGCGTTCATCTTCATGTAGTACGCCCGGCCCACCACGACGTGCAGCGAGCCGCCCGTGACAACCGCGCCGTGTCCCCGCATCAGCGCGGCGGGCTTGTCCGCCAGCGTCTGCGCCAGCGCGTGCCCCAGCGCGGGAGTACGAATCAGCATGTCGGTCACGCCGCCGCTCTCGCGAATCTCGAATAGAGGCACGCCCTCTGCCAGGAACGCAGCCATATGGAATACCGGACGGAGAGGCACGTTACTCACCCCGAAGGGAATAACCTCGGGCGCATGGAAGTGCACGATCGCCATCACGTCCGGCCTGGTCTTGTAGATCTCGCCGTGAATGAAGCGCTCCGAATAACCGTCGGAGTGGCTGCCGCCCACCGGATTGGTGTCGAGGTCGTACTCGATGATGTCGGCCGCTGTCACCAGTCCGGCGGCCACGTGGCGGGCCAGAAAGTAGTGATTGGGATTGCGGTCATCCCGCACGCTGACGTGCCCGTACGCATCGACAACACCTTCGTTGGAAAGGATGCGGTTGGCCAGAACCAGCTCCTGCACAATCGGGCGGCTGGCCGTCTGGGCCGCCAGCGTTCCGCAGCAAGCCAGAAAAAGCGCGCAGGTTTTCATGCGCCCCATTCTGACAGAACTGGCGCGTCTTGGGTGATCACAGTGCCGCGAACCGTTGACTGGCTGTTGTGGGGCAGGTCTCCGACCTGCCATTTCCGGGACCGAACGAGTTCTGCCACGGGCTGCTACCCGGCGTCACTTGCTGGGCGCGGCTGCTTCGACGATGCGCATAAACGTAATCTTGATCAGCTTGGTGGGTATGTTGGGCCTGTCTTTGTCGTCACGGATTACGTGGGAAATCTTGGGCACCAAGGATTGGCCGTCCACCACCTGCCCGAAAATCGTGTAATGGCCGTCCCCATCGCGATATTTGTCCTCCGTGATGAAGAACTGGCAGGCAGCGGTGCCGGGACCCGCGTTGGCCATGGCCAGGCGGCCGGGGCGGTCGAATTTGAGGCTGGCGATAAACTCATCAGGAAGCGTGAATCCGCAGTCATGCGCGCCCGTTTCGGTGGGATCTCCGGTCTGAATCATGAAGTCCGGGATCACGCGGTGAAAGATCAGATTCTCGTACAGAGGACGGTTGACCGGTTTTCGGGTTTTCGGGTCCAGCCAAGGCTGCGTGCCGCGCGCCAGTCCGATGAAGGTATGAACCGTTCTCGGAGTTTCCTTTTCGAACAATTGGGCCGTGATCACGCCCACCGAAGTGTTGATGAGAGCGTACAATCCAGGCGGATACTTGGGTATATCGCTCGCGGGCGTCTGAGCCAGCGCCGACCCTCCGATCGTCAGGAGGGCGCAGAGGAGTCTGGACCGGGTCATCCCCTAAAGTTTATCCGAGTTGGTGCGGGCCGCATCCGAACTTAGAGCCTGTCACGAAATAACCAGTCCATTTGCCGCGCTTAACCGCTCCCTCTGGTCGCGGCTCTGTAACGGCTT
>Ga0210394_10005546_pt1 | contig 14104 bp, 13 predicted proteins | sample IncBWC12MmetaG_FD_160121 | JGI IMG/M metagenome (GOLD analysis project Ga0210394, IMG submission 160121) | Forest soil microbial communities from Barre Woods Harvard Forest LTER site, Petersham, Massachusetts, United States - Inc-BW-C-12-M | ecosystem: Environmental > Terrestrial > Soil >...
ACCCGCGCCATGTTCGGCGCGTGGTTCGCGAAAGTGCCGGCGATCGGCCGGCAGCTGCGGCTGTACCAGCTGGCGCGCCTGTACCGCACCGTCGGCATGCTCCTGCGCAGCGGCATGCCCGCGGTCACGGCGATGACCATGTCCTCGGGCCTGCTCGGCGAGACGCTGCGTCCCGCGTTCGCCAATGCCACGCAATCGGTGCGCGAGGGGCAGTCGATTGCGAACGCCATGGAGCTTCAGGGGCTCACCACGCCGGTCGCGGCGCGCATGCTGCGCGTCGGCGAGCGCAGCGGCAACATGGGCGAGATGACCGAGCGCATCGCCGCCTTTTACGACGAAGAGATCGCCCGATGGGTGGGCATCGTGACGCGCTTGATCGAGCCGCTGTTCATGACGTTGATCGGGCTGCTGATCGGCGTGATCGTGGTCCTCATGTATTTCCCGATATTCCAACTTGCCGGAAGTGTCCAATGAATGCCGTCGTTCAGCTTCCCAAGGCCGTACCACCGCCGGATGATCCCGCGGAGTCCGCAGCAGAGCTCGTCGTCGCGGAGAAGGGGCAGGCCGGGCATGCGGGGCTCGATGAGGCCGTCATGGCGCGCGCCATCGCCGACGCCGCCCGCACCGGACGTTCGGCGATCGACATCCTGAAGGAAACTTCCGGACTCGCGCCGACGAATCTCGCCGAAGCCCTGGCCGCCGCGCTCGACTACCGGTTCGTGGGCGGGGAAGAGCTGTCCATGCTGGAACCCGCGTTCGACGTACTCGCGCCGTCCGAGGCCACACGGCGCTCCTGCGCGGTGGTGCGGAGCTCGGGCGGCTATCTTGCGATCGTCACCGACCCGTTCGACTCGGCCTTGCGCAGCTGGCTCGAGACCCGCACTCCCGAGGTGCTCGAGTGGGCGGTCGCCGCGCATCACGAGCTCGCGAATTTCATTGCGCGCCGGTCGGAAGCGCTGCGCGCCATCGACGCGGTGCTGTCGCAGGCCGAGGCCCAGGGCATTGCGAGCAACGGGCCCGACAATCTCTCCTACGTCTCGATCAGTGAAGATTCGAGTCCAATCGTGCGGCTGGTGCATTCCACCGTCTACGATGCGTTGCGCGCCGGCGCCAGCGACATCCATCTGGAATCGACCGCGAACGGCCTCAACGTGCGCTATCGCATCGACGGCGTCTTGGTCAACATCGCAACCGTGAGCGGCATGGCGGTGGCGGAACAGGTGATCTCGCGCATCAAGGTGATGTCCGAACTCGACATCGCCGAGCGCCGCGTGCCCCAGGACGGCCGTTTCAGCATCGCCCTCGACCGCCGTCCGATCGACTTCCGCGTCTCCGTGATTCCGAGCATCTTCGGCGAAGACGCGGTGCTGCGCGCCCTCGACAAGCAGGCGCTCACCGAGCGGCTGCACGGGCTGCGGCTCGACGTTCTTGGACTCGACATGCGCGTGGTGACCCAGTTGCGGCGCCTGAGTTCGCTGCCTTACGGGATGTTGCTGGTCACGGGACCCACCGGCAGCGGCAAGACCACGACTTTGTATGCCGCGATTTCCGAAACGCAAACCGGTTCCGACAAGATCGTCACGATCGAGGACCCCGTCGAATATCAGCTGCAGGGAGTGCTGCAGATCCCCGTCAATGAAAAGAAAGGCCTGACCTTCGCGCGCGGGCTGCGTTCCATCCTGCGCCACGACCCGGACAAGATCATGGTCGGTGAAATCCGCGATTCCGAGACCGCGCAAATCGCCATCCAATCGGCGCTGACCGGGCACCTGGTGTTCACCACGGTGCACGCGAACAACGTGTTCGACGTCGTCAGCCGCTTCACGCACATGGGAGTCGATACCTACAGCTTCGTGTCCGCGCTGTCGGGTGTTTTGGCGCAGCGACTCATCCGCGTCGTGTGTGAGCAATGCGCCGAGCCGCACGTGCCGTCGCGTCAGCTTCTCGAAGAATCGCAGCTGTCGGTGGCGGCGAGCGCGGCCTACAACTTCACCATCGGGCGCGGCTGTCAACATTGCCGCGGCAGCGGCTATCGCGGCCGCAAAGCCATCGGCGAGCTCCTGGTGCTCAACGATGAACTGCGCGAGGCCATCATCAATCGTGCGCCGGTGCGCCAGCTGAAGGAGTTGTCTCTGAAGGGCGGTGTGCGGCTGATCCGCAGCGTCGCTCTCGACCTCGTACGCCGCGGCGAAACCACTCTCGAGGAGGTCAACCGTGTCACCGTTATGGCGTGATGAGGTTGGGATTTATCTCGCGCAACGGCGGGCGTGCCTCGTCCGATTGAAGCGCGGCATTCATCCGACTCTGGCGGCCGAAATAGATCATGCGGATGCGGCCGCGGCCCCCGGCTGGGAGGGCGCTCTGACGTTGCTCGAGCAGCAGATGAACGAAGGCACCTGGTCCAACGCTCGCGTGCGCGTCGTGCTTGCTGATCAGTGGGTGCGCTATTCGGTCGTGCCTTGGACCGACGCCCTGAGTTCGAATGCCGAACGACTGGCGCACGCACGTGAACTGATGTCCGGTACCTTTGGCGCCGAAATGAGCGACTGGACCGTGTCGCTGTCCGAATCACCGCCGGGCTCGCCGCGTCTGGCGAGCGCCCTGCCGAGCGCCCTGCTGCAGGCGCTGCGTGACTCGGCGCTGCGGCACCGTCAGAAGCTGGTATCCGTGCAGCCGCAGCTCATCGCCGCCTACAACACCTGGCGCCATGTCCTGCCGGCGGCCGCTGCCGCCTGGTTCGTCACCGTCGAAGAGGGCTCGCTCGCCGCCCTGCGCATGTGCGGCGAGGGGATCGACCGCGTCCACGCGGTGCGCATCGGCCTCGATTGGGCGCGCGAGCTCAAGCGGCTGCAGACGTTTGGCCGGCTCGCGAGCGCAAGTCCCACGGACGGTCGCGTGTACGTCGATTTGCCGGCGGCTCTGCGTGTGCTGCGCCCGGAAGGGTCCGCGGATCTTGAATGGCTGGATGAGCCGAATCCGCCCCTGACCACGCTGCATCAGCTCGAACATCTGCGCAGAAGGGCGGCATGAGGAACGCGATTCAACTGGACTTTTCCGGGGCGCGCCCGGCGCTGTCGCTCGCGGGCGGATTGCTGCTCGCCGTGGGCCTCGTGGCGGCCGGCGCCGTCCTGCTCGAATACCACAACATCACGCAGCACCGCGCCGGCCTCGAAGTGAGGTTGGCGGCAATCGCGCGCGCCGATGCCCTGGCTGCGCCGGCCGAAACGCCCGCAGACGCGCGCATCGCCGTGAGCGTGCAGCAGGCGGCGACCGATCTTTCGACACCGTGGACCTTGTTGCTGGCGGAACTTGAACAAGCGAGCAAGGACTCGCAGGGCGAGGTCGCCCTGCTCGGCGTCGAGCCGGATCACGGCAAGCACAACGTGCGCGTGAGCGCCGAGGCTCGCACGCTCAAATTGGCGCTCGCCTATGTGGAGCGCCTGCAAGCGAGCCGGTCGCTGAGCTATCCGATGCTCGACCGCCATGAAATTCGCGCCGACGACGCGCAGCATCCCGTGCGTTTCGAGCTGACCGGCGAATGGAGAGATGCGCCATGATCCTTCCAGAGGAGAGCCGGAGCGTGACGCGGCCGCCGCCGCCGGCAACCGCCGTGCAGACGGCGGTGCCCGCCACTTCGATGACCGGGCTGCAGCAGCGTGCCGAGCGCTTGATGGTGCGAGCCCTGCCGCAGGCGCGGTATCAGCTCATGCGGGTGGGTCCCGCGGGGTTGACCGGCATCGGGGCACTGTTCGCGGCGGCCATCGCGGCGCTCGCGCTTCTGCTGCCGGCACATCAATCGGTGGTGGCGCTGCGGGACGAACTCATCAAGGCGGGCCATGCCGGGCCGAGCGTGGCGAGACCCGAGCAAAGCCCGCAGCAATTCGCGGCTTCGCTGCCCACCCGCGAACAGATCCCCGCGCTATTGGGGGTGGTACTCGTGCAAGCGACCGACGCCGGCATCGTTCTCGAGCAAGGCCGCTACACCTTCACTCCGGCGACTTCCAACCGCCTGGCCCGCTACACCTTCGAGTTTCCGGTCAAGGCGAACTACGCCAATGTCCGCACCTTCATCGACAAGTCGCTGGCGGCTCTGCCGGCACTGGGGCTCGACAAGCTGCACGTCGAGCGCAAGAACGTCGGCGATATCGTGGTGAGCGCGGACGTGGGCTTCGTCATCTACCTGCGAGGTGCCTAAAATGTTGGGCAAGCTCACATTGCGCACCAAGGCTCTCATCGGCATCGCCGTGGCATGCGCGGGGTACATCGTCATGATGCCGGACACCTCTCAGACCATCGAGCCCACCCGCAGCGCGGCTACACCGGCCTCGGGCGCAGCGGCGTCCGGCGGAGCGGCGCTTGGTGCGACGGCGCCCGGCGCGAGCGTGCGCGCCATCCAACCCGCGCCGTCCGGCCGCAAATCCACGGCCATCAAGGCACCCTGGAGCGGTGCCGCTCGCGTCGTCAAGGACACCGCGGCGGCCGACCTCTTCTCCGCGCATTCCTGGTACGTGGCCCCGCCGCCGCCGCCGCCCGCGCCGGTCGTGTATACGCCGCCGCCCGCGCCAACGGCACCGCCGCTGCCGTTCGTGTTCATGGGCAGCTTCCGCACCGACACCGGTGGCGCAATCTATTACCTCACTGCGGGTGATCGAGTTTACGACGTCAAGGTCGGCGATACCCTCGACAACACCTACAGCGTGGACGGAGTCAAATCCGGGCAACTGCTGCTGACCTATATGCCACTCAAAATTCAGCAAACGCTTGCTGTGGGCGATGAATGATGAAAAGACCAATCCGCAGTTCCTTTGTCATGCTGGTGGGCGCCGCGATGCTGCTCGGCTGTGCGGCCACGCAGCTGCATCGCGATGGTCTCGCCGAGGTCGAGCGCGGCAACTACGAGTCCGGCGTGTCGAAGCTCACAGAAGCGGTCGCCCGTGCCCCGGACAACCTGACCTATAAATTGGATCTGACGGCGCGCCGCGAGGCCTCGATCCAGCGACTGATCTCCGCCGGCGATGCACTGCGAGCCGCTGGACAGTACGATCCTGCCATCGCCAGCTACCGCCGGGTGCTCACCATCATGCCGGGCAATCAGCGGGCCCTGCACGGCATCGATGGGGTGGAGGCCGACCGGCGCCACGCCACCATGGTTGCCGAAGCGACCAAGGACTTCGAACGCAAAGATTACGATGCGGCCGACACGATTTTGAGATCCGTGCTCAATGAGGATTCGGGTTTCGCCCCCGCGACGGCCCTTTCCGCCAAGGTCAATGTGGCGCGCGGTCCCCTGAACGTGGCGCCGCGCCTCAAAACGCGCAACAACGCCAAGGTCACGCTGCAGTTTCGCGATGCGCCCACCAAGATGGTATTCGAGGTTCTCGCTCGCCAGACGGGAATCAATTTCGTCCTCGACAAGGACGTCAAGAGCGACAGCAAGACCACGATCTTCGTCCAGGAAGTGCCGATCGAGGAGGCCATCGACCTGGTGCTCGATCAGAACTCGCTGGCGCGGCAGATCCTGTCGTCGAACATGGTGCTCATCTATCCCAACACACCGGCTAAACAGAAGGATTACGAGGAACAGATCGTCCATACTTTCTATTTGACGAACGCGGTGCCCAAGGACGTGGAGAGCATGTTGAAGTCCATGCTGGGTGCCAAGAACCTGTTCATCGACGAGCGCACCAGCGTCGTCGTGATGCGCGATACGCCGGATGCCGTGCGCATGGCCGAGAAATTGGTGGCCTCGATCGACGTGCCGGAGCCGGAAGTCCTCATTGAAGTCGAAGTGCTCGAGATCGCACGAAGCAGACTGCTCAATCTGGGAATTACCCCTCCCGGTTCGTTCACGGCGAGCGCGAACCCGGTGGGGGCGGCTGCAGGGACTGCGACGGCCGGCGCCTCGGGGCTGGTTCTGTCGGATTTGAGCCACCAGAACGCCAATACCATCAGTGTCTCGTCGGTCAGCATCACCGCGAACGCGTTGCAGACCGTGGGCGATACCAACACCTTGGCGAGCCCGCGCATCCGTGCGCGCAACAAGGAGAAGGCCAAGATCTTGATCGGCAGCCGGGTGCCGGTGATCACGAGCAGCACGGCGCTATTGACCAGCGGTACCGCGAGCAGCAGCAGCGTTCAATATCTCGACGTTGGATTGACGCTCGAAGTTCAACCCACCGTGTATCTGGACGGCGATGTGGGGATCAAGCTCGGCATGGAAGTCAGTACCATCACCAACACCGTGGTCGTCGCGGGGACGCAGGCATATACGATCGGCACGCGCAACGCGAATACCGTTCTGCGCTTGAAGGATGGCGAGACGCAGATACTGGCGGGCCTGATTCAAGATTCCGACACACGCAATTCCGCGGGCCTGCCGGGCGTGAGCCAGATTCCGATCCTGGGGCGCCTGTTCGGCTCGAACAACACCGACCGCGAGAAGAGCGAAATCGTATTGTCGATCACGCCGCACATCATCCGCACGCAGGCGCGCGCCTCTGCCGAATCGACTGAATTCTGGTACGGCACCGAGACCCGCTCGCGCAGCAGTCCGTTCGCCGGCGGCGGCGGATTCGACAGCACCGCACCGGCCGCCCCCGCGGGTGCCGGCGAGGTGAGCGGCGGCGCGGGCTTGCCGACGGTCGGGCCGCGCCCATCGGTCTCGCAACCGGTCGTTGTGACGCCGACGGCCGCGCCTGCGTCCACGCCAGCGGCGCCGGCGGGACCGCCGGCTGCGCCTGCAGGGCCCACACCGCATCCCACCGTGACGGTTGATGGGCCCGGCGAAACAGCCGTTGGCCAGGAATTCGACGTGACCGTGCGCATGGCCACAGACATCGCAATCAGCCGCCTTCGCGGTCAGGTGAGGTTCGACACCAGCGCCTTGCAGCTCATCAGTGCGACCGCGGGAGATGTAGTCCCTTCCACTGCCGGCAGCCCGACCGTCGATCCCAAGGCCGGAGGCGCCCAACTCGACGTCGTGGCCTCCGATGATCCGATCCAGGGCGAGGGCAGTCTCATGTTGCTGCGCTTCAAGGCTCTGGCCGCGCGCCCCTCGAGCGCGATAGCCGCGCAGGTTTCGGCGATGGGACCTTCCGGCACTGCGATGGCGAACGCGGCCTCGCAGCCGCTGAGCGTCGCCATCAAGCCGTGATTTACACCATGCGCGCGCGCGGGTTTACGCTCGTCGAATTGGTGGTCACGGTGGCCATCATCGGCGTGCTGACGAGCGCCGCCATGCCGCTGGTTCGGCTCGAAGCACAGCGTGAACGCGAGTCGGAGCTGCGCCAATCCTTGCGGATATTGCGCAAGGGCATCGATGCCTACAAGGAAGCGGCGGATGCGGGCCACATCAAAATGGAGTTGGGCGACTCGGGCTACCCGCCGAACCTGCAGGTTCTGGCCGACGGCGTCGAGGACATTCAAAGCGAAAAAAAGATCATGATCTACTTCCTGCGGCGGGTGCCTCGCGATCCGCTGTTCCCGGATACCACGGTGGCGCCGGCCGAAACGTGGGGACTGCGGAGCTACAAGAGCCCGCCGACGGATCCGCAGCCGGGCGATGATGTGTTCGACGTGTATACCCTCGCGCCGGGAAAGGGATTGAACGGGGTGGCCTATCGTGATTGGTAAGACAGCCAATGCCCCGCCGAGACGCGGTTTCACCCTGATCGAATTGCTCGTGGTCATGACCATCATCGGGGTGCTGCTCACCATTGCGGTACCGCGCTACTTTCGCACGGTGCAGCGCTCGAAGGAGACGGTGCTGCGCCGCGACCTTTCGGTCATCCGCGAATCCATCGACAGGTACTACGGTGACCTCGGTCAGTACCCCGACGCCCTGGCCGCGCTGGTCGACAAGCATTACATCCGCAACGTGCCGGTCGATCCCTTCACGAAGTCGGCGGAAACCTGGCTCGTGGTCGCCTCGGAGGATGAAGATCATCCCGGGGTGCGCGACATTCACAGCGGTTCGCCGGACAACGCCGCCGATGGCTCGCCTTTCGTCAGTTGGTAGGGCCATGGCGCGCGCGGCACGCAGGGCGGGCAGTCGCACCGGCGCGGCGGGATTCACCTACGTTGGCTTACTCATCGCCATCGTGATTCTCGGGATTGCCCTCTCCGCCGTGGGTACGGTATGGCGTACCCAGGCGCAGCGCGAGCGGGAACAGGAGCTCTTGTTCATCGGGCGCGAGTTCCGGTCGGCGATCGCGAAGTATTATGCGGCCGGTCCGCACCAATTTCCCCAGGACCTCGGCGATCTGCTCGAGGACAAGCGTTCCACGGAGCCACGCCGTTACCTGCGGCGGATGTACGTCGATCCGATGACCGGCGCGGCGGACTGGAAGGTATTGCGAACCGACATGCTCGGCATCACGGGCATCGCCAGCAGTTCCAGTACCGAACCGCTCAAGAAGAAGGGATTCCCCCCGGAGGAAAAGGAGTTCGAGGTTGCGACCTGCTACTGCGACTGGAAGTTCGCGTATGTTCCGCGTATCAATATACGCCATCGCAACACTTCGGTTCCCCCCTCAGCTGATTGACCCATGCCGCTGAAAACGCCTCCGGATCACGACGCCTCCGCTGCCGCCGCCGCGGACGCCGTCGAATCGCTGACCGCAACGACTGCGACGCTGCGCATCATCTTGATGGACGCGAGCGCCGAACTCGCTCAGGCGAACAGCGATGAGACCGATTGGCCGGAACGTTACGCCCGGGTCGCCCGCTGGATAGCGCGACAGGCGCCGCAACTGCGCGAGCTCCGGCTCGCGGGCCGCACGCCGGGCCGGGAGGCGGCGGACACGCCGTCGGCGGCCGAAATCGACGCGGTGCTCAAGGTGATCGACGGCTTCCTGTCGAGTCTGACCACGCGGGCGCCCCAGGCTGTCCGCGATCGCGAGCGCCAGGCGGCGATCGAGAAGGCCAAGCAGGAATGGGAATGTACCGCCGATGCCCTCACCGCCATGGTGTGCCTGCTCAACTCCGACGGCGTGGTGCTGCGGGCGAATCGCGTCGTCGAGCATTGGGGACTGGGTTCGGTGGGCAGTGCCATCGGCAAGCCCGCGCATGCGGTGCTGCATCCGGCCTGCACCGATCCGCACTGCGCCGTCGCGCTCGGCCTGCAAGACTCGCTGGCGAAATTGTGCCGCGGCGAGCCGCATGAATTCGAGTTTTATTCCCCCGCGAACGATCAGACGCTGCAGTTCACGTTGCGCCAGATGCGCATGGCGGACGATACGAGCGTGCCGACGCGCGATACTCGATCGGTCCTGGTGGTCACCGACGTATCGGCGCTGCACCGCGCACAACAGTCGCTCGAGAACGTGAACCTGAATCTCGAGACCCGGGTCCGCTTGCGCACCCGCGAATTGGGCGATTCCAACCGCGACTTGCGCAACGAAGTCGCGCGTCGCGAGCGCGCGGAGGAGGAGCTCCGCGCGTCGCGCAACAATCTGGCGCTGCTCTCCGAACAGCTGATTCAGGCGCAGGAGGTCGAACGCCGCCGCATCGCGGTGGAATTGCACGATTCCGTCGGACAGTCGCTGAGCGCGATCAAATATACGCTGGAGCGCGCCATCATCATGATGCAGAGGCCGGATCTCGGCAGCCCCGAGAGCGTGCTGACGCTGGCGGTGCAGAGAATCCATGAGACGGCGGACGGCATCCGCGCGATATCGATGAATCTGCGGCCGCAAATGCTCGATAATCTCGGCGCCGCCTCGGCAACCAGCTGGTTCTGCCGGGGTTTCGCGGAGGTCTACCCGACGCTCAACGTGTGCACCGAGATCAGCGCGCAGAACTATGAGATCCCGAAGCGAATTTCGACGCATCTGTTCCGCTGCGTGCAGGAACTGCTCAACAACGCCGCCAAGCACGCGCAGGCCAAGACGGTGGGGATAGAACTCAAGCGCGAGGGCACGGTGCTGAGTCTCGAGGTGCGTGATGACGGGGTTGGAATGACCGACGATGCGCAGGATCCGGCACGGCTGAACGGCTCCGGTATCCGCAATCTTCGCGAGCGCGCGGAGATGACCGGCGGTCAATTCTCCCTGTCCTCCCTGGCAGGTTTCGGCACCACGGCGCGAATCGAATGGCAGCTCGGCGCCGATGAGATTGCGCAGGACGGCACCCACTAAAGGTGCAGGCCGCAAGGAGGACTGCGAGGGCTAGTGGTCGCCGGCGATTCCGGCGCGCAGGGCAAACAGCGTGAGCGCCGCGGCGTTGTGCAGGTTCAGCTTGCGAATCAGGTTGGAGCGGTGCTTTTCAATGGTGCGGATGCTCAGCCCGAGGTCGCGCGCGATGATCTTGTTCGAGTCGCCCGAGGCGATGCGGGCCAGTATTTGACGTTCGCGCGGCGTGATGCCCCTGGCGCGTTGCGGTTTTCGGCGGGGTTTCATGCCGGAGAGATAGCGGCACAAGATCTGGTTCGTGGTGCCCTGGCAAAGAAACTGCTGCCCCGCCGAGACCGCGCGTATCGCCGGTACGAGTTCGGCGCGATTCGCCTCCTTCAGCACATAGCCGTCGGCGCCGGCCTTGAGCGCCGCGCGAATGTTCTCCTCGCCGTTGTGCGCCGTGAGGACGAGGGTGCGTGTGCGCGGTGCGAGATCTTTGATCTCCGTCAGCAATTCGCAGCCCGAGCTGCCCGGGAGGGCGAAATCCATCAGTACGACATCCGGTTGCAGCCGGCGGATGCCTGCCAGACTTTCATCGGCGGCGCCGAAATCGCCCGCGATTTCGAAATCCGGTTCGGTGTCGATGAGCGCCTTCAAGCCTTCGCGCATGATGGCGCGGCCGTCGACGAACACGATGCGCGTTCGCGCTTTGGGAACGCCGGCGACGGTCGACCCTGAATCAGTCATGGCGGACAGGCGGGGTTGGACTCCATCAGCCGAAGTTTGCGGGTTTCCCAGAATTTGTAAAGTACCGGATGGGCTTGGGCGGCGGCGGAATCACGGTAGCTGCAAAAGCTGCGTACCCAATCCAAGAAGTGTGCGCGGCGTCACATTTGCAGGTGTCCGAGGGGGATTCGGGCGCTGCGCTTCACGGTCGCGAGCACCACGCTCGACTGCAGGTCGCGCACGTTCGGCACGCGGATCAACTTCTTCAGGACCACGTTGCTCAGCGCCTCGAGGTCCCTGCCATAGACCTCCAGGATGAAGTCGTAGCTGCCGGTCATGGCGAAACACCGGGTGACTTCGTCCATGTGTTGGATTTCCCTTTCGAACCGGGCGACTGTTTCGTCGGTGTGCTCGGTCAATTTGACCTGAACGATGGCGAGCACCCCGAGCCCCACGCGGGCGGGATTCAAGATGGCCGCATAGCCCTCGATGGCGCCCGTGGATTCGAGCGCTTTGATGCGGCGCGCGCAGGGGGTGGGGGACAGTCCGATGGCCTCGGCGAGATCCACCACCGCTAAGCGGCCGTCGCGCTGCAGAGCGGCCAGTATGCGAGCGTCGAAGCGGTCCAGCGGCATATTATGGCTCCTGAGGTAGCTATTCTTGGTGATTATCGCTAATTATTGCCGTTTGACATACTCATTTTGGCGAATCTCAAGGATTGGCCTGGACTAGGCTTCGGGCCATGAACGCGAGCCCGAAAACGCAGCGGCTGGCAGCAGAACCCGTCACCTCTGCGTGGCCCTCGGTGGTGCGCCAAATGGCGGTCTCGCGCGCGCTCGATGATCTCGAAGAATCGATTCTTGTCCCGCAGCGCAAGGTGCTCTATCAATTCTCGGCGCGCGGCCATGAGCTCACGCAAGTGCTGTTGGCGAGCCACCTCAGCGGGGCGCATGACGGCGTGGGCGCCTACTACCGCTCACGGCCCCTGTGCTTGAGCCTCGGGCTCGAGCTCGAGGAGGCGCTGGCCTCGACCATGATGCGCGTGGGCGGCATGAGCGAAGGCCGCGACATCGGCGTGGTCTTCAATCTACCGCGCAAGTCGGGCGCCTGTGTGCTGCCGGTGTGCGGCGGGGTGGGCACTCAGTACACCCCAGCGGTGGGTTGGGCGCAGGCGCTGCGTTATCGCGCCGAGGTGCTCGGGGACCCGGAATACGCGAACAGCATCGCGGTCGCGCACGGCGGCGACTCGTCCACCGCGACGAACGGTTTCTGGGCAGCCCTCAATATCGTCACGACCCTGCAGTTGCCGTACTTGTTCTTCATCGAGGACAACGGCTACGGCATTTCGGTACCGTCGCGGCAACAGACTCCGGGCGGTAATATCGCCGCCAATTTACAGGCCTTTCGCGGCCTTCGCGTTCTCGACGGCGATGCATCGGACCCGTTGGCGGCGGCGGCACTGATCGACAGCGCCGTGACCGGCGTGCGCTCGGGCGGGGGTCCGGCGTTGATCCGATTGTCGGTGCCGCGGCTGTCCGGGCACTCGGGCCAGGATACCCAAGCCTACAAAAGCGCTGCGGAAATCGCCGCGGAGAAGGCGCGTGATCCGCTGCAGCGGCTGCGCGACCAGCTGGTGCCGGAACAGATGTCGGCGGAGGCCTGGGATCTCCTGATCGCGCAGGGCCGCCACGCGGTGGCGGAGGCCCTCGCCGCCGTCGAACGGCGCGGCCAGCCCGAACCACTGCGCGTGCGGCGCTACGTGTTTTCAGAAACCGCCGCGGATGGTTCCATCGACTTGCAGCGGCAGGGCGGGACCATGGGCGAGTGCGGCATGCCCTCGCCGGGGACTCTGCAGGCGAACCCGCAAGGGCCCCGCATCAATATGGTGACGGCGGTGCGCCGCACGCTCGAGCGTGAACTCACCGTCAATCCGCGCATGCTGATCTTCGGCGAGGACGTGGGGCGCAAGGGCGGCGTGCACGCCGCGACTCTCGGATTGCAGGAAAAATTCGGGGCAGAGCGGGTCTTCGATACCAGCCTGTCGGAGGAAGGCATCATCGGCCGGGCGGTCGGCATGGCGGCCGCCGGGCTCATGCCCGTGCCGGAGATCCAATTTAGAAAGTATGCCGACCCGGCCGCCGAGCAACTCAACGACTGCGGCACGATGCGCTGGCGCACCGTCAATCGGTTCGCCGCGCCCATGGTGGTGCGCATCCCCGGGGGATTTTTCAAGTGCGGCGATCCCTGGCACAGCCAATCGAACGAGGTGCAGTGGGTGCATGGACTTGGCTGGCGGGTGGCGATGCCCTCGAACGCCGAGGACGCCGTGGGGCTGCTGCGCAGCGCCCTGCGCGGCAACGATCCGACCATTTTCTTCGAGCACCGTTCGCTGCTCGACGGCGCTTTCGCGCGCCGCGCCTATCCCGGGGACGAGTTCGTCGTGCCGTTCGGCAAGGCCAGGGTTTTGACAGAGGGCACGACGCTCACGGTCGTGAGCTGGGGCGCCATGGTCGAACGCTGCGAACGGGCCATCATCGATACCGGCATTTCCGCCGACCATCTGGATTTGCGGACCTTGTCGCCCTGGGATCGCGACGCGACGCTGGCCTCCGTGCGCAAGACCCGCCGCTGCCTCATCGTCCATGAGGACACGATGACCGCCGGCTTCGGTGCGGAAATTGCCGCCGTCATTGCGCAGAGCGCGTTCTTCGATCTCGACGCCCCCGTCGAGCGGCTCGCCGTACCGGATGTCCCGAGCCCGCATAGTCCCGTGCTGCTCGATGCGGTGCTGCCGAGCGTCGCCACGATATCGCGGGCAATCCAAGCCCTGGCCGAAATCTAGCATGGCGCATCTCGCCGACGTGCTGGTGCCCCCCAATGAGGAGGGAACACGCGCCACGATCTTGCGCTGGTGCAAGCAAGTAGGCGACAAAGTCGTCAAAGATGAACCGCTGGTGGAGCTCGAGACCGACAAAGTCACGGTCGAGATTCCGGCGCCCGCCGACGGCATCCTGGTCGAGGTACTGAAGCAGGTCGATGCCGAGGTGATGCCGGACGAAGTGCTCGCGCGCCTGAGTCTCGGCCGCGAATCGGCGCCGCCGCCCGCCGCCGCGTCGCCCGCCGCCGCGCCGCCACCGCCGGGCGCCACATCCCGCGAACCGCAGCCGGCGGCGGCGCCTCCCGCGGCGCGCGCGCCACTCAGCCCCGCGGTGCGCCGGCTGCTCGCCGAACACGCGATTGCCGCGGCCGATATCGACGGCACCGGC
>Ga0210394_10005547_pt1 | contig 14104 bp, 16 predicted proteins | sample IncBWC12MmetaG_FD_160121 | JGI IMG/M metagenome (GOLD analysis project Ga0210394, IMG submission 160121) | Forest soil microbial communities from Barre Woods Harvard Forest LTER site, Petersham, Massachusetts, United States - Inc-BW-C-12-M | ecosystem: Environmental > Terrestrial > Soil >...
GCTTGCTGAGACAGGACCGACCCGACTTGGCGCAACGCTACTGGAAAGGCGTGCTGTGGTCGCCGTCCTACTTTGCTGCGTCGTGCGGTGGAGCACCGCTGGCGATTCTGAAAACGTACATCGCGCAACAACGGACACCGAATTAACGGGCCTTATATCCCCGCCCTGCAGGGCGAGGTTTTACGGCCCGACAGATAAATCTCGCATGACCTGAGAGGACAGGAGAAGCCATGAAAGCAATTCGCGTGAAAGAATTCGGCGGCCCTGAGGTTTTGCAGCTGGAAGAAGTGCCCGATCCAAAACCGTCCGGCGCGCAGGTGGTGGTCGGCATCCGCGCCGCCGGTGTAAACCCTGTCGACGTATATATGAGGTCCGGGATCTATCCCCGGAAACCAACGCTTCCCTATACGCCGGGGACCGACGGCGCCGGCACCGTGGAATCCGCCGGTCCGGATGCCAAGCGCTTCAAACCGGGAGACCGCGTGTATTTGGCCGGCAGCTTGTCCGGCACCTATGCGGAGCGGGCGCTTTGCGACGAGCAATTCGTGTTTCCACTCGCGGCGCATGCTTCGTTCGCCCAAGGCGCCGGGATGCACGTTCCCTATGCCACGGCGTTTCGTGCGTTATTTCATCGCGCGCACGCTCTCGCCGGTGAGACCTTGCTCGTCCATGGCGCCAGCGGCGGCGTGGGAATCGCAGTGGTGCAGCTTGCGCGCGCGGCGGGACTGCACGTGATCGGCACGGTCGGTTCCGATCGTGGACGAAAACTCGTATTAGCCGAGGGAGCGCACCAGGTGCTCGATCATTCCGCGCCCAATCATTTTGAGGAGGCCCTGGCGGCAACGGGCGGACGCGGTTACGACCTGATCGTCGAGATGCTCGCGAATGTAAATCTGGGGCGCGATCTCGCGATCCTCGCTCCTCACGGCCGCGTTTCCGTCGTGGGCAGCCGCGGCAACGCGGAGATTATTCCCCGCGATATCATGACCCGCGACGGCGCGATCCTCGGCATGAGTCTGTGGAACACCACGCCCCAGGAGCTAGTCAGCATTCATGCCGCGCTCGTCGCCGGACTCGAGAACAAAACGCTTCGCCCCGTGATCGGCCAGGAAATTCCTCTCGCGGAAGCAGCCCGCGCGCATACCGCTATCATGGCCGCGGGCGCCTACGGAAAAATCGTGCTGCTCCCCTAGGAGCTGTGCTGCCGGTTCGGAATTGCGCCTCAGTGAAGCAAGAGGGATCGCGGAGATCCCAGAAGTATCGCGCCGAAGTCAATCGTGCAGTACGACGCTCAACAGAGAGGTGTTGATCTGCAGGCCGCCGTTGTACTTGATGAAACCGAGCTTGCGGAATTTGTTCATGAAAAAATTCACGCGTGAGCGAGTGGTGCCCACCATTTCCGCGAGCGTTTCCTGCGAGACCTTGGGCAGAACTCGCTGCGGCTTATCCTCTGTGCCGTAGCGAGCCAGCAGCAACAGCGTGCGAGCCAGGCGCTTCTCGCTGGAATTAAAAAGCTGATCAACCAGATCCTCTTCGATGCGGATGTTGCGCGCAAGCATGTAAGTGATGAAACGGTCAGAAAATTCGTGCTCGTGGTGCAGCACGCGGATCATTTCCTTTTTTTCGATGAGCAGCGCAGTGGTCGGGGTGATCGCAGTCGCCGTCCCTATACGGATCGGCTGGCCGGCCAGGCATCCTTCGCCGAAAAAATCTCCCGGTCCCAAGACCGCCACCACCGCTTCCTTGCCAGATTCGTTGACGACGGAGAGCCGCACGCCGCCTTTTTGGATGTAGAGCACATCCTTGCACACATCGCCTTGCGAGAAGATCGTTTCCTTCTTGCCAAACTCAGCTACCTTCCTGGCTAGGCCGGAGGACTCCAGAAAATTCTGGGCGCTGAAGGTCTTCTTGGCGACAGACTCTTTACCGCCGTACTTCGGACGACTTTGCGCTTTGGTTGCCACTGCCGTAATTCCTTTCCCGACTTCCGCATTTTACCACCGGAACGAACCGGCACAATCAAAATCCTGGTAATGTGCAGTAGTGAACAGATATGTCCATTCGGTCTTTCTAAGATGTTGCCGTGGGTGAAGTAAAGATACCAGGCCGGAATCAAGTCCAAGAGCCTTCATCTGAACCAGACCGGAGATCGCAGGTTTCCTCGCAATCCAGCCGCCGGTAACAGGTCTTTGGATCAAGCCAGAAATTGCGCGCAAGCGACGGGCGGGAGTGTCTGCCTGCAAAGGGAAGGGGGCAAAAGCTTATGCCGTTACTTCAGATATTGATGGTTCTGATCGTGATAGGAGTTCTGCTGTGGCTGGTGAACAACTTCATTCCGATGGCGGGATCGATCAAGTCGCTCTTGAACGCCGTGGTGGTGATCGCCACAGTTTTGTGGCTGTTGAACATTTTTGGACTTTTTCACTCTCTGTCGCGGATGCGCGTTGGGACGTAAACAGTCCTGAATGGAGCGCAAGGAAAATAGCCGCCGCGCGCTAACCAGGCGCAAGGCTGCGCCGTAACTACCGCGCCAGACGCCAAGAGCGGCGGCGCGAGGATTCGCAAGAATGGAGGCATCAGTCATGAAACGATTCACAGTTCTCAGCACAGCGGCGTTGCTTTTGCTACTCGGCAGTTCCGCGAGTGCCTATGCACGTCAGGAGCAGCACGAAGAGGAGTCTAAGCCCGAAAACAAGCCGGCGGCCAAACCTGCCAAACAAGAAGAGAGCAAGCCGGTGAAACAGGAAGCGGCCAAGCCTGAAAAACAGCAAGAGGCCAAACCCGCAAAACAAGAGGACCCGAAGTCGGCGAAGCAGGAAGCGGCCAAGCCTGAAAAACAGCAAGCGGCGAAGGGCCAGCCAGAGCAGGCCAAATCGAACAACCAGCAACACGCGCAGAGGACTCCGGCCGAAGAGCAGAAGCAACGCGCGGTGCCGGCACTGCGGCTCAGCGCCAGAGGCAGCGCGCGCATTCCTGACGATCGCTTCCGTGCCAATTTTGGCCGCGAGCACGTGTTCGTCATCAGCCAGCCTGTGATGGTGGGAGGATATTCGCGCTTTCAGTACGGCGGCTTTTGGTTCGGATTCGTGCAGCCGTGGCCGGTGGGTTGGTACTACACCGACGACGTGTACGTTGATTACATTGATGGCGGCTATTACCTGTACAACCCGTATTATCCCGACGCTCGCGTTTCCATTAGCGTCGTGCTCTAACCGCCCTTCGACGCCAGCCGCTGGGCCGATTGTGATCCCTACGGATCGAATCGCCCCGGCGCTGGCAGAACCACGAAATTGCGTTCCCGCTTCCATCGGATAGAAAAGAGGAGAAAACAATGCTCGGTACGATCCTGATTATCTTTTTGATCCTGGCGCTCGTAGGCGCTTTCCCGCGCTGGGGTCACAGCCGCGAGTGGGGCTATTTCCCGACGGGTGGTTTGGGCTTGGTGCTGCTGGTGGTAGTGATTCTGGTGATTCTGGGACGTATTTAGACTTTTCGCCGCGGTGTGCGCGCGCGGCAGATCTTGCAGAGGTGTGTGGCGCGTGGCGATATTCGCTTTCTCAGGACAGAGCGAGTCTGTCAGCTCGGAGGTGGGCGATGCAGGACTCGAAGCAACAAGTCGTCAGGTTTCTCGAGAAAGAAATCAAGACGTACACGGCCTTGTCTCTATTCTTGTCGAAGAAGGGCGCAAGCGCGCACCCGCGCGAGGGCACAAACAAAGTTCTGATTAGCCCGTCGTTTTATAAAGCAAGAATGAAAGAGGCCAAGAAACTCGTCCATGAACTCAGGAAAGCAGATTAGTACGCGATTCCCGCAAAGCACTGTATTCGGTAACCGGGCCCGCTGGTCGATCCGCTTCGTCGCGGTTTTTCTCGCGATACTCCTGTGCAACAGCCATTCCTTCGCATACTCGGTGCTCACCCACGAGGAAATCGTGGATTTGGCGTGGGCCGATGAGCTCCGGCCACTTCTCCTGCAGCGCTTTCCCACCCTTACCGAAGACCAGCTCACGGAAGCGCACGCCTACGCCTATGGCGGCGCTGTCATCCAGGACCTCGGCTACTACCCGTTTGGCAGCGTGGAGTTCAGCAATCTGGTGCACTACGTGCGCACGGGTGACTTCGTGCGGGAGCTGCTGGCGCAGAGCCAGGACGCCAACGAGTACGCGTTTGCTCTGGGCGCGCTGGCGCATTACACGTCTGATGTCGCGGGCCATCCCGCAGTCAACGAGGCAGTCGCGATCGAGTATCCGAAACTTCGCGCCAAGTACGGCAATTCCGTCAAGTACGCGCAGGATCACACCGCACATCTGAAGACGGAATTCGGGTTCGACATGATACAGGTCGCAAAGAATCGTTATGCGTCGCAGCAATACCACGATTTCATAGGATTCCAGGTGTCGAAGCCTCTGCTGGAGCGGACGTTTCCGGTGGTTTACGGATTGGAATTGAAGGATGTATTGCCGCGGGAGGATCTCGCCATAGGTTCCTATCGCTTTGCCATCAGCCGGATGATTCCGGAGCTGACGCAGGTTGCGCTGCGGACCCATCAGAAGGACATGATGCGCGAGGAGCCTGATTTTGCGAAAAAGAAGTTCCTCTACCGCCTGTCGCGCTCCGACTACGAGAAGGAGTGGGGCAAGGATCACGCGAAGACGGGATTTATGACCCGGGTGTTCGCGGTTCTCTTGCGGTACACGCCGAAAATCGGTCCTTTCAAGGCGATGGCCTTCAAAAATCCGACCCCGGACACCGAGAACAAGTATTTCAAGAGCATCAATACGACCGTTGACCAATACCGCGCCCACCTGGAAGAAGTGCGCAAGGGCTCGCTGCAACTGACCAATCGGGACCTCGACAGCGGCAACGAAACCCTGGCGGCGGAGTACACGCTCACGGACGAAACCTATGCAAAGTTGCTCGCGCAACTGACGGACCGGAAGTTCGATCGGACCTCGGCGGAGCTGCGCGACAACATTCTGAATTTCTATGCGGATCTTTCTGCTCCCATCGAGACAAAAAAGGACAGTGCTCGCTGGCAAGGCGTCTTGGCGGATCTCGATCAATTGAAGGTGGTTACTCCTGCTCCCATCGTCGCGGCCAGCGTTGCAAAGTGACCGCGCCAGCAACATTCGCTTGTGTGCACAAGTGAACAGACCAGCCTCACGAACGTGCGTAGGGTTGTGCTGTGGGGTGGAGCAATAGGGCTGTTTCCGGAATCAATCCGCCGCCCCAGTTTCATGGACGCCGGGCAGCGTTCGATGTTCTCTCCCGGTCTTGCGATCGTAGTTCGTGGACGCGCGCATCCATCCGTGCAACTCCGTTGGGCCGGTTCACGTCAGCAGACCGCATTGGGCACCAGTAGCTCTTATTCTTTCCCTGGAGAAAATGTAAATGAAAATCGTGCGTACCGTTCTAGTTGTCGCTGCACTCGCACTACTCGGCGCCGTATCGGCTCCTGGCGCTCGGGCCGATGAATGGAACAAGAAGACCGTCATGACGTTCAATCAGCCGGTGGAAATCCCCGGGCAAATCCTGCCTGCCGGGACTTACACCTTCAAGCTCCTCAATTCGCCTTCCGATCGTCACATCGTGCAAATCTTCAATGCCGACGGTACGCAGCTGATCGCTACGATTCTGACGATTAACGACTATCGCCTGCAGCCGACAGGGCGCACGGTGGTGAAGTTCGCCGAGCAGCCGGGCGATGCGCCGGATGCATTGAAGGCCTGGTTTTACCCCGGTGACAACTTCGGCCAGGAATTTGTGTATCCGAAGCCGCGAGCGATTGAACTAGCTCTCGCGTTGAAAGAACCGGTTCCGGCTCTCACGGCGGACACGACGGATCTGAGTACAGTTGCGATCGTCGCGGTCACTCCGGAGCAGACGGAAGTCCCGGTAACGGAAGCGGTCGAGACCACTGCGCCGGTTGCAAGCGACCCGGCTCCTGCGCCTGCGCCAGCGGTGGCGACCGAAGAATTGCCGAAGACCGCCAGCACCGTCCCACTGATTGCGCTATTGGGCCTGGCAGCACTGGGAGCTGCATTCGCCGCGAAGCGACTCTCGCAAGTTTCATAAACGCAATAAACTCCGGTGCGCCGCGGGTCCGAGAAGCACTCCATATCCCGCGGCGCGAGGAGCTTTGCCAGTGATTTTCATCATCCGATTGCAATCATTCAAACGAACCTGCCGCCTCTGCCTGCTCGCCGCCGCACTGCTGTCTTCCGGGCACGCGAGCCTCGCGCAATCCGGGTCGACGCCGCCCGCCTCCTCAGCGATCTCGGTCGAAACCGAGCTCGTGATCCTGCCCGTCAACGTGACGGACGCGAAGGGCAGCGCTGTCCTGGACCTGAGCGAGCAGAACTTCCGCGTGTACGAAGATGGACGTCTGCAGAAGATCGCCATGTTCCAGCAGGGAGATAGCCCCATCACCGTGGGCTTGATCGTCGACCACAGCCGCAGCATGGGCTCAAAGCTTCCGGAAGTAGCCGTTGCGGTTTCCTCTTTCGCGCAATCAGGCAATCCTCGCGATGAGATGTTCGTCGTTGATTTCAATGACGGCGTTTCCGTCGAGCTTCTGAACGGAAAGGCCTTCACGGACGACCCCAAAGAGCTCGGCAAGGCCGTCTCCGCGGTGCGCGCGCGCGGTCGGACCGCGCTTTATGACGCGGTGGCCGAAGGGCTGCTCCATTTGCAACTCGGCCATTACCAGAGGAAGGCGCTCATCATCATCAGCGATGGCGGAGACAACGCCAGCCTGCAGAAATTTTCGCAGGTCCTGACACTCGCCCGGAAATCGCAAGTGGTCATTTATTCCATCGGGCTGATCGGCGATGACGGAGAGGTCGACCCGGGCGTGCTGCGCCATTTCTCCAAAGCTACCGGCGGTATCGCCTACTTTCCGGACCGCACGAACTCCGTCACGAGCATTTCGGCGCAGATTGCCCGGGATCTCCGCGAACAATATACGCTGGGGTTCGCGCCGGAAAAGGCGAACGACGCTCACGCCTTTCGCAAGATCGAAGTGAAAGTTTCTGCTCCCGGCAAAGGCAAACTGCGCGCGCGTACCCGCACGGGCTATTCCGCCGCCGAAGATAAGGTTTCGCCCACCGCCGTGGCCAAGAGCGAGAAGTGAACGCTCCTGCCTCCATCCCGAAACAGCCTCGAAATTGCAGAAGACGATTCTTCCGTGCTGCCTATTATTTCTTTCTGACGGCCGCTGTTTTGGCGCTCGGCTACAGCACCTACGTCGTCGTGGATGCCCGGGCGTATCAGGCGATCGAGCGGTCAAGGCTCTCCCGTATGCGCCCGGCGCAAGGGGTTCGCGTCGTCGAGGAAGGCGATGTAATCGGGGAAATGAGCATTCCTCGCCTCGGCCTTAAAACCATCGTCGCGCAAGGAGACTCCTCCAAGGTGCTGCGTCGCGCGGTCGGCCACCTTCGCGAAACGCCCTTGCCGGGCGAGCCCGGCAACGTCGCGCTCGCCGGACATCGTGACGGTTTTTTCCGTCCGCTGCGCAATATCCGGCTGGGGGACCGAATTTCGCTCAACACGCTCGACGGAGAATTCCTGTATCAAGTGGAATCGACCGAGGTCGTAGGGCCCAGCGAAGTTCGGGTGCTGCAATCGTCCCGCGAGAACACGCTGACGCTAGTGACGTGCTTTCCGTTCCATTACGTGGGAGCTGCACCAAAGCGGTTCATCGTCCACGCCCGCCAGATCGGCCGCCTGCCGGCAGAATCGACCATGGCCGAGGCGCCTGGCCACTTTTGAGCGACCGCAACAGATCGTCCGATGTGTGCACAAGTGAACAGCGAGCTTCGGCAATCCCGACTACTATTTGTTTTCGTCTGGAGTGAAGGTGCTGTTTCGCAGATCGGCTGGCACTCCGGCCGATGCACCTTCGAACCCGCACAAAGCAGGGGAAATAAGAGGCCAACATGCTTTGGACAATCTTTGTGGTCTTGGTCGTTTTGTGGCTGCTGGGAATCGTCACCTCCTACACGCTCGGCGGATTTATCCATCTACTGCTGGTCCTGGCCGTGGTGGTTTTGCTGATTCGCGTCCTGCAGGGCAGAAGCGTAGTTTCCTGATCCGAGAGCCGACATTATGAAACCAATCTCTCTGGCTGGCATTCTGCTGGTGGTTCTGGGTGCGCTGGCGCTCGCCTATCAAGGTATCAACTACACGCATCGCGAAACGGTTCTCGATGTGGGCCCGATCCATGCCACGGCGGACACTCAGAAGCACATACCGCTTCCTCCCATCGTCGGGGGTCTGGCGCTGGTTGCTGGAGCTTTTCTGCTTTTCGCCGGCTCAAAGAAAAACTCGTAACAGAAGTTTTCGGTTGGGGATAGCCGGAGGACGGCTTTCATTCGACAGGCTCCCCCGGCTCACGGCGTGGTTTCAGGCGCCCTCACAAAGGTCTCGGAGAGCGCAACTTCCGACGCCGCAACTCTGATCATGGAGGTCAGCAATGATACGTAAATCAATTCTAGTTGTATGTTTAGGACTTCTTGCAACCACGGCGCTTTCTGCCAACAACAAGGAACAGAAGCGCCTGGAAAATTCCGGAGTGGTGATGCAGGAAATTATGAACCTGCCGGACAACATTCCTCAGGACGTAATGGAAAGAGCGCAATGCGTCATCGTTTTTCCGTCCGTGCTTAAGGCGGCATTCGTGGTTGGCGCCAGCTATGGCCGCGGCGCGATGGTTTGCCGCACCGGCAAGGAATTTCACGGACCGTGGGGCGCGCCAGCGATGTTTGCGCTCGAAGGCGGCAGCATTGGATTCCAAATCGGCGGACAAGCTACCGATCTGGTTCTGCTTATTATGAATGACCGGGGCGCACAGTCGATTCTCAGCAGCAAAGTGAAGCTGGGCGGAGACGCCTCCATCGCCGCGGGCCCCGTGGGCCGCGACGCCACTGCGGATACCGATGCCTTCATGCGTGCCGAGATTCTCAGCTACTCCCGCACGCGTGGGATTTTTGCCGGAGTTTCCCTGGAAGGTTCCACGTTGCGCCCGGACGATGACGCCACCGCGGACGTCTATGGCCGCAGGCTCACCGCCCGAGAGATCGTGATAGACGGACACGTCGGAGTTCCTCCGTCGGGCCGCCACCTGGTTGGCGTATTGCAGAAGAATTCACCGCACAACGAATCAAAGGAATCCGCGGGCAACAAGTAGTCGCTCGAGACTTGCGGTCGCATTGGCATCCCGGCAGGATGGGGGCCTGGTGAGAAGTCCGTCACCGGGTTCCCCATCTCTCCGGATTTCCTGGACTCTGTTGGATATGGCGCGGCAGTGGTTCTGCGCCGCGTTCGGAAAGCCTGTTCTCGTTCGGTATCTCGCCGCGCCGTAGCCTGCCGCCACACACTAGTATGTTTACGCTATTGCCCGATTTTTCCTGCGTACTACAATCACGCCACTTTTGATCCGTAACTGACTGATCGGCATGTTTTTCGATCGTTGCGCCGTGGGAATTTCACGGTGGCGGCGAAGTTCTGCGGCTTGCCGTTCGGCGGGCAGCTCAGGATTGGCGCTCGCTGGTGGTTGCGGTGCTTCACAACCTGATTCCATCTCTTGGAGGTTCCGTTGAAAACGTTCTGGGCGTGTGTCGTCTTGTTTCTTATGTCATCACCCGTGCTGGCGCAGTCCGACCAATCCGCGCCGCTGGAAATCGACGGGGTGACGTTCTCAGGAAGCATTCGTGAGCGCTATGAGGCATGGGATTGGTTCACGCCGGCCGCCGGCCAGAACCTCTATGGCTATTCCGGCACGCTCATGCGCTTTTCCTTGTCGCAGAAAAAGCAAAATTACGACTGGAACATCGAGATGGCCGTGCCGGTCCTGCTCGGCATTCCGAACCGAGCCGTGGTTGCGGCGCCGCAGGGGCAACTCGGCCTGGGAGGAAACTACTATGCCGCCAATCACGACGACCAGTACACCGCATTCATTTTTCCCAAGCAAGCCTATGTGCGATTCAAATGGGATCACTCCAGCTTGCAAGCAGGGCGTTTTGAATTCACCGACGGCAGCGAGGTCAGCCCCCAGGACCCGACGCTCGCCTCGCTCAAGAACGAGCGCATCGGACAGCGCCTGCTCGGCACTTTCGGTTTTTCCGATGTGATGCGCAGCTTCGATGGCCTGCACTACGCTTATTCGGGCGGGTCGTGGAATTTCACGGCGGTCAGTGCGATTCCGACACGCGGCGTCTTCCAGGTTGACGGCTGGGGCTGGGTGGACACGCCGATCACCTACGTGGCGCTGACCAAGCAGGCCGAATTCGGATCGAGCCACGCGGAATGGCGGGCCTTTGGGCTGTTTTACTACGACGATCGCAACGTGCTCAAGACCGACAACCGGCCCGCAGCGGTGCGTGCGGCGGATCATGGCAGTATCGCCATCGGGACCTATGGCGGGCATTACATCATGGCGACGCCTACTGGCGCGGGTACGTTTGATTTACTCGGCTGGGGCGTTTTGCAGAGCGGGCAGTGGGGAGCGCTCACGCAGCGCTCCGGAGCGGGCGCGATCGAAGCCGGCTTTCAACCCAAGGGCGTCGAGCGCGTGCGTCCCTGGTTCCGCACCGGCTACTACTACTCGAGTGGCGATGGCAATGCGGCCGACCGAACCCACGGAACTTTCTTCGCTGTGCTGCCCACTCCGCGCGTCTATGCGCGGTTTCCATTCTTCAATTCCATGAACAATCGCGACCTCTTCGGCGAAGTGGTTCTGCGTCCCAGCAAGTCTTTCACCGTGCGCAGCGACGTGCACGGGCTATGGCTGGCGAGCTCTTCAGACCTTTGGTACACGGGCGGCGGCGCATTTCAGCCATGGAGCTTCGGCTTCAGTGGCCGGCCCTCCAACGGAGCGTCAAAGCTCGCCAACCTGTACGACATCAGCGGGGATTACAACTGGCGCCATGGAATTTCCATCGGGCTTTATTTCGGCTGGGCGCAAGGCGGGCAGGTGATCAAGGCGATCTATCCCGCGAACTCGAACGGCGCGCTGGGCTTTACGGAATTCAACTACCGTTTTTGAGGCTACGGCAGGCGGATCTTACGGTTGCGCCGACGACACGGCCTTTACCGAGGCTTGTAGCTTTTTGTCGAGCATGCGAAAACTAAACAAATAGTAGATATTGGTAGCGAACTACCTTCGGTCGCCTCGGAACGATTCGCGCGGCGGAACCTGTCGCCGCCAAAAACTCTAGGCGTTCGCGGTTCGCGCCAGCTTGAGGTCCGGACGCAACAGCGACGCTGCCGCGCGTGCTCGCGGTCGGGCCAACCTTGGTGCGCCATGGATACTTGCAACATCCTTCGCGCCGTAGAAATTTTCCTTCTCGCAGGCCTTGCACCGCAAATTAAACACCACTGGAAGCTCTTCGCGCACAGGTTCGGAAGCTTCCGCCCGGTACGCCGCCAGGGCTTTTTCAGCTCGAACAGGAAGCGAAATCGGCTCCCCACAGGCGCGGCAATAGACTCCCGAGTATTGCTGCGTTACGATTGCTTGGTTCACTGGACACCTCAATTCGAAGTTACTGTGGATCGGGTAGGAAGCTACATTATACAGTGCCCGGGCGCATGAAAGTAGCTCGATCCTGTGAATTCCAGCCAGGGCCTGTGAATTTCAAGAAAGCGCGGGACGAATTGTGACAATGCCCCAGTAAGGCTATACGGGTCAGCATCTTAACCAAATCACGGAAAGCCCCGATTGCCTGTTTTCAGTCCGCAATACGACAAGAATTCCACAGCGTGTGCGGCCTGCCGCCGGACCAGATTCCCTCGCCGCGACCATCGCTTCTCGACCTAGAACTGCGCCTCGAACCGGCTGAACTCCGTTTCCTCCTTCCATTCCAGGCGCGCCCGCTCGCTCGCCGCCAGAAAATTTCCGCAAGCCGCGGATTGCCTCTCCGCTCCCATACGCTCGGTCGAGCAAGGCGAAACCATTGTGAAGTTCTCGGGCGCGGCCCACAAACTTGCACCCGGCAAGAACGCATGCTCCAGGCTATCGCGCGCCATTCGTTTCAAAGTGGGGTAATCGAGGTGATATCCCTCGACCGCGCGTTTGAAATACCAAGTCAGCTCGGAGCGCACGATGGCCTCGTCGTCCGTCGCCAGCGCCACCGGAACGCCCGCGCGCAGATAAACCGGCAGCACATTTTCCGAACCCCTCATGCCTCGCACGACTTCGTGGCTGTACAAGCAGTCTTCCACTAGGATGTGGCGCTGGGCCATTTCCTGGAGCAGCCCCGGCACATCCGCTTCATACAAGACGTCCAGCCCGTGGCCGATGCGTTCGGCGTGGCCCACTTCAATCGATTCGCGAATGTGTGATGCGACGAGCTCCTCCGGCTTCACTTCGCCTGGAGTGAGCTCGCCTGCGTGCAACGATATATGCACGCCGGGATAAACCCCATGCAGATAATCGAGCATCCGCATGTGCAGATGGAAATCATGCAGCGCGCGGTATTCGTCCTGCGATTGCACCAGGTTGACCGCCACCACGCGCGGATCCACGCTGGCAAGCTCAAATCCCGCGAGCATTTGGGCAAACACTTCTTCCTTCGGGAACGCGCGCAGCACCTGATTCTGAAAACGCAGCGTAAGGCTGCAACCGGGATCGGGCTTCGCCGTCGCGCAACCGAGAATCTCGTGCATGCCGCTCTCGCCCGAGTCCAGATTCTTGCGGGCGCCCGCGATCACCTGCGCCATGCCTCCGGCGAGCAAGCGCGAGCGCATCTTGCCGAAATCATCGTCCCAACCGAGCGCGCGTCCCAGCTTCGCCGCTTCGCCCTGATCGGGCGTCAGCATCGTTTCCAGGTAAATTTCATGCTGGACGGCCGCGCGATGCACTACCTCTGCCAGCATTTCGCCCCAGTGATGGTTGGTGACGGGATCGAACTTTCCGAAAGTCGAGAAAAAATGATGCCGCACGTCGCGGTCGTCCGGGGCCGGCACAAAATTGCGAATGGACCAAGAATCAATCACGTGGTTGCGCAGCGGAAAATCCGTCAGCGCCTGGGCGGCGGGCACTTTGCCCTGCGCGGCGTCGCAGGGGGGCGGCGAGAGTGTCGCGGCCGCGCGATCAAGGCACAGCCCGTCCTCCACCGCGTAGTCAATGTAACTTTCTGCGTAGACCGCGCCGGTAAGGTGATGATGCAGATCGCCGCCTTTGGGTATGCGCTCCAGAAAATCCATCAGCGCGGCGGGATTGTTGCGCGCCGATTCCAGAAATTGCGCAGTGCGGTCAGCAGGCGACAGCGACTGCGCGGCCACGGCCAGACCGCAGGCGGATGCCACCACGAACGAAACGATCTTCTTCGCAAAGCACATCCAGACTCCCCCGACTAGCCAATTCGAATTCGACAGCGGCACGCGCAACGGAACGAGCCGCCTGGTTTCTACTGCTTGCTCGGCTCCATCTTCCAGAAGTCAATCCCGGCGGCCTGGGTGGGGACATCGACGGTTGCGACGGTCTTGAGCGTAGCGAGGTCAATTACCTCCACGGTGCCGGGTTCCGAGCCGATGCCTTCCACCGAAATGAACGCGTAGCGATTATCCGGCGTGACCACCGCGCCGTGGACCACCTTGCGCCGGGTCGGCAGGCGCGCCAATTCTTTCCCCGACTTCGGATCGAAGATGGAAACCGACTGTCCACGCTTGTTGGTAGCGACCAGGCGGCCGTCCTTGGTCAGCGCCAGGTTGTAGACGCCATTGCCGGCGGGGAAGCGCTTGACCATTTTCCAGGAAGCGGTGTCCACCACGACGATATCGTTCGACTTGTTGCAGGCGACGTAAATTTCCGAACCGTCGTTTGCAGGCTGCGCCCAGGTGGGTACGCAGCTGAGGTCGCTCATCTTCATCTGCGACTGCGGCGCGCCTGGCATGCCCATTTCTTTACCCACGGAAAGCATGAAGTAACGCGAAACAGCGAATTTCTGGGTGTCAATTTCCGCGAGCATGTCGTCCATCATGCAGGCGGAATAATGCTTGCTGCCGTCAGGGCTAAGACGCGAACCATGCGGCATGGTGCAGGTGGTGATGCGCTTCACCTCCAGCATCGCGCCGGTGGCCACCACGGAAATCGAGGAGGGCACCAT
>Ga0210394_10005550_pt1 | contig 14100 bp, 13 predicted proteins | sample IncBWC12MmetaG_FD_160121 | JGI IMG/M metagenome (GOLD analysis project Ga0210394, IMG submission 160121) | Forest soil microbial communities from Barre Woods Harvard Forest LTER site, Petersham, Massachusetts, United States - Inc-BW-C-12-M | ecosystem: Environmental > Terrestrial > Soil >...
CGAGCTCGCTGGCGAGACGCGCGTGGTAGCGTTCGCTCGCCTGCGCGGTGAGCCCCATGCCCGCCAGACGCGCCGCCAGGCCGCGCGCTGTTTCGGCCCGCAGAAACTCATTCGGCGTGGTAGCCGCCGGCACCGGATAGTCCGGCAGCCGCGCCTGTCCGAGCGTCAGACGCAGACTGCAGCGACGCGCGATCTCGACCGAATTGTCGAGCGCCTCGGGCAGATCGGCGAACAGCTCCGCCATTTCGGCCGGTGTGCGCAGGTACTGCAGCCGCTGATAGCGCCGCGGTCGCTTCGGATCGGCGAGCTGCGTGCCATCGTGGATGCAGACCCGAGCCTCGTGCGCGTCGAAGTCACCCGGCGAGAGAAATCGAACATCGTGGGTGGCCACGACCGGCACGCCGCGGCGCGCCGCAAGGTGCGTGGCTGCGTGCAGATAGTGCTGTTCCTCGGGCCGTCCGACGCGCTGCAGCTCGATGTAGAAACGATCCGGAAACAGCTCCAGCCAGTAGTCCAGCAGCAGCTGCGCGGCGAGCTCGCGATCGCGCAGCAGCGCACGTCCGACATCGCCATCGGTCGCCCCGGACAGCGCGATCAGACCGGCGGTACTGGCGCCCTCGAACCAGTGCCGATCGACCAGCGGTACGCCGTTACCGCCCTGGCCCTCGAGGTACGCACGACTCACCAGGCGCGCGAGGTTGCGATAGCCGACGCTGTCCTGGCACAGCAGCGTCAGGCGCGAGGCGCCCTTTTTCTCGTCCGCTTCGCGCAATTGCAGATCGACGCCGATGATCGGCTGCACACCGCGCTCGAGCGCCGCGCGGTAGAACTTCACCATCGCGAACAGGTTGCATTGGTCGGTCACCGCCACCGCCGGCATGCCGGCCGCGGCGACTGCCTCGATGAGCTCGGGCACGCGCACGACGCTGTCGATCAGCGAGTACTCGGTGTGCAGGCGCAGATGCACGAATGTGGTTTTCATGACGAGGCCCACGCGCTCAATCGAACTCGACCGAGACGAAAGATTCGCAGAACTCCATGCCGCCAGGCAAGCTTCCCATCGGCAGCTCCCCGCTCAACCAACTGCGCAGCGGGTTGAAGCTGCGACGATGAATCGGCGACGGGCCGAGCTGCACGAGCGCCTTCAGGTGCGTGCGGGTTGCGTAGCCGAAGTGCTGGGCCAGTCCGTAGCCTGGATAGGTGCCGTCGAGCCGCGTCATGAGCGCGTCGCGGTGGGTCTTGGCGATGATCGACGCCGCGCTGATACAGGGCACGCAAGCATCTCCGCCGATCACGGTTTTCACTACACAATCTCCAAAACAATCATGCAATTGCGGCGCACAGTTTCCGTCAATCATGATTTGTGTAGGCCGCTCCGGCAGGCCCAGCAGCGCCCACTTCATGGCCAGCAGCGTGGCCTGGAGAATATTAAAGAGATCGACCTCGCCATGATCGGCCTCGGCGACGGCGACACCGAGCGCGCGCTCGCGGATGCGCATCGCGAGCAGCGCGCGCCGTTGCGGGGTCAGCTGCTTGGAATCGCGCAGGCCGCAAATCGGCCGCTTCGGATCGAGCACGACCGCGGCGGCCACAACCGGGCCGGCGAGCGGGCCGCGTCCGGCTTCATCCACCCCCGCGATCAGCATGCTCAATGTTCAAGGCCTCCCGGTTCGCGCGCGCAGCAATTGAAGCACAGCTTCCGCCGCCAGCGCTGCGCCTTTTTTTTGCAAAGTGGCATGAATGCTCTGAAAGCGTTGCAGCAGATACCCGCGTCTCACGGCGTCATCGAGCAGCCGCTCGAGCGCCTGCGCCATCGCTTCGGGTTGCACGGCTTCCTGCAGAAACTCGGGTGCGAGCTGCTCCCCGGCCAGCAGATTGGGCAGCGCGAAGTGCGGCAGTCGTACCATGTGCAGCGCGCGCAGCAGCAGCGCGGTCATCGCGCCCACCCGGTACGCGACCACCATCGGACACCGGCACAGCAGTGCCTCGAGGGTCGCCGTGCCCGAAGCCACGAGTGCGGCATCGGCTGCCGTCAATGCGGTACGCGACTGACCGTCGAGGATTCGAACCGCCACCGCCGCGGGCTGCATGGCCAGCGTGCGCTCGAATGCCCGCCGCACCTCGCTGCCCGCCATCGGCGCGATCAGCGTGAGCTCGGGACGGCGGTGCGCCAGCAGTGCCGCTGTCTGCAGGAACGGCGCTGCCAGTTGCTGCACCTCGCTCAGGCGGCTGCCCGGCAGCAGCGCCACCACGGCTGCCTTCGGGTCGAGCCCGAGCGCCGCACGCGCTGCGGCAGGATCCGGTTGCATCGGAATCTGATCGGCGAGCGGATGGCCGACGAACTGTGCCGAGACGGCATGCCGGCGATAGAACTCCGGCTCGAACGGCAGCAGACAGAGCACCAGGTCGAACGCGCGCCCGATGGTGCGCACGCGCCCTTGGCGCCAGGCCCATACCTGCGGGCTCACGTACTGCACCGTCGCGAGGCCGCGTTGCTTGAGCCGCCGCGCCAGCCCAAGATTGAACTGCTGATAGTCGACACCGATGAACACGTCGGGCCGGCGCGCGGCGATCTGCGCGGCCAGCCTGGCACGCAGGCGCAACAACCGCGGTAGATGCGGCAGCACCTCGAACAGCCCCATGACGCTGAGCTCGTGCGCGTCGGCCAGCATCGTGCAGCCCGCGGCGCGCATCTTGGGGCCGGCGACGCCGGCGACTTCCAGATCCGGCACGCGCGCGCGCAGCGCCTCGATCAGGGCGGCGCCGAGCGCGTCGCCGGAGGTTTCCCCGGCAACCATCGCAACGCTCAATCCGGCCATCAGCGGATCAGACTGCGTTCCGAGGCGGCGATGAAGTCGAGCAGCGGCTTGAGCTCGGGTTGCGTCGGCGCCAGCTCGGACAGCTGCTGCACCGCCGTCGACAGCGGCAGATCGCTCCGATAGAGCACGCGGTACGCGTTACGCAGATTCCTGATCTGCTCCGGCGTGAAGCCGCGGCGCTTGAGTCCTTCACTGTTGATCGAGTGCGGCACCGCCGGCTGTCCGACCGCCATGATATAGGGCGGCACAACGCGCGTGACGCCGGACAACGCGGCGGTGAAGGCATGGGGGCCGATCTTGCAGAACTGATGCACGCCGGTGTATCCGCTCAGGATTACCCAATCGCCGAGCTCGACGTGTCCGGCGATGCCGGCGTAGTTCACCATGACGATGTTGTTGCCGAGCGTGCAGTCGTGCGCCACGTGGGTGTAGGCCATGAAAAGATTGTCGTCACCGATGCTGGTGAGACCCTGATCGGGTGTGGCGCCGCGATTGATGGTGCAGAACTCGCGAAACACGTTGCGATCGCCGATCCGGAGGCGCGTCGGGCCGCCGCCGTACTTCTTGTCCTGCGGCGCCGCGCCGATCGAGGCGAACTGATAGATCTTGTTATCCGCGCCGATAGTCGTCTGACCGTTGATGACCACGTGCGGTCCGATCCAGCAGCGCGGACCGATCGTGACGCCGGCACCGATCACGGTAAACGGGCCAACCTCGACGTCTTCAGCCAGATGCGCAGCACGCGATACGATCGCGCTCGCATCGATCACGGCTGCTCCGCGAGCGGCTGGGGAATTTCGCGCTTGAGGTCGGGCGCGATCATGATGTGCGCGTGCGCGACTTCCTGGCCCGCGACCTCGGCCCTGGTGGCACAGCGCCAGATGCCCTTGACGTTGCGCTCGAAGCGCGCCTCGAGGATCAGCTGGTCGCCCGGTTCCACGGGTCTGCGAAAGCGCGCCTTGTCGATGCCGACAAAATAGAAGCGCGTGGTGTCATCCGGCAGCTCGTCGGCCGACAGAAACGCCAGCAGGCCGGCGACCTGCGCCAGGGCCTCGATGATGATGACGCCGGGCATGATCGGGCGGTGCGGAAAGTGGCCCGTGAAATACGGCTCATTGTAGGTGATGTTCTTGAGCGCCCGGATGCGCTGGCCGCGGTCGCATTCGAGCACGCGGTCGACCAGCAGAAAGGGATAGCGGTGCGGCAAGCGCAGCATGATGCCGTTGATGTCGAGCACGGTGGCGTCAGTCATCGTCCTGTTCCTCTTCGGCTTCGCCCGGTGGCGGGTCGCGGTCTGCAAGCAGCTTCAGCCGCGACACCACCCGCTTCCAGCGTCGCATCGGCTCGATCGGAATACCACTCGAATACACGCCGGGCTTGCTGATAGAACCCGACACCATCGCAAAGCCCGTGATCACGACGTCATCGCAGATGACCAGATGCCCGGCGATACCGCAGGCGCCCGCGATCATGCAGCGTGCGCCGATGCGCGTGCTGCCCGAGACGCCGGTGCAGCCCGCGATGGCGGTGTGAGCGCCGATCTGGACGTTGTGGCCGATCTGGATCTGGTTATCGAGCTTCACGCCCTCGGCGATGAGGGTGTCGTCGATGGCACCGCGGTCGATGGTCGTATTGGCGCCGATCTCGACATCGTCGCCGACGATGACCGCGCCGATCTGCGGCACCTTGAGCCAGCGCACGCCGTCGCGCGCATAGCCGAAGCCGTCGGCACCGAGTACGGCGCCCGGATGAATCAGCACGCGCGCGCCCAGCTGCACGCGTTCACCGAGTGTGACGCGCGCGAACAGCCGGCAGTCAGGACCGATGCGCACCTGCGCGCCGATCAGGCAGGCGGGACCAATCGTGCAGCGCGGCCCGATGACCGTCCCAGGGCCGATGAGCGCGTGCGCACCGACTTCCGAGCTGGCATCGATGCTGGCCTCGGGATCGACCACGGCGCTCGGGTGGATGCCGGGCCGCGGCGGCGGCTCCGGATAGAGCACGCTGGCGATGCGCGCGAACAGCGCATGCGGGTTGGTGCTGATCAATACCGGCGCGGGACTGCTGGCGGCAGTGCCTGCGTCGAGCACCACGGCGGAAGCGCGTGTCTGCGCGAGCTGGGAGCTAAGCTTCGGATTGGACAGAAAACTCAAGCTACCGGGGCCGGCCGAGCCGAGCGGCGCCACGGAGCCGATCCGTACCTCGGGATCGCCGCGCAGCTCGCAGCCGAAGCGTACCGCGAGCTCGCCGAGCGCCACGCTCATGATCGCTGCGGCGCAGCCGCCGGCGCGCCGACGCTATTTGCTCTTGGGCGGAGCGGCGGGTTTGATTGCGCCGGCACCGCTCGAGCTGGCGGCCGCCGGTGCGCGCACGCCGTGCGCCTGCAACGCAGCCAGTACCTGCGGCGTGATGTCGAGCGCCGGACCGGCGAATATGACGCCGTCAGCGAGCACCAGATCGAATTTCTCGCCCTGGGCATAGGTCTGGACTTCCTCCACCAGCGCCTTCTGCAGCTTCGAGAGCTCCTCGTTCTGGCGGGCGTTGAAGTCGTCCTGGTATGCCTGGTACTTCTGCTGCAGTTCGCGATTGCCGTCGCGCAGCTCCTTCTCCACCTTGGTACGCTGGTCGAGCGTCATCGTGGCGCCGTCCTTCTGCAGCGACTCCTCCTTGGCCTTGAGCGCCGCCTGCTGAGTCTGCAACTCCTTTTGCTTGCCCGCAAACTCGCCGCGCAGCGCATCCTGGGCCACCTTCGCCTGCGGCGACTCCTGCATGAGCCGCGAGTACTGCACCACGCCGATCTTGAGGTCGGCCCATGCCGGTGTCGCAGCGGCGGCTGCGGCCACCGCCAACATTCCTGATATCACGACGTTGCGCGAACGACGACTCATGCCTGCTCCTGCTAAAACGACTGCCCGACCGAGAATTGAAAGCCTTCAGTACTGTCCGGAAAGTCTACGCTGTTGCCTCTGAACGGATTGAGCGCAATGCCGTAGCTGAAGCGGAAGATACCCAGCGACGGCGCAAGCCACTGCACCGAGAGACCGGTCGAATCCCGCAGCGCATGATAGCTGAAATTGTAATTGACTGGGGTCTGGAGATCCTCGCCATAGAACTTGGTGCCGTCGTTCGAGAAGACGTTGCCCATATCAAAGAAGACACTGACGCGGGCACTGGTCTGCCACTTCTCGGGCACCGGCAGCAGCAGTTCGGTGCGCGACACGGTCAGCAGGTTGCCGCCGTACGGATTGCCGTTGGTATCCACGGGCCCGAGCGTATCCTCGGTGTAGCCGCGCACGGTATCGGGGCCGCCGGCATAGAAGCGTTTGTAGGGCGGAAGGCCGGTGGTGCTCCCCATGCCCCTGCCGTAGGCGAGCTGCACGACCTCGGACAGGATGAATTTGCGCCACAGCGGCAGATAGCCCGAGAACTGGTAGTTGCCGATCCAATAGCGCACGTTGGAACCGGGCGGCACGATGGTGAAGCTCAGCGCACTGCGCAGGCCGCGGTCGGCAAACAGCGCGCGGTTGCGCGAATCGTACTGCCAGCCCGCCGTCACCTCGACAGTGGTGAAGCGCGAACCCGCGAGCGCGGTGCTGCTGGTAATGGTGGTGCCGTCGGGCTCGATGAAGGTCGAGACCGACTCACCCGAATAGGGATGGCCGTTGGATTGCACCCATTGCACGGCCTGCTGCGCGCTGCTGGCCGCAAAGGTGAGCAGATCGACTTTCTGCAGCGACAGGCCGGCGCTGACGCCCTGATACTCGGTGATCGGATAGCCGTAGGTCAGACCCAGACCAAGGTTCTTGCTGCTGAAGGCCGATGACTGCGACACGAACTGGGTCGAATCGCGGTAGCTCAGGGAGATCGTGCGGGACAGCCCGTCGACGGTGCGATACGGATCGGTTTCGCTGAGGCTGTAGATCTTGTTGAACGCCCCCGCGTCGACGTTGAGCGCGACGAAATCGCCGCCTCCGAAAAAGTTGCTGTCGCTCAAGTTGCCGTTGAGCACGAGCCCCTGATACGCCGAGTAGCCGATGCCGCCGCCGATCGTGGCGCTCGGCCGCTCCTTGACGGCGAAGTTCACGTCCACCAGGTCCGGCGAGCCGGTCACCTGCTCCGTGGTCTCCTCGACGCTCTCGACGAAGGCGAGGCGCTGCAGGCGCTGCTTGGATCGCTCGAGCGAGATGTTCGACAGCCAGGCCCCCTCGAGCTGACGCAGCTCGCGCCGCAGACTTTCATCGTCGCTGCGCGTGGTGCCGGTGAAGTTGATGTGGCGCACGTACACGCGGCTGCCGGGGTCGACGAACAAGGTCAGATTGACGATCTTGTTGGGCTCGTCGATCTGCGGCACCGGCTCGACCTTGGCGAAATAGAAACCCTCGGCACCGAGCCGATTCTTGATGGCCTCCTGCGTGGCGCTGATGGTTTTCTGCGAATAGGTCTGGCCGGGTGCCACCAGCAGCAACCGCCTGAGCTCCGACTCGGGTGCGATCAGGTTGCCCGCGAGCTTGATCTCGCCGAGCTTGTAGATCGCGCCCTCGGTGATGTTGGCGGTGATGAAAATATCGCTCTTGTCGGGCGCGATCGCGACCTGCACCGAATCGATGTGAAAGTTGGCGTAACCGCGATCCTGGTAATAGGTCTGGATCTTCTCGAGATCGCCCTGCAGGGTTTCGCGCGCGTAGCGGTCGCTCTGTTTGTACCAGGACTGCCAGTTCGGCGTCTGCAGCGCGAGCGTCGCCAGGATGTCCTTGTCGCGGAACACCGTGTTGCCGACGATGTTGATCTGGCGGATCTTGGCGCGGCTGCCTTCCTTGATGTTGATGTTCACGCGCACGCGGTTGTCGGGCAGGTTCTCGACCTTGGTGTCGATCTGCACCGCATACTTGCCGCGGCTGTAGTACTGGTCGGTCAGATACTGCGTGACTTCATCGAGCGTCGAGCGGTCGAAGGTCTTGCCGGCCGCCAGGCCGACGTTGCGCAGCGACTTCTGCAGGTCCTCGGTCTTGATGTCCTTGTTGCCCTTGATATCGACACTCTCGAGCGAGGGCCGCTCCGAGACCGCGACGATCAGCACCGTGCCGTCGCGCCGCAGCTCGACGTCGCGGAAGAACCCGGTGGCATAGAGCGCACGCATGGCCTCGCGCACGCGCTGGGGATTGAGATGGTCGCCGACGTTGACCGGCAGGTAGTTGTAGACCGTACCCTCGGAGATCCGCTGCAGGCCCTGCACACGAATGTTGCTGACCGTGAACTCCTCGCTCCCGGCCTGCTGCGCGGGCAGCGTACCCGGAGCGGCCGCGAGGAGGATTGCGGCGAGTGCGCGCGCATGCCCGCGCCGTTTACAGATGATCAAGGATGCTTCAACCGAACTGGCGCGAGATGTCGTTGAACAGGGCCACACCCATCAGCAGCACCAGCACCGCGATGCCGAGCTGCTGGCCGATGGCCTGAAAGCGTTCGGACAGCGGGCTGCCCTTGAGCCACTCGATGGTCTGGAACACGATCTGGCCGCCGTCGAGGATCGGGATCGGCAGCAGATTCATGAATCCCAGCGCCAGGCTCACCACCACCAGGAACGACAGGAACGACACCGTGCCGAGCGCGGCCGAGTCGCCGGCATACTCGGCGATGCTGAGCGGCCCGCTTAAGTTTTTCATGGAGACGTGGCCGATCAACATGCGCCAGAACAGCCGCGCTTGCAGCGTGCTCATGTCCCAGGCTTCGACATTGGCACGCACGAACGCGGCCGGCAGCGACAGATTAACGTGCCGCAACATGCTTTCCGGGTAAGGCGCCAACGGCGGGGGCGCGACATGAATGCGGCCGATGGTCTTGCCGTCGTGCACTTCGGCGAGCACGGACACCTGCAGCGTGCCCTCGACACCGTCGCGCCGGTAACGGATCGCCGCGGTCTGTCCCGGTCGCGCCTGGATGTGCTTCACCACATCCTGGAAATCGCGCACCGTCTCGCCATCGATGGTGAGGATGGTGTCCCCCACCTTGAGCCCCGAGTGCGCGGCCGGGCCGTCCGGTTCGACCTTGCCGAGCGTCGGCGGAATCGGCGGCTCGTAGAATTTGATGCCGAGTCCGCTCATGAGCGCCGAAGGCTCGGTGAGGCGGCGGCGTTGCGCCGCATCCGGCACGGCCAGGGCGCCGGAGCGCTCGGCGCCGTTGCCGCCGCGCACGGTCACGATGATCGGGGCGCTGTCGCTGACCGCATCGAGCAGGTCGAGCAGCGCGTCGCGCTGCGAGCTGACCGGGCGCCGATTGATCGCGGTGATCTCATCCCCCGCGCGCAATCCGGCGCGGCTCGCAATCGAGTCGGCCTCGAGATTGCCGAGCACGGGGCGCACCTGCGCGACACCGGACATGAGCAGAATGCCGGTCAGCAGCAGCACCGCAAAGATGATGTTGAAGGCGGGTCCCGCCAGCAGCACGCAGATGCGCTGCCAGTGTGGCCGGCGATTGAAGGCCCGATGCTGCTCGGCGGGATCCACGGGCGCTTCCCGCTCATCGAGCATCTTGACGTAGCCGCCCAGCGGCACGGCGGCGATGATGTATTCAGTACGATCCGCTCCCGCAACGTGGCTCCAGAGCGTCTTGCCGAAGCCGACCGAGAAGCGCAGCACCTTGAAACCAAGCCGGCGCGCCACCCAGAAATGACCGAATTCGTGCACCGTGACCAGAAGGCACACGGCGACGATGAAGGCGAGCAGGTGCGTGAGTATGCTCACGGGGACACGCGCAGGCCGGCCGTGCGGCGCGCGACGACCTCGGACGCCAAGGCCCGAGCCTCGCCATCGGCTGCCAGAACCGCTTCGAGTCCGGTCATCGCTCCCCCTTGTACCCTTCCCATGACTGATTCAATGACTGCCGGAATATCCCCAAAGTTCAATTGCTTGTCGAGGAACGCCTGCACGGCGATCTCATCGGCCGCGTTGAGGCTGGCGCAACTGAGGCCGCCGAGCCGGGCCGCCTCCTGCGCGTGACGCAGGCAAGGGAAGCGCTGCGGGTCGGGGGCCAGGAAATCCAGCCGTGCGGCCCGTACCAGATCCAGGAATTCTACACCGGCCGCCATGCGCTGCGGCCAGGCGAGCGCCTGGGCGATCGGCACGCGCATATCCGGCGCCGACAGCTGCGCCAGCACCGAGCCGTCCTCGTATTCGACCAGCGAGTGCACCACGCTCTGCGGGTGCACCACGATGTCGATCTGGCGCGCCGGCATGCCGAACAGCACGCTGGCCTCGATCAGCTCCAGGCCCTTGTTCATGAGGGTTGCCGAATCGACCGAGATCTTGCGGCCCATGATCCAGCGCGGGTGCGCGCAGGCCTGTGCCGGGGTCGCCTGCGCGACCGCCTCGGCCGACCAGTTCAGAAACGGGCCGCCCGAGGCCGTCAGGAGCAGCCGGCGTACGCCGGCCGGCGCAACCCCGGCCCGGAAGTCCGGAGGCAGGCACTGGAAGATTGCATTATGTTCGCTGTCGATCGGGATCAGCTGTGCACCTGAGCGCTGGACGGCAGCGATCAGCAGCGCGCCGGCCATGACGGCGGATTCCTTGTTGGCGAGCATGAGACGCTTGCCGGCTCCTGCCGCCGCGAGCGCCGAGGCGAGCCCCGCCGCGCCGCTGATGGCCGCCATGACATATTGCGCCTGCGCCTGGGTCGCAAGCTCGGCGATGGCTGCAGCGCCGGCGACCACTCGGGTGCGGGACCCAGCCTGCCGGAGCTGCTGCTCGAGCTCCCGTGCGGCCGCGGGGGACTCCAGCGCCGCCCACTCGGGCTCGAACCGCCGGCATTGCCGCAGCATGAGTTCGGTATTACCGCGTGCCGCCAGCGCAAACACGCGAAAGCGCTCTGGATGCAGTGCCAGCACCTCGAGCGTGTTGACGCCGACCGTGCCGGTCGATCCCAGAACCAGGACCCCGATTTCGCTCATGTGCCGACCCCGAGCCAGATGAGCCCGAGGGCCATGATCGGCGTCGCCGCCGTCACGCTGTCGATGCGATCGAGCACGCCGCCATGTCCTGGGAAGAGCCGTCCGCTGTCCTTGAGGTGCACGTGTCGCTTGAGCATGCTTTCCGTCAGATCGCCGACCACGGAGAACCCAGCCGCCGCCAGGCACAACGGCACGAAGCGCGTCGGCGCCAGCCGGAACCAGACAGCCCCGAAGGCCCCCACCGCAAGCGCCAGCAGCATTCCTCCCATGACGCCCTCCCAGGTCTTTTTCGGCGAGACGCGCGGAGCGAGCGGCAGCCGGCCGAACTGCCGGCCGGCAAAGAAGGCTCCGGTATCGGCCGCGAAGCTTAGCGCCAAAACGAACAAGGTCCACTGCGCGCCCCGGCTCCAGTGCATGTCGATGTGCACCAGTGCAATCCAGGTCGGCAGTAGCGCCAGCGCACCCGCGAGCGCGGCCGCGAACCACGCCACACGCTGCGGTGCAGCCGCAATCCAGATGAGCGCCAGCGTCCACCAGGCCGCGGCGATGGTCATGGTCCAGACGAAGCGTTGCGGATCGAGCAAGCAACACACGCCGGCCAGCCCGCACAGCGCCAGCAGCAGCACATAGAGTACGCGCCAGGGCGCAGTGACGGCCAGAAAGGCCGACCACTCCCAGGCGCCGATCAGAAGAATCAGTCCGAGAATGACGCCCGTGACAGGGGGCGGCGAATAAAGAATCGCTCCCACCAGCAGCAACGCCAGGGCCAGGGCTGTTACGACGCGGGAACGCAACATCGGGCGAGCGTCTCAATCCGACGCGGCTGCGGCGCCCTCAAGCTGCGCCTCGGTGAGCCCGAAGCGCCGCTGGCGCGTAGCGAAGTGTTGCAACGCTGCGGCGAAGCAGGAGGCATCGAAGTCCGGCCACAGGCACTCGGTGAAGTACAGTTCGGTATAGGCGAGATTCCATAGCAGGAAATTACTGATGCGCTGCTCGCCGCCGGTGCGGATGAACAGATCCGGGTCCGGTAGCCCTCCGAGTGCCAGCGCCGCGGCAAAAGTGGGCTCATCGATCTCGGCCAGCTTGAGCTCGTGCCGCTCGACCTGCGATGCCAGCCGGCGCGCGGCCACCACGATGTCGTTGCGGCCGCCGTAGCTCAGGGCGATCTGCAGCTGCAGGCGCGCATTGGCCATGGTCGTCTGCTCCGAGCTCGCGATGCTCGCGCGCAATCGCGCATCCAGCTCGGCGCGCTCGCCGATGAAACGCAGGCGCACGCCGTTGCGATGCAGCTCTTCGATCTGCGCCTCGAGCGATTCGACGAACAGCGACATCAGGCTCATGACCTCATCGCGCGGCCGGCGCCAGTTCTCACTGCTGAAAGCAAACAAGGTGAGCGCCCCGATCTCGTGACGCACGCATTCTTCGATCACCATGCGCACCGGCTCCACGCCGGCACGGTGTCCATCGGCGCGCGCATCGCCGCGCGCGCGCGCCCAGCGCCCGTTCCCGTCCATGACGATGGCGATGTGCCGCGGCAGCGGCGAATACCGGGCGGCTGTGGCGGGACTGTTCAAACCTGCAGGATTTCCTTTTCCTTGGCGGCCAACTGCTGGTCGATTTCGCCGATGAACCGATCGGTGAGCTTCTGGATCTCCTCCTGCCCACGGCGCTCCTCGTCCTGGGACACGAGCTTCTCCTTGAGCAACTCCTTGAGATCCGTGATCGCGTCGCGGCGCACGCTGCGCACGCTCACACGCGCATTCTCGGCATCCTGCCGTACCACTTTGCTGATGTCGCGGCGCCGCTCCTCGGTCAGCGGCGGCAGCGGAATGCGGATCACCGTGCCCGCGGTATTGGGCGTCAGTCCGAGCTCGGACTTGTGAATCGCCTTCTCGATCGGGCCGACCATGTTTTTCTCCCACGGCGACACCACCAGCGTGCGCGCATCCTCGATGCTGATGCTCGCCACCTGCTGCAACGGCACGTCGGAACCGTAGTAGTCGACTTTCAGGTGCTCGATCAGGCTCGGATGCGCGCGGCCGGTGCGCAGCTTCTTCAGATCGGCCTGAAAGGACTGCACGCACTTCTGCATGCGTCCCGTGGCATCTTTCTTCAGATCCTCGAGCATAAGTCGCCGCCTTCAGTCGTTGGTGACCAGAGTGCCGATGTCCTCGCCTTGCATGATCCGCAACAGATCGCCGGCGCGGCCGAGATTGAAGACCCGCAGCGGCATGCGATACTCGCGGCACATGACGATCGCCGTGGCATCCATGACGTTGAGGCGCTCATCGAGCACGCGGTCATAGGTGAGTCGCGGATAATGCGTCGCGGCCGGATTCTTGACCGGATCATCCGAATAGATCCCGTTCACCTTGGTGGCTTTGAGCAGCAGCTGCGCCTCGATCTCGATCGCACGCAGGCTGGCGGCCGTATCGGTGGTGAAGAACGGATTGCCGGTGCCGGCCGCGAAGATCACGGCGCGGCCCTTCTCCAGATGGCGCAGCGCCCGGCGGCGGATGAAATCCTCGCACACCTCGTTGATGCGGATGGCCGACATCACGCGCGCCTGCATGCCCTGCGACTCGAGCGCATCCTGCAGCGCGAGCGCATTCATCACCGTCGCCAGCATGCCCATCTGGTCGGCCGTCACGCGATCCATGCCGGCGCGCGCGAGCCCGGCGCCACGAAACAGATTGCCGCCCCCGATCACGATGGCGACTTCGACGCCGAGCGCCTGCACATCACGGATCTCGCTGGCCACGCGCTTGAGCACGTCGGCATCGATGCCGTATTCAGCCCGCCCGAGCAATGCCTCGCCCGAGAGCTTGACCAGGATGCGGCTGCAGCGCGCTTGGGTTTGGTTCATTGTGCCGTTTCCATGTTGGCTCGCGGCAAACCGCCTCAGTCTGCCATAAAAAAAACCCCGCGATCAGCGGGGTTTTCCAGCTTGGGCCGTATTGCTACCGCCCGCCTGCGGCGCTGACCTGCGCCATGACTTCGGCGACGAAGTCCGATTGCTTTTTCTCGATGCCCGCACCGACTTCAAAACGCTCGAACCGCAGCACCTTGGCGCTTGCGCTCTTGAGCAGTTTCTCGATGCTCTGCTCGGGATCTTTGACGAACGGCTGCCCCAGCAGCACGATCTCGTTGAGCGATTTGCGCAGCCGACCCTCGACCATCTTGGCGAGAATCTCGGGGCTCTTGCCCTCCTTGCTGGCCTGCTCAGTGAGGATTTCGCGCTCCTTTTCCATCACTTCGGCCGGCACTTCGGCAACGCTGAGATAGCGCGGGTTGCTGGCGGCGACGTGCATGGCCAGATCGTGGGCCAGCGCGGCCGAACCG
>Ga0210394_10005551_pt1 | contig 14099 bp, 12 predicted proteins | sample IncBWC12MmetaG_FD_160121 | JGI IMG/M metagenome (GOLD analysis project Ga0210394, IMG submission 160121) | Forest soil microbial communities from Barre Woods Harvard Forest LTER site, Petersham, Massachusetts, United States - Inc-BW-C-12-M | ecosystem: Environmental > Terrestrial > Soil >...
GGGACGGGCAGAGGCATTCCTGCTCAACCCACAACCCCTCCCGGCGCGTACTGCGTATGAATGGGGGGTGGTTGCCGAAGTCGTTCCGAACGGTAAGGCTCTCAGCCGGGCGCGCGAGTTGGCCGCGCTCTACCTGAAGGCTCCAGAAGTGACGCGCCGCGACACGCGCATACACTTCATTCAACCGTTGAAAGAAGGATCGTGCGTGAAGTTGGCTACGGACTGTCGCTGGAAGGAGCCTCAGCCGCCGACCTCGTGAAATCAATGCAGGCGAAGAGCGACCCTGCTGCCGCGCAAAGGAAGTCTGCATAACAAGCGCGAAGAACGCTTTGTGAACCGAATCGATCGCGGTCGATGGCGATCCCGGCAATGCGGCTGGCGTAATCGATCGACTGAATCTCGCCCGGCCCCGGTTGCCGTCGTGCGACATGATGGGCGTCGCCCAGGCGGCGCGCAGTCCACTCTGTAGAGCAACGTGTCTGAACTTCACCCATCTCGGGTCGGAAGCGATGCCGGAGACGAAGACCGGCTGATGAAGATACGCGGCTGTGCCACATGATCCGACATCGGGACCACTGCATATTCCGTCAGTCGCTGCACGGTACGCTTCCGGCAGGCTTGCAGCGACGCCATAGCGCAGGTGCAGGCGGTCTTCGTCAAGCAGGAAAATCGAGCATAGCATTCCCGTACTGTGAGCTTCGATCAGGCGGGTGATCGTCGTCAGAACCTCGTTCAGGGGTGCGTCGATAAGGATCGTCTTCAACCCATCGAGCACCGCATCGCTGGGCAGGGTTTGCGCGAGGGATGGGGATGTCCGAAGCGCTTCAAGATTAGATGATGCCTTAGCGTTTGCCATATAGTCCCTAGCCCGTATGAGATCCCGGCTTCACCAAACCAATGAGCTCCTCGCGAACCCCATGGAGGATCTCTCGCGATAAATTCGGATCGGACACAGCGCGGGAGAGATTGATAGCTCCGAGGAGCGCGCTGAGGATAAGCAGGGCACGGCCGCGCTTATCCCCGCGCTGGCTTGATGGAAGAAGGGCGCTGGAGAATGCCAGGCTCCGCTTCACCCGCGCCGTATAGAGCGCCCGTGCGGATTTACTCCCCCGCGTCATATCGCCGAGTAACGCTCCCATCGCACAGCCGGTTCCCGGCGCATCGCGGTGTGCTTCCGTCAGGTAGTTCTGGAGAAGTTGCGCTATGTCCTCCGTATGCTCTTCCCAAACGTCGAGATCCTTGAATGCCGTCGCGAGCGCCTCCACGACCAGTTCGTCGCGCGATCCGAAGTGTTTGTAGAATCCCCCAACCGTAACGCCGGCCTCCTTCATCACGTCGGCGACGCCGATACCTTCGAGTCCGCGCTCGCGAAACCGTTTGGCGGCCACCGTGACAATCCGCTCATGCGTCGTTTGCTTGTCCCTCCTTGAATGCCCCATATCGATCCTTTCCTGTATTATAACCGTAATCTAATATTTGGATACGGGAGCGGCTTCAAGCGATTCAATCGTCCCTTGGTGTCTGCAATCCAGACGGCGCATGCCGGAAGAGGAGTTCCTGGGCCATTCAGATTGTAAATTTGGATGACTCTGCCCGGAACCCTATGCTTTCCGCATAAGGAGCGCCTTCCTGGAAAGGCATCGTCGAAGCTCTTTTTTCTGCAACTTATGGAGCATGTGTATAATCTCAATACCAGGCCGGCGGGGAGAAAGAACCGCTGGCTGCAGACAAGCTATCTTCATCGCTAGCCAAGGCGCCGGTTGCGCGTTTTCGAATGAGGTGAGAGACGGCCCGCGGCTGCGACACATACACCGTGTGGCTGCCTTTGACCTCGACAACCGTTAGTGACCGCCCCGTCGTCTGCCAGCGAGATGGTCGGATTTCTGGACCTTCGCAACCCTCGGTCGCACCTCTAACTAAGGCTCGTAATCGCTGCCGCTGTCCCGAAGGCCATGGTCTGCATTCGTCAAAACTGACGTCCGTTAAATACAAGCTTAGAATCCGAACCTTCAAGGCTATCTGCAACTGGCGCGGGATTCCGCGAGTAGCCGTAATAACGCCGACATTAGGGGCATTGACGGTTGAGTTCGGTTGTCCAAAAACAGGCGTGTTCGTCAGATTAAATGCCTCTACTCGAAACTCCATCGCTAACCGATCCGCAACTGGGAATCGGCGAAAGAACGGAAGTCTAGATTCCTGGTTGCTTGCGTTCGTAGGGAATTTCGGCCAAGGTTCCCAAAGGTATAATCCGGCGGCACCGCAGAGACACTACGGCCGCGCGAGCTGAAGAAAAATTTCGTTGCGGCGGTTGGGGGCTCTCGGACTTATCGCCGGGCGTTTTCCAACCGCCAATGATTTGAGCTGCTTATCGCGGGGGCCCGGAACTGCTGGATGGCCGTCCCATATGCCCGCTTCAAATGCCAACTCTCTGAAGTCCGGCCGAGCGTCGTAAGCCGCCCGGTTCCCGGAGTTATAAGGATCGATCCTTACGGTCTTCCGCGGAACGAATACCGTCCTCGCGAAAGTTCAGCACCACCACACACGCAACGCTTCGGGGCCCCGAAGCTACTCTACGATTCAAGCATAGGCTGGGAGGCGCGGAATGGGTCCGGGGAAAAGCGGCAAGTGATAGATGGGATTCCAAAAAATAATTGAGTAAGCGGTGGGATACACTTTCACCACGCGCTGCCGGCGATGGAGTATACTTGCGGCGAAAAGCATTTCGGGAGATTCACCATGGCGAAATCGAAGAGAGATTCCCTTGACCGCCGGCATTTTCTGAAGGGCACAGCCGCCGGAGCAGCGGCGCTGGCCGTGGAGGTTCCCACCTCCAAGGCCCAGCAAACAGAGACGCGCCGTGGGGCGGGGCCGGATGCCGGCGCTGTTGCGGAAGTCGCGAAGCGGCTGGTGGCGGCGCAAGAGGTCCAAAGAGATCCCCATGTAGCCGGTTGAAAATTCCCTCCCATCGTTTTCTCGATGTGGTCGATTTCCCACACAGCGGCCCGATTAAAACGTTCGTGGCAAATCGCGATTGTGCTGCCTAGTGTTTGGGTGGCACCGACGGGGGCGGCTGATTGAACTTCGCAGCATCAATCGCCACATTCGTTTCCGCCGAAGTCAGCAGTACGTCTGACTTGCCGTCCGTCCATGTCGTAATGAGATGAAACGGCAGCTTGACTCCAGCTCCGGCAACATCCCGGTAATCACTGTAGTCCACCTGTATCGGTACGCGCCCGATGATCGTATCGGAGTAGCGCACCTGCCGCACCAGCAGGCCGGACTGCTTATCGAAGTACAGCTTTACGGGGGAGCGTCCGCCGTTGGCGGTTCCCTGTACGACGGCCACATCCTTATCGTCAATGCTGCTCGAACCTACCAGTGGTTTCGTTATGGCCTGCCTGATTCCCCCCGGAAAGGACAGCAATGCGTCGAGGCGGGCGGCATCTAGCTCTCCGCCGGTGAACTTGATGACAGGAAAGGGTTTATCCATGGCCGGCGCCGCGATCCATCCGTTGCTGCCATCACATGTCGTGGTCCGGTCTCCGGCGTCCGTGTGCACGATCATGGTGCGTTGATTGGGAGCCTTAACATAAATGTCCACAGGCGCCTTCGGTTCCGCATACCCTTGGTATGTGCCCTTGAAGACGATGCTGGCGAGGGCGGCGGCCTTCTGCGCTCCTCCCACCGCCTGGAGATACTTGTCAAAGATTTGATCGGCGGAAGGCGCACCAGGCGCTTGCCGGGTAATCTCGACTTCATTGGGATCGACTGGGGGCGGCTCGCCGTACTGATCCGCCAAGCTCGGCGTGATCTTGGGGGCGCCTTGGACATTGCGATGGCAGGTGTAGCAGGTCACTACGCGCGCTCCCCCGAAATTGGTCTTATTGATGGCCTCCACCATCAGAATCATTCGGCGTGCTGTCGCCTTGCGGGGGGTCTCTTCGGCGAAGACGCTCCAATCGCCCTCCACTCTCGGTTCGGCATGGCAATCAATGCAGTTGTAGTTGGTGGAGGCGGCGATGAACCCCATCGTCGCCATGAATTCATCCACCGGGATTCCCTTGAGCACGGTAACGTTCTTGAACGCCTGTTCCGACATAAGCTGCTTTGCCGGCGCAGCTTGACCATCTGCCGATGCAGTATTCAGCAGCCAGAAAGCAATCGTCGCCATGGCGCCGAGTACCGGTGGCCTAAATCCGAGCTTCATCGTTGTTTCGTGGTTAAGCGGCATGTAGAGTGCGGATTTCTATCAGTTTCGTGGCCGCGGCATACGCGACTGTAAAGCTTCTAAGAAACGGGGATCGATCTCATTCTTGTTCGGCGTGCCTTCAGCGAGTTTTACTTTCGCCCAAGCTTCGGAGTACCTCTCAATGCTGAACAACGTGATCGCCCAGTTCTGCAAATTCATTGTGTTCTGTGGCGCCTTCTGATAGATGCGTTCGAAACGGCCGAATGCATCCTTGAGCAAGGCGTCGTCCCTTAACTTAACGCCCGCCATTCCGAATGCCTTTGCATAATCGACCGAGAAGTTGATGTCGCCACCAACTACCGTTTCAGCTTCCGCGAACAGCTTTAAGGAGTCATCGAATTTTCCTGAACTGGTCTGGATGGCAGCCATCCCCCACAGCGCGGTGCCGTTGCTGTTGTTTAGCAACCACGCTTGATTAAAGCGTCGCATTGCGTCGGCAAAGTTTCGTTCAGCCAAGTATTGCCAGCCGCGTGCTGCCAAATCCGCAGAGGCCTTGTTCCGGTCCCCATGATATTGCTCGTCGATCGCAGAGATAAATTTGGCGTCAGCAGCGTCCTGCCAGTCGGTTCTAGTCAAGGCGCCGTATTTTGGCAGTAGGTTCCGCTCGTCCGCACGCGCGAGATTGCCACAAAGTATGAGAGCAGCGCCCAGGAGGACATAGACAACTCGACTCCTTATTCGCATTCCGAAAGCTGTTCTCCTGTGTTCCTCACCCAGGCCCAAGAGGGTCTTACGTTTACTTCTTGTCCTCCCCGCCTATTCCCCCCAGGGGCCGTCCTTCCCAGAATTTGCGCTCGATGGAATAGACACAATATTCTTCTCGCATGTCCCCGTAGGCCGTCCCATCCGCCCTTTTACCCCAGAGACCCTTTTGGACTTGCTGTGAGCTGTTGATCAGCCGCAACTTTAGCGTTTTGCCGCCCCAGACCCCGGTGTACGCCTTCGGGTCGGTAAGCGTCATGCTGAACTCTAAATTATCATGGTCCACACGCTTGTAACGCTCCTCCAGATGCATCTGGTCGCTGTGGATTGAGCCGTTGGGATCGACCCAGGTTCGGTCATCGTAACCGGAAGATTCAACCACAAAAGTGTCTCCATCCCAATGCGCAGCCGCATATCCGTACCACCGCGGCTTGGCGTTCTCCGGGAGCTTGCGCCCGTCCGTCCAAAGGTCGCGCCAGGTGTGGTCCCGTTCGAAGAACTCGACGAATTCGTTAGGAAGCTTGACGAATCGGTAGTTACTATAGTCCAGGTTGCGGGGGTAGCCTGAAGGGTCGCACTGGAACAGCGGATCGTTCCAATCCTTTTGGTCCGGAAAGAATCCAAATGCCAGCTTCGAATTTCTGGCGGACGCCTTGGTCTTACTCCACTTCTCCTTTCCCCAATCCGTCAGGGGAGGACGATCCGTGCCTAGCGCGACATCGAATCCTCCCGGGTTCTTCCAAATGCCGGAGATGTCATGCGGATCAAAGGGTAGATTCGATGGCGTCGAAGCCGCTGGCGCTTGCTTACCGCGCTGCGCAAAGAGGATCTGCGTCAAAGCCAATCCGGCCACAAGAGCAACGAGCGAGGCCATGAAACTATACCTCATATGGAGACTCCCTTCCTATCGTAGGTCACGATTTCCAACCGCATCCGCTCCCTTTGGCCGCGGCTCTGTAAGTAGCGGCTCTGTAAGCAGGCCTCGGTTCCTTAATTCTCTTGCTCAGACTCGGGCCTCTTGCGGTCGTCTTTCGGCATCTGAACTTCAACCGCCGTGTAGCCTGGCTTTACCGGGAGCGCGTTGGCGTCGACGGTCGATCCTCCCATGCCGCACCTGCCGCTACCGCCGAGCCTGTGGCCATCGGCAACAAACACGAACTGAGGACAAGTCCCGAAGGTCCTGTCGCCCTTGGCCGGAACGAAGCTCACCAGGAGTTGGTCCCCAGGCTGGAATGATTTCTTCGTCCAGCCATTCGCGAGCGCGTTTCCCGGACTTACTGTTTCGACGCCCCAGGTTTGCTCTTCGCCCTTATCATTCTTCAACATAAAATAAATTTGGACATGGGGATTGGCCCATATGTATTGCGTTACCGTCGCCTTGGTTGTGATGCGATAAGTAAAGTCATACACCCCCGCCGTTCCATGGTGCGCGAACATCGCGGTACAAAACGTCAGAAGGCCCAGTGTCGTTACAAAAAAGGGAACTACAAGCTTACGCGTCATGTGACATCTCCTTGATCTAGAATACTACGGGTGTATCTGTTGCCAAGCCTTGCCGTGGAGCTTCACCTCAGAATATGCACAGATGCCCTCGGGAAGATCGTTGAACTCCGAGCCGGCCGGCTTTTCTACTAACTGAAAGATCTTCTTATCGCCCTTCCAAGTCCCAACATACGTCTTGGGGTCAGTGATATTCAGGACCATCTCCAGATGGTCGTGGTCCACGCGATGGTAGCGCTCTTCCACAGTCATCTGGTCGCTGTGCGGGGAGCCATATTGGTCCAGCCAACTAGAGTCATCAAAGTTGTTCGAGTTGACGACAAACGTATCTCCCTCCCAATGGCCAACTGCGTATCCGAACCAACGTGAGTCCGCTTCGTCGCCCGGAAGTTTTCGCCCATCCGTCCATATGTCGCGCCAAGTGCGGCCATCGGCGAAGAATTGAATCAGTTCGTCGGCAGCTTGGGCAAACCTCACTCCGGGCCGAATGGGGTGCCACATGATACGTGGGAAACCCGTCGGATCACACAACAGGACAGGATCATTCCAATCTTTCTCGTTCGGGGAGACACCGTTGCCTAATGCCTTGCCATCGTATCCCGTCTTCGCCTTGTGAAACTTCTCCAAACCCCACGACGTCATCGGCGGCCGATTATTGCTGGTTTCGTTCAAGGCGCCAGGTGGGAGCCCGATGTTGGTGATATCCCAAAATCCAGATAGATCATGCGCGTCAAAAGGCTTGTTCGAGGCCGCGGGGGCCTTCGCTTTTTGTGGTCCTTGCTGACCGTTTTGAGCGAATGCGACTGACGACAAGGCTAGCGCTACGGTGATGGCAATCACCGCACCCATCAAGCGACCCAGCACCAAGCGGCAGAAATTAGCGTATGACGAATTGTCTAAACCGCTTGCTGACGCGCGCGGTTCAGAAAGGGCTTCCGAACCGCGACCGTAAGGGAGTGGCATACGCGAACTTTCGCAACTTTCTGCTAGCATTTTAGAACTCCTTTTATGCAGATCCACCACTACGAATCCCATGACACCGCAAGAGCGGTCTCCCTTTGGAACGGCAACGGCATGAACTGTTCATATTCGGCGGATGGAACCTGCCCTCCGGGGCTGCAATCACAGCGCCGATTGCACGACCTTGCACAATGTATTGCGTCACCGTCGCCTTGGTTGTGATGCGCCGAGTATAGTGGAGAGTCGTCCCGGCTGTCAAGATCGCCTTTCACCCGCATCACTTGTTGACCAGGCCCGAGCCGGGATCCCTTACCAACTTGTTGAACCTTTGTTCCTCGGTCGGCACGCAGAAAAGTTCCTGGAGGTCGGTTTTCGGGGGGGCGAGCTTAAAGATTTTTTTCTCGCTTACCCATGGTTTCGTGTACGCCTTGGGAGCCGCGATGGTCATGTTGACTTCCAGGGTATCGCGATCCAAGCGGTGGTAACGCTCCTCCAGCGTCATATCGTCGCTCACCGGATTCCCGAAGTGGTCGAGCCAGGTGCGCTCGTCAAAGCCCAGCGATTTTACGACGAAAATGTCGCCTTCCCACTTGCCAACCGAGTATCCCATCCACTGCGGATCGGGATCCTTGGGTAGTTCCCTCCCATCCGTCCATATCACGCGGTAGGAGTGAGCCCACTCGAAAAACTGGAAGACCCGGTTAGGGGTTTGCACCAGCTCCATTGGATAAATCGAGACTTCCAGAAACAAATTGCGCGGCATTCCCAGCGGATCGCAGGTGCCCATCGGGTCGTTACCCAACCCACCTGGAACGGCGCGTGGGCCATACACCGGCTTCGCGGCGTCGAACCTCGCTTTTCCCCAAGGCGTCATGGGAGGAGTTTCATTGCTCATGGTGAGGACCCCGCCGGATCGCTTCCAGACGCCGGAAAGATCGTGCGGGTCATGGGGAACGGAAACCGCCGCGGGCGCAGGCGCTTTGCCCTTCCCTTTTCCCTGTCCTTGTCCCTGCCCGAACAAAGCCGGCGCCACCGCCATCGTGCCTGCCATCGCGAGAGCAAAGCTGGTTCGCACTTGGATGCTCCTATTGTTCCGGCCCAATTTGCAGCGGTTTGCCGTTTACAATCATATTCGCCCGGCTGAGAAGACCCACCGGCGTACCGAACTTGTTGGGACGCAGGGTAGCAGTAATTTGATCGCCGGCCTTCAGGGTATTCTTGGTCCAGCCAGCGGCCTTCAGAACCCCCGGGCTGTTCATTTCACCGGCCCAATGCACGATCGCGCCTTTGTCGTCCTTCACGTCGAACAACACATAGACATGTGGGTTGGACCAGGCGAATTCCGTGACCGTGCCGGAGAGGGTGACGGTCTGTGTAACCCCTGCGTAGTTGCTGGTCCCGTGATGCGCCAACAGAGATGTGTAACTCACCAGAAGGCCCAGCGCGACGGGCGCAATCGCTTTCAACGGCCGTTTCATACTAACCTCCTAACGACAAGACTCATTGCGGACCCGGTTATTTTTATCACGTTTTTGCGAAGGACGCCAGGGGGGTGTAGTTCTTGGGACTGGCCCAAGGGTCACTAAGTCCGCAGCCTGTGGTGAAAGTCGTTTCAGGAGAGACAACGGCAGGTCGGAGACCTGCCCCACCGCGCCCAAATGCTTGCCCATTCTGGTTTGTTGATTCCTTCCGGCCTTCGGCTCTAAAACGTGAAACGCGCGATGATCTGGCCGACCCGCGGCGGATAGAGTGTAGTTGTTGTGTTGATTGTTCCGAAACCGGAAACAGTCTGCAAGCCTGGCTGGTTACAGGCTCCGTTCGTGCCGTTCGGCTCCACACAGACCGGCGCAGTCTGCGGATTGGTGAGGGTTGGGTTGTTCAAATAGGTGCGGTTGAATATGTTGACGAACTCCACCCGAAGGTTCATGCTGATTCTTTCTTTGATCTGGAACCTCCGGCCAAGACCCATGTTCTCCACGGGGCGGCGCTCAGTGCTGAAATGAGTCGTATTCGCCGCACCACCAAACTGACCAGGGGCGGGGTTGGCCCAAGCCGCCGGATTCAACACAATCGTCTGATTGGGATTGAAACAGTGGCAATTCAGGCTGTTCAGGAATAGAGGCTGGCCCGGCACCTCAAACTGTGGGTTGGCGTCGGGCTGGAATGTAAGACCAGCTATCGTAGCGGTATTGAGGTTCGAAGGGTAGCCTACGGTGTTGGCGGCGGGAATTGCAAAGAGCGTCCCGCTGGCGTACTGGAGAAAGCCGGTAACCGTCCAATCGCGGACTACCTGCGAGACGAACTTGTTTGAGCCCCACCTGGGTGTGGTGTAAGCCCAGGAGATTTTGCTCACCATCGGCTGATCGGTAGGATCAAGCTTCCAGGCTAAGGCCCGATTTTGAATGTCCGGGGTGCCCCCGAAGGTATCCATGTTCTTTTGCCACACGAACGAATAACTGAACTGAAAGCCGTGAGAAAACCGCTTGTTAACCTGCGCCTGGAGCGCATTGTACGAAACGTCGCCCAGCGGCGCGCTCAGAACATTGAGGCCGGAGTTGAACTGCGGGAACGGCCGCAAAGACTGGGCCACGGTGGCGGTGAGCGGGAAACCGGTGAACGGAAGCCTATTCTGGAAGACTCCCGCAGCGGCCGAACCGATCGGCGCGAGCAGGGTGGCCAAATTGGCAGGATTGTTCAGGCTGAGACCATTTTGGCTCAAAATGGCATTGCTCAGATAGTTGAGGTTGGTCAGCGCTGCCGTGTACCACCAAATCACGTAGTTCCCCACGTAGGAGACGTCCAGCAAGAGGTTGGGGATAATCTCCCTCTGGATCCCGGCGCTGTATTGATACTGCCGTGGCGGTCTTCCCCCATTCGGGTCGTAGGACTGCGGTCCGCCTCCCGGGAGGACGCCGCCGATCGGGAAATAGCTCGAGCTCAAGTTGGGCCACGCAATCGTTGACTGTGTAATCGGGTTGCCGTTTACGGCTATATTGTCCAAAGTCATGATGGGCGCGCCGGGAGTTCCCGAAGGGCCGAAAGGATTATTGGCTGAGGCGGTCCCGTAGATGCCGCCACCGAAGGTCCCGCCCTGACCGGTACCGGCGTATACGATACCGAAGCCGCCGCGGAACACGGTCTTGGGCAAGAACTGGTAGGCGAACCCGAGCCGCGGCCCGAAGCCCCAGGGATAGTTCTTCGCGAGTTGGCAGTTACAGGTAGCTTGGTATTCGGTTGCGCCCGGATGGCCTCCGGCCACAGCGTTCGGCAGTGTCTCATCGAAATTCGGAGCGCGCCCGTACTGCTCCCGGAAATACGTCGAGTAGTCATAGCGCAGGCCTAGTTCCAGGGTGAATTTGCGCGTCACCTTCCAACTGTCTTGCATATAGCCCGCCAACGAATGCTTTCCGAAGCGCGAATCCGAGGTAGGGTCGAGAGTAGCGGTATTGACATCCCCCAGCAAGAAGCTGGCGTAGGGCTGACCGATGTGGTACGCGCCAATATTTGCGGCGCTGACACCCCCGACCGTCGTGACTTCGTACGGCATCGCCGTTTGCGCGACGCTGAAACCGTAGCTGCCCTGGAGGTCCGTATGGTCGACGGAATAATTTCCCTGAGACCGCAGCTCGCCGCCGAATTTGAAGGTATGGTTGCCCTTGACCCAAGTCAAGCTGGCGATGGAGTTGAACTGGTTATAAATCGAATCGGTGCGTCCCGTATTGCCGATTCCCCCACCACCGTTGGCCATGCCTCCGGCCGCATCGGTAAGACCCGTGAAGTTGGGAAAAGCGGACGGTAGAGTGAACGACTGGCTGCACAGGTTTAGATTCGAGCAGGCGTTGTAGTTGGGGGTCACCAGCGGCCGGCCCAAGTCGTCCGAGTTGTATCCAATGCCCAAATGCAGCAGAAGCGTCGGCGTGATGGTGTGGTCATAGTTCAAGCGGAGCGCTTTCGAATAAATACCGCCGCCGAACGTGTCGGAGATGGGCTGAGCCATCCCGTCGTCGCCGTAGCACGTCAGGCAGTAGGTCATGGTGCGGTTCCAGAAGAAAGAGAGCTTATCCTTGGCGCTGATCACCTGATCGAATTTAAGCGAGGGAACTTCCGATTCCCGGTGCTCAAACTCCGTATTTTGAAAATTGTTGACCGAGCCGAGCGGATTGCAGGGCGGTCCCGACACGCAGAAAGGCTGCGGAAGCAGAGCTTGGATCTTCATCGCAATTGTATCCAGGCGCGTTGTCGGGATGGCGTTGTTCATAAACTGAGTGGTGATAACCTGGCCGTTTGGCGCCGTCTGCCGAGAAAGGGGATCGTAAATCTCATCGGCAAAGATCGCGTTGCCAAGAGGATCGGTCCCGATATTGTGATTGCCGGCCGCGACAATCGCCCCGGCGAAGTTGCCCTGGCGATACGCAGCCGTGGGAACGTCAGTCGCGGCTCCCAATACGTATTGATCTCGAATGTATTGCTCCCAGTTAAAGAAGAAGAAGGTCTTGTTGTGGCCGTTATACACTTTCGGAATCCACACCGGGCCACCGAAGGTCATCCCGTAGTCATCCTGCGTGTTCGCCGGGTTTACCAGTTTTCCGTTACCGTTATTCGTGAACGGCTGCCCGGCATTCAAGTATGCGTTCTGCCAGTTTTCGAACACGCTACCGTGGTATTGGTTGGTTCCCGATTTCATGGTCACGTTGTAGACCGCCTGGCCGGCTTGGCCAAACTCCGCGGAGTAGTTGCTGGCCTGAACCGTCCATTCCTGGATTTGATCCTGGCCGGGCTGTGCCTGCGCATCTGCGCCTTGGCCCAGGGCGTTGGTTGCATCCATGCCGTCAATCAGAATCGTCTCCGATCCGCCCCGCCCGCCGTTAATTTGGTCTGGAGATCCGACGGCGCCGGGAGTCGGCGGCGCGAAGACGGCCCCCGGCACCAGCGCAAGAAGGTTATACGGATTTCGGATGCCCGCGCCATTGGTCCCGATCTCCAGAAGCGGAAGAGTGTCCATGGTCTGCGTGGAGATCGTCGAGCTCACGGTGCCGCTCTCGGTCTCGAGCAAGGGAGCTTCCGCCACGACGGTGACCGACTCCGAGGCGTTGCCGACCTCCATCGTGGGGTCCACACGGATGGTTTGCGCCGCCTGGACGATCAGGCCCGGCCGGATGTATTTCTTGAAACCCTGCACGGTGACGCTGAGCACATAAGTGCCCGCGGGCAATTCGGCGATGGTGTAATTGCCGGTGCTGGAGCTCGCCACCGGAAAAACGGATCCCGTGTCGACGTTACGGGCTTCGATCGTCGCGCTAGGAATCACCGCGCCTACTGGGTCGACGATCGTGCCGGTAATGGTCCCGCGGTCGCTCTGAGCAAAAATCGTCAGAGCGAATAGAACGGTGCTTAGAGAAACTAACTTCAGACGCATAGCCCCACCCCCAACTATGAAATTACAACTCCGGCAACAATATACCCTCCGCGCTTGGCCGTCAAGGGGTACTTCTAAGGGTGTGCTTCTACGGGGGGGACTTCTACGGTGGGTCGTTGCCACGGGTTGGGGCGCCCGTTTGCGTGTTAGCCGTGGCCGGCATGTACGGCATCATCGCCTATTCCGCGACCAGCAAGGAACCCGCAGGGTCGAGATCACTTCCACTTGGACGTATCGTTGGCGTCTCGTGTACCAGTGCTTTCGCGCACCCGGCGGCGCATAGCTGTTGACAACAGCTCTTCCACCACCAAACCGGCTACCACGGGCCACGCGACGACCCGAGAAGGGCCAGGATGCCGCCCTTAAGCAACCGTATTTCGCTTAACGCCGCTTGCGCGATCGCGCCGGATCGACGACGGAAAATTGCAGCTTCTTCTCCACTCCGTCCACGCGGTCCAGCCGCACCTTCACATGTTCGCCGATGGAAAATTGCCGGCGGCTGCGTTCTCCGACGATCTTGCGCGTGTTCTCGTGGTAACTGAACCGGTCGCCCGGAAGAGTCTCCATGGGAACCAGGCCCTCGATGAACATCTCCTCCAACTCCACGAAGAATCCGAAGCGTGTCGTGGAAATAATCAGGGCGGGGAACTCGTCGCCCACGCGGTCCATCATGAACTTGACCTTCTTCCACTCCACCAGCTCACGCTCGGCTTCGGCGGCGCGGCGCTCCGTGTCCGAGCACATCGCCGCGATGCCGCTCAAGTCGGCACCGTAGGCCGCGCCATCCATGTGCGCCGCCAGGACGCGGTGCACGATCAAATCGGGGTAGCGGCGGATCGGCGAGGTGAAATGCGTATAGCTGGGCGCGGCCAGCGCGAAGTGCCCCACGTTGTGGCCGCTGTAGCGGGCCTGCTTCAGCGAGCGCAACATCAGATAGCTCAGGATGCGCTCCTCGGGCTTGCCCTCAATCTTCTTCACCAGCTTCTGATAACTGCGCGAGGTCAGATTAGGATTGTCCTCCGGTACTACAATGCTTCCGCCGCCTCTTCCGCGACCGCCTTTCTCGCTAAATCGCTTCACCGGAGCGGCGCCCGTGCTCAATGCATATCCGAAATGCGAAGCAATTTCCTCGAATTCCAGCACGCGCCTGGGGTCGGGACGCTCGTGAATGCGGAAGATCAGAGGCACGCCCGCGGCCTCCAGGTGCGAGGCCACGGCTTCGTTCGCGGCCAGCATGAACTCCTCGATCAGCCGGTGCGCAATGTTGCGAGG
>Ga0210394_10005552_pt1 | contig 14095 bp, 12 predicted proteins | sample IncBWC12MmetaG_FD_160121 | JGI IMG/M metagenome (GOLD analysis project Ga0210394, IMG submission 160121) | Forest soil microbial communities from Barre Woods Harvard Forest LTER site, Petersham, Massachusetts, United States - Inc-BW-C-12-M | ecosystem: Environmental > Terrestrial > Soil >...
CACGCCGCTGGCCGATTGCACCTGCCCGGTCCGGGCGCTCGACCAGTGGCTGCGCCAGGCCGGCATCGAGAGCGGGCCCCTCTTCCGCAAGGTCAACCGCGGGGGAAAACGTGCAGAAAGCCGCCCTGAACCTGGCCTCGGTGGCGTGGATCCTGAAAAGGGCATTGGGGCGCACAGGCGTCGGCGACCTCCAACGCTATGGCGCGCCCACTCGCTTCGCGCCGGTTTCGCGGCTACGGCATTCGACACCGGGGTGCCGGAATTTAAGATCAGGCAGCAGACGGGACATAAAACCTCGCGCATGCTGGAGAAATACATCCGGTCCGAACAGAAGGCGCGACAGGAAGCGGCTTCTAGCCTTGGGCTCTAAGAGATGTACACGAACGTGTACAAGGGTGTAGTCCACTTCCAAAGCCTCGCTTCGGGACAGTGTGCCTGTCGCCTGTATGGCATAATGTCCTAGGAGTTCTTTCCCATGGCGTCTCCTCAAATGTTCGAGATGATCGGCATAGCCCCACGGTCGGACTTCGACCTCGCGCGGATCACCGAGGAAGGTATTTCAACGGACAGTCTATCGGCGCTCAAGGATCGCGGCTTAACCTTCTCAGAAATCTCGGAGATCATCATTTCTCCGCGAACCCTGAAGCACCGAAAAGCGCGTCGAGAGCCGCTTTCTCACGAAGAGACCGACAGAGTGGTTCGAGTGGCGAGAATTCTATCTCTCGCCGAGGACGTATTTGCTTCCCGAGAAAAGGCACTGATGTGGCTGCGCATGCCGGATGAGCGGCTTGAGAACCGGTCTCCTATCAAGATGCTAACCACAGAGTCCGGTGGCCGCCTGGCCGAGAACATGCTTTGGCAGATCGACGAGGGAATCTACACGTGAAGTCCCTGTGGCGCGTCAGCAACCACTGTGATCTAAGCGGGTTGGGTGGTGAGAAGGCTGACGGCCGATGGCATACCGCGGCGCGGGGCAAGCGCATCGTCTATCTGTCCGAACATCCAGCGCTAGCTCTTATCGAGAACATGGCTAATCTCAAGGGCAACCCGGCCTTGTTTCCTGGGAAGTACCAGCTCCTGGAGGCAGAAGTGGAGGATGATGTCTTGAGCTCGGCCAGTCACATCGTTGAAGAAGACGGTGGGATTCCCCGGCTTAACAAGCCTCTGTCATGGACTCAAAATGAAGGTGATTCCTGGCTAAAGGCGGCGAACACCGCGTTCGTTGTAGTTCCGTCCTTTCCTTCGCCGTTCTCACTTAACTTCCTTTTCAATCCTCTTCATCAGGATGCCAGCCGTGTCCGGCTGGGCGCCTGTCACTGCCTTGAATATGACCAGCGTCTATTCAAAATCCAATCCTGATTTGCCCGCCTGCTTTCCCGTCACGTCCGGCAAACCCGATGCCGTGCAACATTAGGGATTTGTCATTGATCTATTTGAATCCCCGCCCCTTGTCGAAGCCATGGATTGAACGAGAATAGGGACGAAACCCCTTCCCCGCGACATCGGCCATCCACCGGTCGAATTCCCCATCAGCCGCCTCTCTCGACTCAAAGGATTCCCGATCTTCGGGCGTCATTGGTGGGTCTCCGGCGAAGCCGTGAAAGACCTCGACCCGAAATGGAGGCTCTCTTACTTCGGGGTGGTAGGTCAAAGCGATGTGGCAGAACTCATCCCCTGTTCAGACCTCTGTATCGGTACGATAAAACACCTGATTCCGATCAGGGTTCGTAACCAACCCGACCCCCACGGAGCCGCGCCCGAAGCTATTTGACAACCGAACCAGCACTGATTTCAGGCTGGTGGACTTCTTCACTTCTTTTCACCTGTCGGCTGTTCACTGTTCACTGCCCACTGTCATCCAGGGCCTTCGGTGCGCGAAAAGTCATGAAAATGCCTCTCTAAGTGAGATCGATTTTTTTTGCAATAAGTTAGCGATGATTTTCGACCCTGTTCACTGTCCGCCATGATCCAAATCACGGGGGCGCAAAATTCTCCCCTTTTCGGCGTGCAGTCCCTTCATTCCAATCAACATGACCGTTTTTTTATTTGCACGCGAAAATGTGTGTTTTTCACGCAAAATGATGCAAAAAAGAGGGTATTTTGACGCAGATTCAGCGCCCCTAAGCAGTCAGAACGCGAAGCCGTCAGAAAGTGATCGCCGAAGTGTAGCCACCTTTAGCCGGGTCGGTTCCCCGCCGCGGCACCCGGGCGCCTTTTCGTGACGAGTTGCCAAGGCATTTTCTGCCCCGCTGCGTAATGTAAAACCAACTCGTACTCAAAGCGTCGTAACCGATAGTGATGGAAGTGATGTAAGGCGGATCGGCATGCAACAGGTAAGCGTTGATCAGCTTGTCTGAAATAAGGCTGAGCAGGCGGGACTGGATGGTTCCGGCATCAAGCCTGGCGGGAACTCCCCCGACAGGCTTGAATAGCTTGTCCGCGATGAACTCGAGGGTCATGAAGTCGTCTGAAACCGCGGCCAGAATCAACCGATCCAAATCGTCAGTCAGTCGCATCGTTTGACGTCCATCGCTTTCATCATTCCGAATGCCCCGGAATTGGATTGCGCTACGAGATGCAAAAAACGGCACTCGACACACTGAGTCCCCAAACTGTGCCGTCGAACTAGATAGGTACCGGCCAGATTCCTTATTAATTCGCTTCCTGTGATCTGCCCATTCTTGAACCCGGACTCTTTTGCCCGGGTGACGCCTCGGTCAGAGCGATTACCGCGACCCGGCGAACAGGGTTTCGCGCGCTCCGTGCAGGCCCGCAGGCGGGTGAATGAGGGCGAGATGCCGCTCGACGAGGCTGCATTTGGGCTGTAACTGCAATTCGGCCCAGCCCGCAAAACATGCGCGAGGTGAGGTGAATTGTGGGAATTCTCTGTGGACCGGGCACTAGAGTCAAGTGACGATTTGTTCATCTACGCAATGATTGAATTTAATCTGTGGGAATCGTCTTGCATGTCTTGTTTCGCACGCCATAACGCGCTGTTTCGATCATTTCGCTTTCCCGGGTGTACGGACAGGAATTGGAACCCTCTTTGTGCCTCGAAAGCCGTCCGGCGACCTGGCCTTGGACCAGGATGCTGGAAATATTGGCAGCAGACGGGGGTTGCAGACGGCGCGGAGGATTACAGGGAGGGGGGAGCGGGGAGGGCGGCTGGCCCAACGATACAAGATTGGCGTGCAGAAATAGAAGTTATTTCTTTAGCTGGCTCTCAAGGGGTGGGTTCGCGGAGTGTGGCTGACGGCGCCGTCCAGATCAACCGCGGGATGGTTTAGCCGCGGGACGGCAGCTGGAGGCCGAGTTCACGCATGGCGATTTGCAGGTCCGCCCAGGCTTCCTTCTTCTGGCGCGGATCGCGGAGAAGAAAAGCTGGGTGGTAGGTGACGATGAGCTTGCTGCCACGGAAGGCGTGGATGCGGCCGCGGAGGCCGGCCAGGGGCTGGCGGTGGCCGAGCAAATAGGTGGCGGCGGTGGCGCCGAGAGCGACAAGAACTTCGGGGCGGATCACGTCGATTTGCCGGAACAGAAATGGCGAGCAGGTGTTGGCTTCCTCGGGCTCGGGGGTGCGGTTGCCCGGGGGCCGGCATTTGACCACGTTGGCGATGTAGACCTCTTCGCGCTTGAGACCCATGGCGGTGATCATGTTGTTGAGCAGCTGGCCGGCCTTGCCGACGAAGGGCAGGCCCTGCGCATCTTCATCGGCGCCTGGACCTTCGCCCACAAACATGAGGCGGGCGTTGGGTGAGCCGTCGGCGAAGACGATTTTGTTGCGGCCCTTGTGAAGAGCGCAGCGGGTGCAGTCGCCGATGTCTTCCAGAATGAGCCGAAGGGCGGCGGAGCGATCGGTTGCGGGAATTGCTGGTGCGGCGGCGGGCGGAGTGAAGATGGGCTTGCGGGGCGGAATGGGCGGCTCCTGTTGGGGTTCGTGGTCTCCCATCCTTGACGACGATAAAACTGTCGCCAAGGATGGGGCACGGAAGTTCTTTGGCAGATCGGGCTCGACTTCTTCAGAGACCGTAGTGAAGGACTGAAGGATCGCGGGGCCGACGGGGCGGCGGTAGAACTCGGTTAGCCCCAAGTCGCGGTAGAAGCGCATGCGGGCGGCCAGGGCCTGCCGGGTTGCGGGATCGAGTGCGGGCACTTACTACTCCACGATGATCTGGCGGCGCGCGACCGAGGTGGAGGCGGATTGATTGAGCACTTCGTCCTGCGGGGACATCCCTTCCATCTCCATCATGAGCGGGCGGGGACGACGCAGGGCAAGGACCTCGTCGAGGATGCGGTCGGCGAGTTTGCGCTTGGGCATGGCGGGCATTTCGATTGCCGTGGAGGCGGTAAGGAATGTGGCCGCGTTGAAGTCGGAGTCAATGCCGACCTGGTCGCCGGACACATCGTTGACCACGATGGCATCGGCGCCTTTGCGGAGCAGCTTGGCGCGGCCGTTCTCCATGCGGTTCTCAGTCTCGGCGGCGAAGCCCACGATGAGTTGAGCGGGGCCGCGTTTGCGCACTACTTCCGCGAGGATGTCCTCAGTGGGTGCGAGTTCGATGGTGAGCGGGCCGGTGCGCTTGAGCTTTTGCTCGGAGACGTTCAGCGGGCGATAGTCAGCGACGGCAGCGGCCTTGATGATGAGCGTGGCTTCCTTCATGCGCTCGAGCACGGCGCGCCGCATCTCTTCAGCGGTGGTGACTTTGACGACTTCGCAGTGGGAAGGCGGGTAGAGCGACGAGGGTCCGGTAATGAGAAGGACCTTGGCGCCACGGGACTGCGCGGCATCAGCGATGGCGTAGCCCATTTTGCCACTGGAGCGATTGCCGAGGAAACGCACGGGGTCGAGGGCCTCGCGGGTGCCACCGGCGGTGACCAGGACGACTTCGCCGGCGAGGTCGTGGCGGCGGCCCATGGAGTTGAGAACCGCGTCGGCGATGGCATCAGGATCGGCCATGCGGCCCGCGCCGACCATGCCGCATGCCAGCTCGCCGGTGCCGGGCTCGATGACGCGCACGCCGCGCTGGCGAAGGATCTCAAGGTTGGCCTTGGTGGCGGGGTGCTCCCACATATTCACGTTCATGGCAGGAGCGACGAGCACCGGCGCAGTGGTGGCGAGATAGAGGGTGGTGAGGAAATCGTCGGCCATGCCGTGCGCAAATTTGGCCAGCGTGTTGGCGGTGGCCGGCGCGACAACGAGGGCTTGCGTGGCTTGCGCTTCGCCGATGTGCTCGATGGAGGAATCGTATTCCCCTTCGGCGGTTCCGGCTTCGTCCCAAAGGCCGGTGATGACCTTGTGGCCGGAGAGGGCAGCGAAGGTGAGCGGCTGAACGAAACGCATGGCCGACTCGGTCATGACGACGTGGACTTCGAGAGCCTGGCGCTGCAGGGCGCGCACGAGTTCAGCAGCCTTGTAGGCAGCGATTCCACCGCAGACGCCGACGGTTACGCGCATAGCTAGATTGTAGAACAACAGTAGACACTAGACAGACGACAGAAGACAGTGAACGAGCGACGAAGGGACTAGGGACTAGAGAACGCTCGGGCACACTTGTACGGCGCAGGTCGGGCGATGGAGCTGCGGAACGATGGTGCTTGAGTTCTCTAGCTGACGATGATGGGGATGCCAGAGTCGTCCACCAGGGGCTTGACTACGGGAATGTCCTTCTTGACGTAGGCGATTTTGCCGGCGGCGATCTCGTCCTGGGCGATGCGGCAGGCCTTGGTGGACTGGGTGGGCACGAGAGCGTGGGAGCCGTTCTGCAACTGGCGGGCGCGGCGGGCAGCTACAAGAACCTTGCGATAATCTGAATCGAATTTCGTTTCAATCGTCATCGGGATCCTCATCGAAGTTAAACTGCTGCTGGTCAGGGGAAGTGCCAATTCCGAACGCTTCAAGGACGGGTTTCAGCCTTTCCTGCGAGTTGGTCTGGCGACAAGCTGCTGCAACTTCAAGCACACGGCGCGAGCGATAAGCGATGGGCTCACTGTTGCGATAATATCTCTCGGCCTGGACGATGGCTTCCAGCTGGGCCACGGCCCGGTCGAGAATGTCGTTGATGAGAATATAACTGTAGTTGCGATAATTCTCAATTTCCTTGCTGGCCTCGCTGAGGCGGCGGTAGAGCTCAGCCTCGTTGACCTGGCCCTCGGCGCGGAAGCGATTGCGCAGGCGGGTGCGGAGGACTCTGGGGTTAGGCGGCAGGACGAAGATGCTAACCGCCTCAGGCATGGCGTGCCGCACCTGGGCCGCGCCTTGGACGTCGATATCGAGCAGGAGATCGTGCCCCTGCTTGCGGGCTTCATCGAGCGAATGGCGGGCGGTTCCGTAGAAGTTGCCGAAGACCTCAGCGTATTCGAGGAAGGCGCCGGCGGCGATCATGCGCTGAAACTCGGACCGATTGGTGAAAAAGTATTCGCGTCCGTGCTCCTCGGAGCCGCGGGGTGGACGGGTCGTCCAGGAAATAGAGAAGTCGACGCCCGTGACCTGCTTGCGCACTTCGTTCACGAGGGTGCTTTTGCCGGAGCCCGATGGAGCCGAGATGATGAAGAGAATGCCTGCCACGTGCTGGGAGTCCTTGTGATGCGGTTAACGGTTGTGAGTGGTCAGTGGTCAGTGGTCAGGGATTCGGGGGTCAGAGATCAGCGGAGGAATTGGCGGAACACGTCCCTACGGGGCTAAAGCCCGGGGCCATCCTGCCGGCATTGTGCGGGGGTTGAAACCCTCAGCTCCCTCCGCCTCAATACTCACCAAAAAGCACACCTCAGGGGCTAAAGCCCGAATTCATTCTGTCCAGGTAGGCCGGGGATAAATCCCCGGCCTACCGCCCGAACGACGTTTTTCAGCAGCCTGTGAAGTCGTGTCCCACTCGTTGCAATGCCGCGATCCTCTCAGGGGCGATCCCTGCGTCAGGGGCGACCCCTGCGTCAGGGGCGACCCCTGCGTCAGGGACGATCCCCGCGATCCTCTCCGGTACGACCTGGTGAGTGTTCATTCGACGTTTTGAATCTGTTCGCGGGCCTTTTCGATTTCAGCTTTCATGGCCAGGCCCAGTTCGGTGATGCGGGTTCCTTTGCCCCCTACGCCCCCGGTTTTGGAGAGCAGGGTGTTGGCTTCGCGGTTCATTTCCTGAAGCAGGAAGTCGAGTTTTTTGCCGACTTCGCCACCTGCCGCCAGCAGGTCGCGAAAGTGGCCGATGTGGGTGGTCATGCGCGCAAGCTCTTCGGCAATGTCGCTGCGATCGACGAGCACCGCGACTTCCTCAAGCAGGCGCTGGCGATTGAACTCATTGCCGGTGGCGGCGATGAGGCGCTGGGTGAGCCGCTCCTGGTAGCGCTGTTCAACTTCAGGCCGCAACTGCGCGACGCCTTCCACGGCTTCGGCAAGGCGGGCGAGCGAGGCTTTGAGGATAGCCTCAAGGGACTCACCTTCGCGGGCGCGCATGATTTTGAGCTGGCCGAGCAGAGGGCCTATTTCATGCTGCACACTTTCAACGAGCGCGGCTGAATCTTCATCACCGTTGCCGCGATTGTCGTTTTGCAGGGCGCCGGGCAAGCGGAGGATGGCGTTGAGGTCGGGCTGGCCGCTGAGGGCGTGTTCATCGCGCGCGGCGTTGAATGCGGCCAGGTAGCCGGCGACGAGCTCGCGGTTGTAGCCAGCGGACTGTTGCGCACTGCGCTCGATGGAAAGGGTGAGCTCAACGTGGCCGCGAATGAGATGTTCCTTGAGGGCGCGGCGGAGTTCCATTTCAAGCGCATCGAGGTTGGAGGGGAGACGCAGCTGCACGTCGAGGAAGCGATGGTTCACGCTCTTGAGGCTGAGTGTGTAGCCGAGCTGGTCAGCCACGCGCACCTGAATGCGGGAGAAGCCAGTCATGGATTGAATCGGCATGATTACTCCTCTGCCTCGCTCGAGAATGCGGCCTCTGAGAAGGCGGGCTCCAGCAGTTGATCGGGTTGCGCAGCCTGAGGTTCGAGCTGATCGATGCCGCGGCCGTTCGACGCCGGCACGTCGCCGGCATCCATGAACTGCAGTTGGTAGAGGCGGAGATAGGTGGGCGAGGTGGTGAGGAGTTCGTCGTGCGGGCCGATGGCGGTGATGCGGCCGTCTTCAAGCACGGCGATGCGATTGGCGCGGCGCACAGTGGAGAGGCGATGGGCGATGACGAGGGCGGTGCGGCCCTGCACGAGGTTGGCGAGCGCGGCCTGCACGAGCGATTCGCTCTCGGCATCGAGCGATGAGGTAGCTTCGTCGAGGATGAGGATGGGTGCATTTTTGAGGATAGCGCGGGCGATGGCGATGCGCTGGCGTTCGCCGCCGGAGAGACGGAAGCCCTTTTCGCCGATGACGGTGTCATAGCCCTGCGGCATCCGCTGAATGAAGTCGTGCGCGAGGGCGTTGCGGGCTGCCAGTTCCACCACGTCGTGCTTGAGGTCGGGCTGGCCGTAGGCGATGTTGTTGCGCACGGTGTCGTTGAAGAGGATGACTTCCTGGGTGACCTGGGCGACCTGGCGGCGCAGCGATGAGAGGGTGAGATCGCGAATGTCGCGGCCATCGATGAGGATGCGGCCGGAGGTAACGTCAAAGAAGCGCGGGATGAGATTGACGAGTGTGGACTTGCCTGCGCCGCTGGGTCCTACGACCGCGAGTACTTCGCCGGCGTGGAGCTGGAGGTCGACGTTGTGCAGGATTTGATGCTCGCCTTCCTCGTTGGAATAAGAGAAGCCGACGTTATCAAAGCAGACAGAGGATTTGAAGGCCTGCAGAGAGACCGGATGGGGCTTCTCTTTCACATCGTCAGTGTGGTCAAGGAAGCCGAATATGGAGCCTGACGCGCCCATGGCCTGCTGGAAGCTGTTGTAGAAGTAGGCGAATTTGCGGACGGGATCGTAGAGCTTGAAGAGCGCGATGATGAAGGCGCCGAAGATGCCGATGGTCATGTGGCCGCTTTTGATTTCGTTGCGGCCGATCCAGAGAAGGAGGGCGATGGCGACGGCGCCGATAGTGTCCATCAGCGGCGAACTGATGGACTGAATGCGCAGGCTGCGCAGGTTGGCGCGGAAGAGGCGCTTGGCAGCGGACTTGAAACGGAGGATCTCCCAGAGCTCGGTGTTGAAGGCCTTGACGATGCGATGGCCGGTGATGGTTTCGTGAAGGATGTTTTGAATTTCGGCGAGTTTGTCCTGGCCGGTGCGGGTGCGGGTGCGGACTTCACTGCCGATTTTGCGGGCGGAGGTGACGACGACGGGGATGAAGAGAAGGAGCGCCCAGCTGAGTTTGCCGCCGAGATAGATGACCAGCGCGAGGCCGCCGAGGAAGGTGAAGAACTGCTGCAGGAATTCGCCGATTACGGAGCTGACGGCCATCTGCACGCGATCCACGTCGTTGATGAGGGTGGAGAGGATGGTGCCGGTGGGATGCTTTTGATAAAAGCTGGCGGAGCGGCGGAGGGTGACTTCGTAAAGGCGATTGCGCAGATCGGTGATGGTGCCGAAGCCGGCGTAGTTGACGAGGTACGTGCCGAAGTAATCGCACAGGCCTTTGACGGCGGTGGAAGCAATGAGAGCGAAGGCGACGACGGCCCACGCGTTGTGCATGTGGAGGTAATTGAGGACGACGCCTTTGAGGCCCATGTACCAGGCGGCGTTGATGCTGGGTGCGGGCGCGACGGTGGGGCGGAGAACGTCGTCGAAGATGGGAACGAAGAGGAGGGTGCGGAAGTTATCGAGAAGGCCGACGGCAGCGAGCAGAACCACGCCCGGAACCCAGTAGAGCCAGTAGGGCAGCCCGAAGCGCAGGAGGCGGAAGAATCGCATCATGGGGCGGGGACCGCCTTGATGACGCTTCCTGCGAAATGAGTGGGCTCCATCCGATCATTGTAGCCGCTGGGTGAGGACAATCGCTTTAGTACGCTTTCAGGTCGACGATGGCCGTGAGGATGTCGTCGGGCTGAGGGAGGATGGCGTCTTCGAGGATCGGCTGATAGGCAACGAAGGTGTCCATCGATCCGATGCGCTTGACGGGGGCGTCGAGGTCTTCGAATAGCTCGTCGGCGATGCGCGCGGCAAGCTCAGCGCCGTAGCCCCAGCTGATCATGTCTTCATGAGCGACGATGACGCGGCTGGTCTTGCGAATGGAGGTGGCGATGGCTTCCCAGTCGTAGGGATTCAGGGTGCGCAGGTCGAGGATTTCGACTTCGATGCCGTGCTTGCGTTGCGCGGTTTGCGCGGCCTGCATGGCACGAGGAACCACGGCGCCGTAGGTGACCAGGGTGATATGGGTTCCGGGGCGCACGATGCGCGCCTTGCCGAAGGGAATGGCGAAGTCCGGCCCGGGATAGGGCGAGCGGCCCCAGGTCTCACGGTACAGGCGCTTGTGCTCGAGAAAGAGGACGGGATCGTCGCAGCGGATGGCGGTGCGCAGAAGGCCGTTGGCGTCGAGCGCGTTGGAAGGGAAGACAATGCGCAGGCCGGGGATGTGGGTGAAGATGCTCTCGCCTGATTGCGAGTGGTAAATGGCGCCGCCGGTGAGGTAGCCGCCGATGGGCACGCGTATCACGGCGGGCGAGGCCCATGCGCCATTGGAGCGCCAGCGCATGAGCGCAAGCTCGTTGCGGATCTGATGCATGGCGGGCCAGATGTAATCGAAGAACTGGATTTCGACAACGGGCTTCATGCCACGGACGCCGTATCCGACGGCTCGCCCGACGATGTTGGCCTCGGCCAGCGGCGAGTTGAAGACGCGCTCCGAACCGAATGCGGTTTGCAGGCCGGCGGTGAGCTTGAAGACGCCGCCCTTGCCCTTGACTTCAGATAGGGCCTGTTCACGGCTGGCGTCGGCCACATCTTCGCCGTAGACGACGATGCGTGGGTCGCGGCGCATTTCGTCGTGGAGGCAGGCATTGATGAGGTCGGCCATGGTGCGGGGAGCCGAGCCTTTGGAACTGGCGGACTTGCCGGTGGTCGCGGTTGCCGCAGCTACTTTTTCACTGGCGAAAGGCGGGTTGGTGGGGTCGAGTTCCTCTGAGTAGACGAAGCGGGGAATGCTGTTGATGGACGGCAGCGGCGCCTCCAGCGCGCGTTCGGCAGCCTCGGCGGCTTCGTGGTCGAGCGACTGCTCAAGCTCGGTGATCTGCTCGGCGGTAAGAATATTTTCACGCAGCAGGCGCATTTGCATGCGGGTAAGCGGATCGCGCATGGCGTCGGCTTCACGCTCGGCGGCGGAGCGGTAGAGCTTGTCGTCGTCAGAGAGCGAGTGGGAATAGGGCCGAATGCAGTGGCCATGCACGAAGGCGGGGCCGCTGCCGGCGCGGCAGTGATCGGCTGCTCGCTGGAAGGCGCGCAGGCTCGCTTCGGGGTCGGTGCCGTCCACTTCTTCAAAATGGAAGTTGGGGAAGTTGGCAACCAGGCGCGAGATGTTGCCGCCCGGGGTGTTGACTTCAACCGGCACGCTGATGGCGTAGCCGTTGTCTTCAATCATGAAGATGACGGGGAGCTTCTGGTTGGAGGCCGTGTTAATGGCTTCCCAGAACTCGCCCTGGGAGGTGGATCCTTCGCCCACGCAGGTGAGCACCACTTCATCGCCGTGAAACTCCAACTCGTGATAGGCACGGTAGTCGCCTGGCGCCTTTTCAGCAGCCTCCGGATGGCGGCTGAAGAAGCGGCCGGCCTCCGCGCAACCCACGGCGTGCAGTAATTGGGTGGTGGTGGACGATGAAGTGCTGACGATGTGGTGGGGGCGGCTGCTCCAGTGAGTAGGCATCTGGCGGCCGCCGCTGGCGGGGTCAGTACCCGCGCCCACCGCCTGCAGAAACATGTCGGTCGGCGTTACACCCAGGGTCAGGCACAGGGCGCGATCGCGGTAGTAGGGGAAGAACCAGTCGTATCCGGAGCGGAGCGCGAGACCGGCGGCGACCTGAAGCGCCTCATGCCCTGCGCCGGAGACCTGGAAGAAGATCTTCTGCTGCCGCTTGAGCATGATTTCGCGGTCGTCGATGCGGCGCGAGAGGTACATCAGCCGGTAGATTTCGATGAGGGCTTGCGAGCTGAGCTTGCCTGTGACAGGTGATGTCTCGAGCACCCGAGCGCTAGAAACTGCCAGGTCCATTGCCGTTACTCCGGTTCCGGCATCGAGCCCGGAAATCCAAGGGTGATTGTACCAATCCGTACAGTCTACATGGAGCCGGGAGCTGAGCCGGCACGAACCCGAATCCTATTCGAAGACAGTGGAGAAACCGGGTGGTGCAAGGGGGTTGTCCCCCACCGCGTAGCTCATCTTGTCCTTCACGCTTTTGGCCAGCTTCTCAATTTCGGCAGCCTTATGCATCCGCTCGGCATCCGACAAATTTGAGGATTCCGCGTTCAACTGCCTCGCTAGAATCAGCAGCTTGGCAGCGTCGTCGACCATTGCCCTTTGCCGTAACTTATTGAGAAGGCTGATCCTCTTCTGGTCCAGGGTTTGATTCGAGGACAATGGAGGCGCCTGATTTGGAAGGCGGGAGATGGGCTGACCTTGCCCTGCGGGGTTCAGCGGCGGGCCAGGAGATTGGGCCGCAACGGGGAGGACGATCAGGATTGCAGCCGCCAAACAACGGCGCAGGCTGGGAGCAAGGCGGCGAGCTGCCACTCTCTCCGGCGTCCTGCCGGGGAGGGGCGGGAGATCGCGCTGAGCAGAATCCGACATCCCTGAATCGCTCGCCTTCATCGCGGCCTCACCCGACCATTACTACGACTCAATTGGCGCCTATGGTCAGTTTCATCTCCTGCTGGACGTTGTGTGCGAGCCGCTCGATGTCTTCGATCTTGCGAAGCTCGCTCACCGAGAGCGCATCTGCGGGGTCTCTGCCATCTCCACCTTGAGTTCGTCAGCCAGTTTGAGCAGCAGGAAGCTGTCTTCGTTAATCCGGCGCTTGCGTTCCGCGTTCGCCCGGTGAAAATTCTTCTTCCCGGTTTGCTCCCGCATCTCCATGATGGCGTTGGCGTAGGGAGGGAGATTGGCCTCGGGAGAAATGAGCGATGTCCGCGGGCTGGGTAGCAGCTGGGGTTGACTGTTCTGGCCGTATCCATTCGCAACCAGCACACACGCCGAAACGATGAGGCACGCGCACAGCAATGATGTTGAACCCGGAAAGAACGAGATTCCGCCAACGCAGCCGTATCGAATTCGGTTCAACCGTTGACGCATAGGAACCTCCAGATTCTCCAGCTGAAGCCCAATCCTGAGTCCTAGCCAGCTCCCACGGTGAGCTTCATTTTCTCTTTGACGCCCTTGGCGAGCTTCTCAATGGACTCGGCCTTGCGAATCACGTTAATGGAAAGGGTGTCCTTGGAGGTCTTGTCTACTTCACTTTTGAGCTCGGTGGCGAGTTCAAGCAGCTTGGCGGTGTCATCGGCAATCTGGCGCTTGCGCTCGGCGTTGGCAGCCTCGAAGTGCTGCTTCTTGGCCTGGTCCGAGTTCAGTTGCATTTGGTCGTTCTTGTCGGGCAGACGATTCGCCGCAGGCAAGAGGTAGGGCTTGTCGGGGTTGGTTCCGGGATTTTGTTGGGGGGCCTGGGCGACCGCGATGAGCGTGGTCAAGACAGCCAATCCGAACGCGCCGCGAATCCAGCGCCGGGCCGGACCGTGAAACAACCTCGCGCCGTTTACAGCTATCCTGTTTGAAGTGCGTTGCATGGGAAATCTCCTTTTTTGAGCCGGAGTTGAAGCAAACCCGAGCAGGAGGGGCACGCTGACTCATTCTCCCACTTCTGTGATGCAAATTCGATACCAAAAAGGTCATTTGGCAAACCAGGCCAGACAACAAGGCGGCCCGGGAGGGACATCTACCATCTCCGAGGCCGTCCTGGATCCGGCTCCCAGGTGATTGCCATGTACCGCCGGCCCGGATGCAGCGGATTCGAATCTTGATCCCGTGAAGGTTCAATTGCGCCTGTTTTGTAAAGCTTCGCAATCATTTAAAGAGTGAGTACGATTGCAAACCGGCGGCTGGTTGATTCAAACCTTACTCGCCTTAACAGAGCAAAGATAGTGAAAGGGAGACCACGGATGTTTGGTTTTGCATTGTCTGCGGTGAGGACCGGCATCTTTGCCGAGGAGC
>Ga0210394_10005553_pt1 | contig 14093 bp, 10 predicted proteins | sample IncBWC12MmetaG_FD_160121 | JGI IMG/M metagenome (GOLD analysis project Ga0210394, IMG submission 160121) | Forest soil microbial communities from Barre Woods Harvard Forest LTER site, Petersham, Massachusetts, United States - Inc-BW-C-12-M | ecosystem: Environmental > Terrestrial > Soil >...
GCTGCGCAAAGTATCGGCGTAGTCATGAGAGGCGGACCAGAGTCCGCCTCCCCTCATTCCTTGTAGAAGAGCACATGCATACACCTTTCTTTGGAGAGTTCATGGGAACCCTGGTTCTCGTGTTACTGGGTAACGGAGTCGTTGCGAACGTGGTGTTGAAGAAAACCCTGGGCGAAAACTCGGGCTGGATCGTGATCTGCACCGGCTACGGGCTCGCGGTGATGGCCGGAGTGCTGACAGCGATTGCGTGCGGCAGCTCCGACGCGCACATCAATCCCGCCGTGACTCTCGGTATGGCTGTCGCTCAAGGCGACTTTAGCAAAGTGGCCACCTACATCCCGGCGCAATTGCTGGGCGCCATGGTGGGCGCATTGTTTGTATGGTTGCATTTTATGCCGCATTGGCCGGTTACTCAGGATCAAGGCGCAAAGTTGGCGTGCTTTTCCACCGGCCCGGCGATTCCCTCCACCGGATGGAATATCTTCTCCGAAACGCTGGGCACATTTGCTCTGGTACTGATTATCGGCTCGATCTTTTCGAAGTCGGTGTCTCTTGCCGGACCCGCTCCCGCGTTGGGACCGTTCCTGGTGGGCGCGACCGTGTGGGGGATCGGATTGAGCCTGGGCGGCACCACCGGGTTTGCCATCAATCCGGCCCGAGACTTGGGACCGCGCATCATGCACGCGATTCTTCCGATTCCCGGCAAGGGCGGATCCAACTGGGGCTATGCCATGGTTCCGGTGATCGGCGGCATCGTCGGCGGCGTGCTGGCCGGGGCGTTTATCAAAGCGGTTTTTTAGCGTGGACCGCCGCTCCCTTGCGGTCGCGGTTCGGCGGCAGGTCGGAGACCTGCCCCACAAGGCAAATGAGTGATCGGCGGTGGTGGGGCAGGTCTCCGACCTGCCATGTTCGGACGTTAACCACGGATCGGTTTCGGATTAAAATCGGAGTTCAAGAATGATGCGGCGCGCGTACCTGATCGTCGTTGGCTCGATTCTGGCCTTTTCGGCCGGATTGTGGGCCTTCCAGGCTCCTGCAACAGGCGTTCCTGCATCAACCCCTGGCGTCCATCCGCTGACAGGACGCCAGATCGCTGGAGTATGCGGCGCCGGCGGCTGCGAAACCTGGCTGGAGCGGCCGGAGCGAGAGCAGGAAGAGAACCCCGAAGGCGCGCTCGACGCCTTGAATCTCAAGCCGGGCATGACCGTCGCCGACGTGGGCGCCGGCACCGGCTACATGAGCCTGAAGCTCGCTAAGAGAGTGGGGCCAACCGGGAAGGTCTACGCGGAGGACGTACAGGCGGAGATGCTCCGGCAAGTCCGCACGAATGCGGCGAAAGCCAATGCGGCGAATGTCGTGGCGGTGCAGGGGAGCTTTACCGACCCGATGCTTCCCAAGGGACAGATGGACCTGGTCCTTCTGGTGGACGTGTACCACGAATTCTCCGAGCCGCAGAAGATGCTGCGCGGAATCCGCGCCTCGCTCAAGCCGGATGGCCGGCTGGTGCTGCTCGAATACCGCAAGGAAGATCCCAAGATCCCCATTCGCGAAGAGCACAAAATGACCGTGGCGGAAGTCAAAACCGAGCTCGAAGCGGAAGGCTTCAAGATAAGCCAGGTGATCGAAACGCTGCCCCGCCAGCACATCCTGATCTTGACCAAAACCACGCCGTAGACGGTATAATGTCACTTATGAAAAGAACGGTATTTCTTCCGCTGCTCCTTGTGGGCGTCGTCCAGGTTGGAGTGCTCCAAGCACAGGATATCCCGGAGGGCCCGGGCAAGGACACGGTCGAGAAGACCTGCACCACCTGCCACGATTTGGGCGCCGTGACGCAGATGAACGGCGGCCCGGACATCTGGCAGTCCGTGGTGGACGATATGAAGAGCCGCGGCGCGGACGCCACCGACGCCGATTTTCGCACCATCGTCCAATACCTGTCGAAGTATTACGGGCCCCCGGTCCACATCAATTCCGACGCGGCCAGCGTCCTCCAGACCAACCTGGGCATCACCGGCGCCGAGGCCGCCGCGATCGTCAAATTCCGGACCGACAAGGGCAACTTCAAGGAGTGGGCCGATCTGTCCAAGGTTCAGGGCCTGGATATGTCGAAGCTCGCCGGGCTCCAGCAGCGGGTCAAGTACAACTGATTTTCTGACGCGGGCGTGCCGCCCCACCGCTCCCAATAGTCGCGGCTCTGTCACCGATTCTACTCTGAGACCGTCGTCTTGCGAACGCCCGAAAATGGCAGGTCTGCGACCTGCCGCTAGCTCTTCCCGTTCCATCCGGCTCCGCCGGAGGCCCGGCTACTCTGAGACCGCCCCGTGGTGAATGCCCGAGAACGGCAGGTCAGAGACGTCGGAGACCTGCCCCACCACTGCCGATCAATGATTTGCAGCCCTACTTCTACTTCGAGGCATCCCGATGCGGTCTCTTCCCGTTCAATCCGGCCCCGCCGGAGGCCCGGCTACTCTGAGACCGTCGTCTTGCGAACGCCCGAAAAGGGCAGGTCACAGACCTGCCCCACCATTGCCGCCAAAGCGGTCTCTCACTGTTCAATCCGGCCCCGCCGGAGGCCCGGCTGAGCCGCGACCACAAGGAGCGGTTGAGCAGGTTATTCTTAATTAAAAAAGGGCGGCTGGTTTCCCAGCCGCCCTCGTAATTTACAGCTACAACCGAACTAAGCTTTCACCGCACTACGCTTTCACTGACCCGTGTGGATCGATGACGAACTTCTTGGCGGCGCCATGGTCGAAGTCCTTATAGCCCTGCGGCGCGTGATCCAGATTGATCATGGTGACATTGACGGCCTTGGCCGGATGCACCTTGTCATGCAGGATCGCCATCATGAGCTGCCGGTTATAGCGCAGCACCGGGCACTGGCCGGTGTGGAAGGAGCACGATTTCGCCCAGCCCAAGCCGATGCGGATGCTGAGCGCGCCGATCTTCGCATTCTCGTCGATGCCGCCAGGATCGCCGGTCACGTACAGGCCCGGAATTCCGATGGAGCCGCCCGCGCGCACCAACTCCTGGAGCGAATTCAGCACAGTCGCCGGACGCTCGACACCGGCGTCTTTCCCGGTTCCGTGAGCTTCGAAGCCGACGCAATCGACGACACAATCCACCAGCGGCTCACCCACGATCTGCTCGACCTGCTGGGCCAGCGTGGCATCTTTTCTGAGGTCGACCACTTCGCAGCCGAAACTCTTGGCCTGCGCCAGGCGCTCCGGAATCATATCGCCGACGATCACGACGGCCGCGCCCAACAGCTGCGCTCCCGCCGCCGCGCCCAAGCCCACCGGTCCCGCGCCCGCGATGTAGACCGTGGTGCCGGGCCCAACCCCGGCCTGAATGCAGCCGTGATAGCCGGTGGGGAAGATGTCCGACAACAGCGTCAGATCCTTGATCTTCGCCATCGCCTTTTCCTTGTTGGGGAACTTGATCAGATTGAAATCGGCGTAGGGCACCAGCACGTACTCGGCCTGCCCGCCGACCCATCCGCCCATGTCCACATAGCCGTAGGCCGCGCCCGGACGAGCCGGATTCACGGTCAGGCAGATGCCGGTCTTGCCTTCGCGGCAATTGCGGCAGCGCCCGCAGGCGATGTTGAACGGCACGGTCACCAGGTCGCCGATATCGAGCATCTCAACATCGTTGCCCTTCTCGATGACCTCGCCCGTGATTTCGTGGCCCAGAATCAGCCCCTGCGGAGCGGTGGTGCGTCCGCGCACCATGTGCTGGTCGGACCCGCAAATGTTGGTGGTGACAACCTTCAGGATGACGCCATGAGGGGCGTCCTTGCCGCCGAACGGATCGGTCTCACTCTTGGGCATTCTCAGCTTGGGGTAGGGGATGGATTGAACCTCCACTACGCCGGGCTTCATGTATGCAACTCCACGATTACTTGCCATAACTGTATTTCTCCTTTTACCTAACTTCTGTTTCTTCGCTTGTAGTCTTCGTTTGTAATGGGGAACTAGAACGCCGCGGCGCCGGCTGCGGCCACCGCGTGGTCCTGATCTCCGGAACCGCCGCTGACGCCGATGGCGCCCACGACTTTGCCGTCTTTCTTGAGCGGAATCCCGCCGGCGAAGATCATGATCTTGCCGTTGTTGGAAGCGTGGATTCCAAAAAACTGTCCGCCGGACTGAGAATGCGCCGCCAGATCCTTCGTCTCGATGTCGAAGGCCCGCGAGGTGTAAGCCTTCTTCTGCGATATGTCAATGCTGCCGATCCAGGCGTTGTCCATGCGAACGTGAGCCACGATGTTGCCGCCTCCATCCGCAACCGCTATGTTCATCGGTTGCCCGATCTCAGCGGCCTTCTTTTCCGCTGCCGCGATCACTCTGCGCGCATCTGCCAATGTCACCATCCGTACTCTCCTTGTGATTCTGATTGGTACTGCGTTGGTCTGTCTCTGAAGCCTATTGGGCCTCAGCAATTATACATCATCCACTCGTGGACGGAACCTCAAGTCAACAGTTTAGATTGCATTCACCCGCGGGAGCGTTTCACCGCCGATCGGCCAGGGGCAGTCGGGCCTGGGAGTCCGATCCGCCCGCTCAAAATTGAAAGCGGCAGCGAGGCTCCACCTGCATGCAGCGAGGCGCCACATACATGTGACGCGGGTTAACGAAGCGGGTTCCACCGAAGGTGTTGCCGGCGTGCGGCAAGACCCGTTTCTTCAGTCGTGATGGTTCCTCAGTAGTGAAATCTCCAACGGAATTCGGCGTAGATCTGGCGCGGGTCGTTAAAGTGGAATCCTCCAAAGGTCAGGCTGTTATCGAGCAACACACGCCGATTCGCCACATTCAGAGCGGTCAACGAGAGCCTGTATTTCTCGCCAAAGCTTTTTCCCAGGGAGATGTCAAACGTAGTGTGCTGGGGCAGATAGTTCCCTGGATATTGCGGATCCGGGTTCCCGTTGTGGAATCCCGATCCGTAGTACACATTGGTGGAAGCGAACGCATGCCAGGGAAGCATGACATTAGCGCCCAGGTTCAAGGTGTTTCTCTGATCGTGGTCCACCGGTGATAATCCTGGTGGTGGCTGGCAGCCTGCCGTCACGGGCGCAGGGCAGATCAAGCCTCCGGTGAAAGGCGCCGAGTCCTGAGCGATCTGATTTGAGTAGGCCAGGTGAACCTGAGCGCGGTGCCAGATACGCGGGGAACGCAATGTGGTTTCCCACCCTTGAATCAAGGCGCGGTCCCAGGTGATGGGCCAGAAGATGTTTGATTCACCAATGTTGTTGTGATCCAGCCAATTCCTCGCGGTGGTTTGAAACGTGTCGACGTCGAGCACCCAACCGTGAAAAGGAATCGTGACGCCGAATTGGTATTCGTGATCGCGCTCTCCGCGCAGAGGGGCGAAAGCAAAGCTCTGGCTGGTCGCCAAGTCGATCAAGGGACCAGTGGCGGTCAAGAGTGGAGGCGGTTGGTAAAACAAGCCGTAAAAGCCGCGGAAGACCCAGTTCAGGCGCGGAATTCTGATGGCAATGCCAAAGCGCGGGTCGGGCGCGTTCTCCACGATTGCGGGCTGGGTTCCGCCGCCGACTGAGCCGGAGTCGAAGTGCGAATAGCGAAAGCCGGCGATTAGCGTCAACCACGAGGTCGCTTTATATCGGTCGCCGACGAACACTTCGGCCACGCCGCCGGTTAACGAAGCCGAAGATGGGCCGAAGTTCTGACAGTTTGCACCGCAATCCGTAAAAACGTTATTGAAGTAATTGCTCTGGTGCTGGGCGAATCCGTACACTCCCACCTCAACATCGTTCTTCTTCGCGATGGTTGCGTTTAAGCTCGCTTGTGCGCCGCCATAATTGGAGGTCTGGTTCACATTCGTGATAACAGGCACATCGTTCGGCGAGCTATTATAGCTCGCCTGATTGTGATGATAAAAAGGTGAGACCGTCATCCGCACGTTGGGATTAAATGTGTGTAGCCAGGAGAAGGTAAAGTAACCATCCGGCTCACGTTCACTATCTCGAAGGCCGTAGCTGGAGTAAGTCTGATTCCCGGATGAGTTGGGATTCGGGTCGATGGGGATCTGATAATAATCCTGGCGCAGCGAGGCGACCAGCCGAAACTGGTTGGCGGAATTTGCGTTGAATATCAGGGACGCGAATCCCCCATAGCCGTTCTCCGCGTTGTGAACAACTTGGCCGATCGGCGGCTGGAGACCGTAGTCGCTGCGATTTCCGTTCAGACTCACGTAATAGGCGAAGCGCTTGGTATGCCCTCCGAAATTGATTTGATCGTTGGTCTGATACCAGTTGCCGAAAGATGCGACGAGTTCCGCCTCATTGTCGCGCTCGAAGCCGGTTCGTGGCACGATATTGAAGATTCCGTACGTACGGTCTCCGTATTCCGCATCGTAGCTGCCTCGCTGCACTTCGAGATAATCAATATCTTTGGGGTCGATCTGCGGGCCCAGATTGGCGGCGATATTGGTGTTGGGAATGGGCACGCCGTCAATCAGCCAATCCACTTGATGGCCTCCGCGCATATGCAGCATGTCGTGGGTTACGTATGCGCCGGGGACGTAGTCGGTAATCATCGCCATGCTATTGGTGCGGGCGGCGCCGGGAGTTTGGGCGATGTCCTCGCGATCGATCAAAGTTGTGGGGGTCACCGAATCCATATTGGCGAGGTTCGCTTGGCCGACGACGACGACACTTTGATTCACGGCCGCAATCGCCAGTTGAAAGTGGAGAAGCGGCGATGACCCGGAAGCGACTGTGACGGTTTGCTCCGCGGTCGCGAAGTTTGCCTGGCTGACGGTAATTTTGTAGTCGCCGACCGGTACGTTGGTGAACGAAAACTCACCGTCGGCGTCCGCTTGCTTGGTTTGGGACCAATCCGAGGTAATCGCCTGGAGCTTTACCGATGCCCCGGCTACCGGCCGATGCTGTGGGTCGTGCACGAGTCCTTGTATCCTTCCGAAGATCTCCGCATGGAGCAAGGAACCAAACATTAGGAAGACTGCCGGACACAACCAGGATACGAGCTTTCGCATGAATTCTCCTTCTTAGGGCCTGTCAGGAAATAACCTTCCAACCGCTTCCTTCGGTCGCGGCTCGGAAGCCATTGCAGAGCCGTGACCAAAGAGAGCGGACGAACGCGGCAACTGGACAGGCTATTTCGAGACAGGCGCTTAGTTAGTTTTCTGTCCAGGCAATCGAATCGCGACAAGAGCGGCACAGGGACGCAGCGGCGAACCGGCCGCGACAGGCTCCGTTTTGCCGATCGGGATTCTGGAAAGCCGATCGCACGATGCCGGGCAATCGCCCCCTACCCCGCGATGCTAACTATTATTGTGCGCGGATAAAGTCAATATAAACGCAAATAGGATGAATAATAATGTATTTCCGGACGCACTTATCCGCGCTCCCCCCTTTGGAGGCCGTCGTTTCGAGCTAGAGGGGGGGGTACTAGAGAGAGAGGGTGGGAGGTCCCCGCTTTTGGCGGGATCGGCTGAACGAAACCCGATACAGGATCTGGCCCTGCTCGGCTGTGGTGGAGCGGCTGGCAACGGCGGCAAAAAGGGTTCGCGAAACCCCAGCAAAGGCCGCTTTTGAGTATTCCGGCGGCGCGGGAACTGCGGGGAAACGGCCGTACCGATCGCACACTCCTTTGAGCGCAACGCCCACAGGGAGTTGCTTCGCAATCAAAGAGCAATGATGCGCGCCGAGGCGGCGGCAGCAGGCGGGCACATCCGAATTGTCGTTTGTGAGAAACGCCGGAGCTACGGGCGAAAACCCGAAAATCATCGCCAACAGATATGCCCAGACGCGACGCACTGGGTTATTTTACATGATTTATAATGAATATACAATGCCTGACGCTTTTCTTTGCCAAGGTGTCCGTACTCCCATCGGCCGATACGGAGGCGCGCTGTCGACGGTGCGCACCGACGACCTCGCCGCGCACCCTCTGGCGACGCTGAAGCGGAGATTCTCGCTGCTCGATTGGGAGCGCATCGACGAGGTGCTGCTCGGCTGCGTCACCCAGGCGGGCGAGGATAACCGCAACGTGGCGCGCATGGCTCTGCTGCTTGCCGGATACCCGTCCAGCGTCCCCGGCGTCACCGTCAACCGCTTGTGCGCCTCCGGCATGGAGGCGGTGGCGTCGGCCGCGCGCTCCATCGTCGCGGGCGAGATTTTGATGGCCGTCGCCGGCGGCGTCGAAAGCATGAGCCGCGCTCCCATGGTGATTCCCAAGGCGACCGCGGCGTTTTCGCGCAACGCCGAGATCTACGACACCACGCTGGGCTGGCGCTTCGTCAATCCGGTGATGGAAAAGTTGTACGGCACGGACTCGATGGCGGAGACCGGGGAAAACGTCGCCGAGGCGCACGGCGTCAGCCGCGAATCGCAGGACCGCTTCGCCCTCGCGTCCCAGCAAAAGTGCGCCGCCGCGCAAGCCGCCGGCGTTTTCGCCGAGGAGATCGAGCCCGTGAACGTGCCCGGTCCCAAGGGTTCCTCTAAAGCCGTCGAAGTGGACGAGCATCCTCGCGCGGACACCACCTACGAAGCCTTGGCGAAGCTCCCCGCCCCCTTCCGCAAAGGCGGAACCGTCACCGCCGGCAACGCCTCCGGAATTAACGACGGCGCGTGCGCCATGTTCGTCGCCTCGGAGAGCGCGGCGTCACGATTCGGATTGACACCCATCGCGCGCGTAGTCGGCGCGGCCGCCGCGGGTGTCGAGCCTCGAGTCATGGGCATCGGTCCGATTCCGGCGATCCAGAAGCTTCTCGATCGCTTCAAAATGACCATCGCCGATATCGACATTCTGGAGCTGAACGAAGCCTTCGCCGCACAGGCCCTGGCCGTGACGCGTGCCTTCGGCCTTCCCGACGATAGCGAGAAGGTCAACCCCAACGGGGGCGCAATCGCCATCGGGCATCCTCTCGGAATGTCCGGCGCGAGGCTGGCGTTGACCGCCGCGCATCAGCTTCGGCGAACCAAGGCGCGCTTCGCCATCGCCTCCATGTGCGTCGGCGTGGGACAGGGCATGGCGATGCTCCTGGAGCGAGCGTAGTTAGTTAGGCCAAGCCTCGACCTGTGGCCTTGTGGAGCAGGCCTGTGGCCTGCTCATGGCAGGTCGGAGAACTGCTCCACTGTCCGATACGCTTCGCGAGAATCTCAATAAGTTGTGGAGCAGTCCTGTGGCCTGCTCATGGCAGGTCGGAGACCTGCTCCACTGTCCGATACGCTTCGCGAGAATCTCAATAAGTTGTGGAGCAGGCCTGTGGCCTGCTCATGGCAGGTCGGAGACCTGCCCCACTGCCCGATACGCTTCGTCGAGAATCTCAATCACGTGCGAGACGCGCTGCCCGTGGCCATGTTTTTCGACGCCGGCTCGGAGTTGCAGCATGCAGCCGGGGTTGGCCGTGGCGATCCGGTCCGCGCCGGTGGCGTTGACGTTCTCCATCTTCTTTTCCAAAAGCTGCATGGACATGTCCGTATGCAGAACGTTATAGATTCCGGCGCTGCCGCAGCATAAATCGGACAGCCGCATTTCCTTGACGGTCAACCCCGGCACGCGGGCCAGCAACTGGCGCGGGGCGGAGCGGATTTTCTGACCGTGCGCCAGGTGGCAGGAGTCCTGATAGGTAACGGTGGCCCGCACTTCGCCCATGCGCGGGTTCAGCTCGATCGACGCCAGAAATTCGTTGACGTCTTTCATCAGCGCAACGAAGCGCCTGGCGCGCTCAGCATAGACCGGGTCACGCTCCAGCAATTCGTCGTATTCCTTGAGCGTCGAGCCGCAGCCGCCCGCGTTGGTAAGCACCGCATCGTAGCCGCCGTCGAGCACGGCGTCGATATTCTGGCGCGCCAGCTTGCGCGCGGGCTCGCGCATTCCGGCATGGACGTGCAGAGCGCCGCAACAGGTTTGATCGTCCGGCACGGTGACCTCGCACCCATTGGCTTGCAGAACGCGGACGGTGGCTTCGTTCAGCCGCGCGAAAGACACGTTGGCGATGCAGCCGGAAAGAAACGCCACGCGATACTTGCGCTCGCCCTCCGCTGGGCCGCCTTTAGCTGGGAACACCCGCCCCATGTTTCGGTAGAAAAACGGCCGTTCGACGGGAGGAGCAAGCGGCTCCAGCTCCCCCAGCCTGCCCATCCACTTCAGAATGCCGGACCCGCGAACCAGCTTCTGAAGTCCGGAAGCCTGATAGAAATACATCTTTAGGCCGGCGATGCGAAGCAGCGTGCGGCTCGGCAGCAGACGCTCGAAAACGAACCAGCGCAGCAGCCGCGAGGGCCACGGACGTTGTACCCGCTGTTCGATATCGGCCCGAGCCGCTTCCACAAGACGTCCGTATTCGACGCCCGAAGGACACGCGGTCTCGCAAGCCCGGCACGCCAGACACAAGTCGATGTGCTCCTGGTACGACTCCGTGATGGGAGCGCCGTTCGATACCTGGACCATCTGATAAATGCGCCCGCGCGGCGAATCCATTTCCACACGCAGCTCGCGGTACGTCGGGCAGGCGTTCAGGCAAAGGCCGCAGTGGACGCAGCGGAGTAGATCCTCCTGCTTGGGAGCGTCGATGCTCGCTGGCGGATTAACCATTTCTCACGGTCCATCCGCCCTTGTGGCGCACGCACTCCTGCGTGCCGCGTCGGCACTCTTGCCGACGCTGGGTTCCGGCGAAAGTGTCGAGATAAGTCTCGCCAAGGCGCGCCACGAGTGCATTCGAGAAATGCGAGCGAGCAGCCCGTGGTGAAAGTCGTTCAGGCCAGACGACGGCAGGTCTTCGACCTGCCCGCCACCTCTGCCGCGCGCTGCTAGAGCCGGCCATACAAGCGCCCCCGGTTCAGCAGATGCTCGGGATCGAACATTTCCTTCACGTGTGTCATCATCGCAGAGTCGTCGCCGGAGCGTGCGGCGTCAAGCGGCCGCTCGGCGAAATGAGCATAGACGACGCCGGACCCAGCGCGCGCCATAATGGGCACCTTGAGTTTTTCGACCACCGCCGGCATATCAGTAAGCTTCAATGGCATCGCGATCACACAACCTTGCGGATTCGCGGCAAGGAAACGAGGCGTGAATTCCCGGATCTCTTCCCACACGGCTTCCGAGCTGGGCTGGGCCGCGGGAAGGTCGCGCGCGTACCGCTCGAGCGCCTTCGCATTGCCCCCGGCGTGAACCAGCACGCGCCAATTCAAGCGATGGCCGGAAGGCCAATTGACGATGTCGATCGCCGACGGTTGGAGCACGCCGCGCAGGATGCGGTCGCGCTCGGCGAAGGCCGCGGCTGCGCTCGAAAATTCCATAACGAACGTGCGCGACTCGGCCGGAACCGGAAACACCTTGAAGTTGACCTGCGCGATCGCGGCCAGAGTCCCAAATGAGCCGATCATCAGCTTGGCCATGTCCAGGCCGGCCACGTTCTTCACCACCATGCCGCCGCTCGAAATCAGTTTGCCTTCGAGCGTCACGAAAGTCATGCCGATGATCATGTCGCGAGCCGTGCCGTAGAGCCGCCGGCGCGGGCCGCTAAGGTTCGCGGCGACGACTCCGCCAACAGTGGACTCCGCGGCCCACCCGGGATCGAGCGGCAGCATCTGGCGATGTCCGGCCAGTATCAGCTCCAGTTCGGCGAAGCGCATTCCGGCTTGCACGCTGACGGTCAGGTCGCGGGGATCGTATTGCAGCAAACGGTTGAGCCGCGACGTGGAAATGACGACATCGGCAACTTGCGGAGCGCCGCCAAGACGCTCCTTGGAAAAATTCCCGCCCAGGCGAATGGTCCGGTGCGCCGACGCAGCGTCACGGAGCGATTCGGCAAGCTGCTCCGGCGTCTCCGGAAGAAGTGTGCTCATGCGAATCTCCCATTATGAGGGAGACCGCGATGGCAACGTATACCGGCGCGGAGCCGATCTCAATTCCGGGGTGGTGGGGGAATCTGAGTCTCCACCGCAGTGAAGGTCACGATCCAGCCGGTTTGCCCGCGATCATATGACAGAGTGATCTCTGTGAAGCGCTTTGTGTTCCACAGCGCGATAGAGTCGCGATCAAGGGCGTCTTTGTCGAACTTGTCGCCCGGCTTTGTCCGGACGGTATTGCGCAGCACGTCCAGCGCAACGCGACGGGTTCCCCGGAAGACGATGTCCTCGATGACGGCGCCCTCAGGGGGCACCACAGGTGGCACGTCGGGCTTGGGCGCCTGTAGGTTTGCAAATTGCCGTAGGCGTGTAAATTGCTCCATGGAGGCGGGCAGCGGCATCGTTCCGGTGCCCAGGCGAGTTCCATCGGTGCGCGTGAACCGATCGTCCTTCGACGCCAAACCATTTTGCTCGTACAGCGTGAGACCCGCGTGGGGGACGTAAAGCAAAGCGTCCTTTTCCGCCGGGTCCGTGGTCATGTGGAACTCGCCCTTAAGCGTGGTATAGACAAACTCGATGTTGACGTCCTTCCCGACTCCTTCGATGTAGCGGTAGCGCCATTTCTCGAACGGGAACGTCGAAGTCTGGCCTCCGCCTTCCTCGATGGGCCGCTGATAGACGCCGCCTGTCCTATGTTCCTCGCGCTCGTCCGGCGGCCCGAACTTGATGTAGATCATCCCGCGATCGGTCTTCCAGCCCGGGACGCCACTAGCGAAGTTGTCGTTGGCATAGGCGATGCGGCGGTAGTGCTCTTCGCGAAATTCATTCCTTTCGGTGTCCGGCGTCGGGTCGCGGCGCAGCCAGAACTGCTCAATGAACTTCCCGCGTTCTTCATCGGTGTTCAGCCGCCTGAACGCCCCGCGCTCCTCATCGCTGATGATGTAGACAACGTCCTCGTTCAGCCATTTCGTGTAGGGACTCTCCGGCTGCGTTGCCTGCACCGTCTGCGGCGTCGCCTGCAGAGCTGGATCGGGCCGCGCTTGCGCCACCAGCACGGGAGGGCTCGGCGGCGCGGGCAGAGCGGGAAATGGCAACACCGCAGCGACGGACTGACCGTGGGACGCCGATGCGGCGATCACGAACAGTACCGGCAGCAAGCTCGCGAAGAACGCCGGCGCGGCACACGACGCAAACGCCAAACGCGGGCGATCCTGCCCTTCCAACAACCGTCGAACCCGATTCATAAGATGACCTCCATTCACTGCCAGCGCCGCTTCATGCGCGGCCCAGCGATTCTGTTCCAGCGCGGCCAGCGCCGCGGCGAACCCGCGCGCATTATGCGTCTCCGCGACCACGATATCGTCGCAGCAGTTTTCGCGCTCGGCGCGCATGACGCTCGAAACCCACCACACCGCCGGGTGGTAGAACAGCACATCCTCGACGATGCTCTGCAACAGGTTGACCAGATAGTCGCCGCGGCGGATGTGCGCCAGCTCATGGATCAGGATGAATTCGAGCTGCTCCGGCGGAAAACCCGTGAACAGCGCTGCTGGAACCAGGATCGCGGGGCGCAGAAACCCAACCACCACCGGAACGTCGGTCAGGCGTGATTCCAGCAACATCACCGGCCGGGAAAGGCGCATGCGTTCCCCGAGCCGCGCCAGCCGCTTCCGCCAGATTTCGGCCGCGTGCAACGCGCCGGAGCGTTTCAGCCGCAATGCGGCGATCCAGGCCATCAGACTGCGCAGCGAAAACAGCCCGGCCCCGATTAGCCAAGCGGCTACGATCCAATTCACACGGACCGGCGCACTCGATGGCGTGGTCTCGGGCCAAGTGAAAGGCACGGGCGGCGGCACTCTCAGGTGCGGAGCGTTCGATTGGCTCATCACCAAAGTGGAGTGCGGCCAGCACCAGGCCAGCGTCACCCCGAACGCCGCCACCATCGCGAACATCGCCGCGCATGCCAAGTCGTACCTGATCGACGCCGAAGACGGCCGGAACACATGAATCGCCACCGCCAGCGCCGCCGCGATCAGCGCGCCTTCCCATAGGAAGTGGAACAGCGCGCGGCTCAGGGCATCGGCGATCGGACCAGTGGCCATGGGACCGCTCAGGAAGCTCATTTTCCGGCTCCTTTCTCGTAGTCGTCCAGAAGCTTGCGGATCTCGGCCAGCTCCTGCTTGGAAGTCTTGCGAGCCGACAGAGCGCCGACCACCAGGCTCTTGGCTGAGCCGCCGAAGGCCCGCTCCAGCAGGTC
>Ga0210394_10005555_pt1 | contig 14081 bp, 9 predicted proteins | sample IncBWC12MmetaG_FD_160121 | JGI IMG/M metagenome (GOLD analysis project Ga0210394, IMG submission 160121) | Forest soil microbial communities from Barre Woods Harvard Forest LTER site, Petersham, Massachusetts, United States - Inc-BW-C-12-M | ecosystem: Environmental > Terrestrial > Soil >...
CATGTATGCGGCGTGGGGCGACGATCCCGCGTTGGCCGACATGCTGCTGAAGCACGGCGCGAAACTGGATTCGACCGATAATGACGGTCTGACGCCGCTCGCCATCGCCGCGCAAAACGCCAAGGTCAATGCGGCGCGGACGCTGCTGGACGCCGGCGCCGACGTCAACGCCGCGGTGGCAAAGGGCGGATACACCCCCCTGATGCTGGCATCGATGTCAGGCTCAACCGAAGTGGTGACTTCGCTGATCGAGCGCGGTGCGAAAGTGAATGCCGCGAACGCGGGCGGCGTGACCGCTCTGATGATCGCTGCCGCCGGCAACCGTTCGCCCATTGTCGGGTTGCTGCTCAAATCGGGTGCCGATGTCAATGCGCGCAGCGAGGACGGCCGTACCGCGCTCAGCATCGCGCAGGCCAACAATAGTGAAGCGGTCATCAAGATCTTGGAGGAGTTCTTTGCACGGAACGGCGGCGCCAAATCGGGCTGACCGCGATCCCGAGCGCCGCTGATGGCGAGAATGGTCACATCAAAGGAGAGACTCAGTGAGACGAGGTGTTCTGATTGTAGGGTTGGTCACGATATTCGTGGGCGTGATCGCGCTTTGCACCCTGGGAAGGGTGTGGGCCGACAACGCGGCGGCCGCGGTCGACTACACCAAGATCTTGCCGGCTGATCTGGTCAAGGACACGCCGAAAGGCAAGCTCGTGAACCCCTACAAGGATACTCAAGCCGACGCCGTCGCGGCGGGCGGGCAGTTCTTGCTGAGCTATTCGTGCAGCGGTTGCCACGGCGGCGGCGGCGGCGGCGGCATGTGTCCCGCCCTGACCAACGACATCTGGGTTTACGGCGGCGATGACGACACGCTGTTTCGTCTCGTCACTCTGGGCAGCGACGAACTACAGAAGCAGGGCTATACCCGCGTGGGTCGAGAAAATGTGGTCGGGCCGATGCCGCCGTTCGGTACCATCATCAAGAGTGCGGATGATCTGTGGAAGATACTGGCCTTCGTGCGCTCCAAATACAGTGGCGATCCCGCCTACAAATTCGGCACACCTCCCGATCAGCAGTGAAATGCTGCGGTGCAGATTGCGTGAAGGCCGCAAACAGGCCACGCTTTATGCGAGGTGGCCGGACCTTGGGCGAAGGTCGGTTTACTGTGGGCTTTCCGCAACGCACGGGAGGCTCGATTGAGCAAGGATGAGCTTTAACTGGGGGGATGTATGACGAACCTGAACCTCGCAACGAGTCACGCGTCGCGCATCCTTCATGTCGTCGAGAACGGACTGCAGCCGGCCGGCATCGAACCGCATGTCACACGCTCCTGGTATCGATGTCTGCGCGAATATCGCATCGAGCCGTCGGCCCCGCGGCAAAATGCCGTGCTCAATTCCCAATCCCTCAAGGAATTGCAACAGCGGATGGGCGAACTGCTCCCCGTCGCGCGGGCGGAGATGGAAAGTCTCTACGAGCAGATCGCAGGGTCGGGATTCGCCGTCATTTTGTCGGACACCCAGGGTGTCGTGCTGACGACGATCACCGATCCGTCCCTGCAGCGCGAATTCCGCCAGGCCGGCTTGTCGCTCGGCGCATTGTGGGACGAACGCCACGAAGGGACCAACGGCATCGGCACCTGTCTCGCGGAAGGGTGTCCCGTGACCGTTCATCGGGAGGAACACTTCCGCGGCTACAACCTGTCCCTATCGTGCTCGGGCGCGCCGATCCTGGACCCGCACGGCTCGCTCATCGCGGTGCTCGATGCCTCCACGGCAAACTCCAGCGACAGCCGGCTGATCCAGCGGCACACGATGGCGCTCGTCAATATGTCGGCGCACCTCATATCGCGCTGGAACTTCCTCAACGAGTTCAGCCAGTCCTGGATCCTGCGCTTTCACAGCAGACCGGAGTTCGTCGGTCTGTTGCACGAAGCGCTGGTCGCGATCGATGGCGGCGGCAATATTCTGGCGGTCAACGAAAGTGCGCTGCTGCAGCTCGGCTGCTCGACGCGCAAGTCGCTGGTGGGCGAGTCGATCGAGAGGTTCTTCCAGTTCGACTTCGCGACACTGGAGCGCCGCGCGCAATTCGAACCGAGCACGATCTGGCCGGTGCGGGACCTGGCGCATGGCCGGCGATTCTTCGCGATCGCGCGCGCGCCGCTGCGCCCGGCGGCGCGCACCCTGGAACTGGCCGCGCCCAATCCGGCGTCCGCGGCCGAGGGGCAGCAGGCGCGCGCGCAGCACCATGTCGGTGAAGACCCGCAAATGCGCAAGAATCTGAGCTTCGGCAGGCAGTTGTTCGCGAAGCAGGTTCCGATTCTGCTGCAAGGCGCGACCGGCACCGGCAAGGAAGCTTTCGCCAAGGCGCTGCACCACAGCGGCCTGTGGTTCGACAAGCCATTCGTGACCGTCAATTGCGCCGCCATCCCCGAAAGCCTGATCGAGAGCGAGTTGTTCGGTTATACGCGCGGCGCCTTCACCGGCGCGGTGAAGGAGGGCCGCGTCGGAAAGATTCTGCAATCGAACGGCGGCACGCTGTTCCTCGACGAGATCGGCGACATGCCTCTGATGCTGCAGACCCGCCTGCTGCGCGTGATCGAGGAGCGCGAAGTCGTCCCGCTCGGCAGCGACCAGGCGATACCGGTCACTTTGCACGTCATCAGCGCCACGCATCGCGACATCCGCCGCATGATCGAAGACGGTGAATTTCGCGAGGATTTGTATTACCGCTTGAACGGCATCACCCTGCATTTGCCGCTGCTGCGCGACCGCGGCGACAAGGCGGACCTGATCCGCACGCTGTTGCGGGAGGAAAACTCGGACCAAGAATCGATCGAAATCGCGGAAGATGCTTTCCTGAAGCTGCTGGATTATTCCTGGCCCGGCAACATCCGTCAGCTGCGCAACGCTTTGCGGACCGCCTCGGCGCTATGCCGCGACGGCATCATCCGGCTGTCGAACCTGCCTCAGGAAATTATGCACACCGAAACGCGGCCCAGCGTGCCGGCGAGCGCAGCAGGGCACGTGGACGCGGCCGCCGCCACGGCCGTCACTCTCCCGTCCGCCGCTTTACGCGACGCCGAGTGCGCGGCGCTGCTGCGCGAGCTCGAAAGAATGCACTGGAATATCAGCCGTACCGCGCAGGCTCTCGGCATCAGCCGCAATACGCTGTACCGTAAAATTCACAAGCACAACATCGTTCTCGAGCAATAGCCGGCCGTGGGGTGCGATGCCGCCCTTGCGTGTGGGGTCCGCAAGGGCGGCATCATCTGCTCGAACGGCGATGCTCCAACTGCGCCGCGAGCTCAAGCCTTCAGAACACCCGACAGCTTGGCCGCGTTCGTCGCGATTGCGTCCATCAATGGCGGACTCAGGCAATCGTAGGGCTCCAAACCCAGCTCTTTGAGCCGGCTGCGTACCGCACCCATGTTCGCGGGATCCGCCCCCGCCTCGATGATGGAGGAAACGAAAGCCGCAAACCCGGGCGCCGCCCAACCCGATTCGGTCGACAATTCAGGGTGAACGAAATCGAGACCGTAAAATGCGTGCTTGTTGTTCTCGATGCGGCCGTACAAGTGCGTGCCGCACACCTTGCATGCATAACGCTGGATGGTCTTGGACGGATCGACAATGGCCAACTTATCGCCGTTCTGCGTGACTTTCACCTTGTCCTTCGACACCACCGCGATCATCGAGAACAGCACACCCTTGGGTCGCCAGCACTGGGTGCAGCCGCAGACGTGATTGTGCGCGACCTGTGCGCCGATCGACACCTTGACGGGCTTGTCCGTGCATTTGCAGGTCAAAGTTCCCCCAGCGAAATCCTTCGATCCCTGCTTGACGCCGTGGTCGACCGACGGATGAATTGAAACAGCCATGATTCTTCCTCCACTAGTTTTCATATACAGCCGTTGACAACGGCATCTCTCGCAATCAGTCGCCGCAGTTCAAGTCCTGAAACGCGCTCAGTACTTGATCACGGAACGAATAACCTTTCCCGCATGCATCATTTCGAAGGCATCGTTGATCTTGTTCAATGGCAGCACTTCGCTGATCATTTCGTCGATCTTGATCTCGCCGCCGAGATAGCGATCCACGTATCCGGGCAGCTGCGATCGGCCCTTCACGCCGCCGAACGCCGAGCCGCGCCACACGCGGCCGGTGACCAACTGGAAGGGACGGGTGGAAATTTCCTGGCCCGCACCGGCGACTCCGATGATAACCGATTCGCCCCAGCCCTTGTGGCAACACTCGAGCGCCGAGCGCATCACGTGAACGTTGCCGATGCACTCGAACGAAAAATCGACGCCGCCGTTGGTCATGTCGACGATGACCTGCTGGATCGGCTTGTCGTGGTCCTTCGGATTGACATAGTCGGTCGCACCGAGCGTCTTGGCCATGGTCCATTTGCTCGGATTCAGATCGATCGCGATGATGCGCGAGGCCTTGGCCATCACCGCGCCCTGCACCACCGACAATCCGATGCCGCCGAGACCGAATACCGCCACCGTCGAACCCGGCGTGACCTTCGCCGTATTGAGCACGGCGCCGATGCCGGTGGTGATGCCGCAGCCGAGCAGGCACACCTTGTCGAGCGGCGCCTTTGGATTGATCTTCGCCAATGAAATTTCCGGCAACACCGTGTACTCGGAGAATGTGCTCGTGCCCATGTAATGCAGCACGGGCTTGCCTTTGAACGAGAAGCGCGAGGTGCCGTCCGGCATCACGCCCTTGCCCTGCGTGATGCGGATTCTCTGGCATAGATTCGTCTTGCCGGACAGGCAGAACTCGCAGGTTCCGCATTCGGGGGTGTACAAGGGAATGACGTGGTCGCCGGCTTTGACGCTGGTCACGCCCATGCCTACTTCCTGCACGATGCCGCCGCCTTCGTGACCGAGGATCACCGGGAACATCCCTTCCGGATCCGCACCCGAGAGGGTGAAGGCATCGGTATGGCACACGCCCGTCGCGACGATGCGCACCAGCACCTCGCCGGTCTTCGGGCCGTCCAGATCGACCTCTTCGATGCTCAGCGGTTTATCGGCTTCCCAGGCAACGGCGGCTCTGGTCTTCATGGATGAGAACTCCTCACGTTATGGGCTCGTTTCCGGCAATTCGTGCCGGAGACCGCTGGTTCTGCTGATCGACAAGCAGCAAGCGTGCCAGCCGCACCCCCACGCAACATACCGTTGACTGATCAATTACTTGCGACGCAGGACATAACGCGAAAGGGGTGCCGCGGGCCCGGGTGTTTCTGATCCGCTACAGTGTGTGCTTCAAAAATGAAGCAGCGCGGGCCGCCGCTGCAAGCCCGCGTGCGGCGCATCCCGCGCGAGCGGCACCTCCGCCCCTGTCACTAATCCAACACAGAGTGCGACAAATTTGATCCTCCCGCGTGACACTGATGCGCAGGCGCGCGCTCACTGCAGCCGCCATCATTGGCGCCAAAACCACAGATGGACCCGCATCTCGCGGCGCGCCCTGGGCTGCCGTCGGCGCAATCGCGAAATATCTGTTTGCCGCGTGTTTTCAGCGGCCGGGATTCCATTGCGGCCACGCGGCCGATGGCGCTGCGACCTTCGATCGATCCTCAGGTTGCACGATTGGTACGCCTCTTGCAGACACAGAAATATAGGCTTCACCCGATGTCGGGTGGCGTTTGGCGACTGCGGGGAAGAGCTGCGGTCCGCCGCGGCAGTGTTGCCGCGGCCTTCGACGTCAAGATAAAGAACTCGAAACGGAGGGAGTTTTCATGAATACGCGTACCAAGCTTGCGATCGCAGTCAGTGCCGCGATGTGGATGATTCCGATGACCAATGCCGTGGCGGGAATCGACGTTCAGGCGGGCGACTGGAAGATTGATTTTGCCGGCAACGTGAATGCGTTTTATGTCGGGACCACTTGCGATAATGGAAGCCCGACCACGACGACGGTAGCCGGCGGTCTCGCTTGTACCGGCGCGGATCACTCGACTTCGATTCGGAACGGTTTGCTGCCCGCAGCTCTGGTGTTCAGCGGCACCACCCGGCAAGCCGACCTCGACATCGATGTGACGATTGGATTCTATCCCGGCATCAATAGCGATCTCGGAGGAAATGCCTACAGCTCGGGTGGTAACGGTGCCGTCAACGGCAGCGGTAATCCTTCGGCTTTGCAGTCGCCCGGCATCGATGCTCGTCAAGTGTACTTCACCTTCGGCGATGCCAGCTGGGGTACGGTGAAGATGGGCCGCGATATCGGTCTGTTCGGCAAGGATGCCATCCTCGATGACATGACGCTCCTCGGCGTTGGAACCGCCTCGGGCAATCCCGCGCCGAGCAACACCAGTCTCGGCCGGATCGGCATTGGCTACATATATACGGACTGGGAACCGCAGATCACCTACACGACGGCGAACTTCGGCGGCTTCACCGGATCGGTCGGCGTGTTTCAGCCCCTGAACGACGGGACCTATGACGCGCACAATGCTCCGCAATTCCAGGCTGGCCTTGCTTATGCATGGGGCGACCCGAAGAGCGACCCGTTGACCGGCAAGGTGTGGTTGGACGTCGTCACCCAGAAATTGAAGCTGCCCTCTTCAGTCACCCCACTGCCAGGCCAAGCCACGAGCTACACGGGCACCGAGGTCGACGGCGGCGTCAAGCTCGATGTCGCCGGCTTCGAGGGCGTGCTCTACGGTTATACCGGCAAGGGCGTCGGTACGACGGGTTTGTTCATTCTGGCGACCTCGGCATCCGGCGACACCCGCAAATCCGACGGCGGCTATGTGCAAGCGACCTACAAATTCGACAAGCTCAAAGTGGGCCTCAGCTACGGCATATCGGACCTCAAGCTTGCCGATGATGAAAGGCCGTTTGAGAGCACTAGCGCTCTTCTCAAGAGCAACAAGTCCGGCGTGGTGGGACTGTACTACAGCCTCACCAAGAGCATCACGCTGGTCGGCGAATACATCGATACGAAGGCCGAGGCGTGGAACGGAAACTCGGCGACGCAGAAGGACTTCGCGCTGGGGGGCATCTTATTCTTCTGATCGAGGGGCGAGGGTAGTCACGGTGGTTCGAGTCGGCGACGCAGTGATTGCGTCGCCGATTTTCGGAAATTGCGCCCAAGAGGTCTTCGTGCTGGGACGACGAACAACGAGCGGCATAAGCGGTGGAGGAGTACGCAGCGAATAAATCAATCTAGTGAAGAACCGGCTCCGTGAAGCAATACCTCCAAGCAAAAATGCATGGAGAAAATTACAGCGGCAAGCCGCCACTCACCGCGATGCCCAAAGCGTCAAGTCTGACAGCCTATTCATAAACCAAGGAGGGGACTCTCATGTCAAATGTAAGAACCATCATCGTAGCGATCCGCATCGGTATTATCGGCGCGCTGCTTGCGGCCCCGCTGCTGTGGCCGCCTCGAGCCAGTGCTGCGAGCCCGCCGATAACGCCGGCATATCTGGCCTGCACCAACGGTGGCATTCTCAACTCGTGCGACAACTCATACCAAATTATCGAGGGCACGGCGCCAAATCCCAGCACCTATACGAGCTGGCCTATCGGTTACGTAGATACCACCAGTATTGCCGGAACCGAGGGCACTTATCTGGCCTGCACCAGAGGTGGCATTCTCAACTCGTGCGATAACTCATACCAAATTATCAGGGGCGCCGCACCCAGCCAGAGCACCTACGTCAGCTGGCTAATTGGATACACCTTTACCACTCAAGTAGCGGGCAGCGAAGCCGCATATCTGGCCTGCACCAGAGGTGGCATTCTCAACTCGTGCGATAACTCCTACAAAATCATCAGGGGCGCCGCGCCCAGTTCGAGCACCTACGTCAGTTGGTTTATTGGATACGTGTTTCCCACGGTCCCCGTGACCACTTACACAGCGATCCCGAAATACTACATAGGCTCAGTCATCTACGTACCCCCGGGTCCCGGATCGTATATCCAGTATGGAACGGGAACGAACACTGGCACCACCCTGTCCATGATGGATTCCTATTCGGATACCTCTACAGCAGGGCCTTCCGAGGGAACGCCGAACGGCTCCACTGCAAGTTACAACATCACTTTCAATATCAGCGACGCCTTTGGCGGTTCTACAATGACCTCAACCGATGTCGAACTAACGGATAACGTAACCGAGAAGTATCAGGCACCCTCGTCAAATCTGCTAAATCATGACTATGATCAGATTCTCCTATTTTTTGGTGCCACCGTTACCGAGACGGTCGACTACTACGGCAACATAACCTGGGGAGTGAGCTTCGCGTCGCTCAACAACACAGACGACGCTGCGAGCGGCTATCCCGTCTCAGTCGGCTGCCTACGGCCGAACAGTACGATTCCTGCCGCGCAGTGCGCCAGCACGATTGCGTTTCTCACGTCGATGAAAATCACGTCGTCGGACTACCCCAACATGATGAATGCAGATCCCTTTGCAAACCCTAGTGGATCTCCAGTACCGTCATCGAGTCGATTTGTGAAATTGGATTCCTTTAGCTACTACGGCGACCCGACCACGGTTACCTACACATACGGAGTCGTCAACAGCACCACCGTCACGAACTCGGTAACGACGAGCTACAGTTACACCGAGGGTTTCTCCGGAACACTGTTTGGGTTGAAAATCGGAAACTCCGTTACCTTTACAGACTCGTCGACAAAGTCGAACAAGACGCAGAGCACTGATACCAGCATGCTCTCACTAACGATGCCTACTACGGCGTATTCAGGACCGAACACGCTTAACGTTTATGAGGACACGGTCTACAAGACGTTCATGTTCTCGTTCTATTGATTCTTGCGACGCGGGGAGCGGTCTCATAACCTGACGAGCGGCACAGAATTGTGCCGCTCGCCTCTATTCCCGGTGGGCGGTGATTTTGCGCCAGGCCGCCCGCGCGCGTTCGAGTTGGGTCTGCGGTTGTTCCAGAAAGAATTCGAGCGAAGTGCCGCTTGCAAAACAATACAGCTTGCCGTCGTCCGGGTTGACCCAATTCAGCGAGCAGTCGGCCTTGATCCTTGCGCCCGCCGCGACTCCGAGCGGGTCGAGACTGCCGAATTCGCCCCGCATCGGTTTCGGCGGCACAGCGGCCTTCCAGATGCCGCCGCTGCGCTCGGCGCGGGCGGGCAAGGATTGCGAATCGGCGGCGCCGGCCGCCGCCGCAATCAACGCCCACAGCCAGGCCTTCGATGCGAAGCTTTGGATCATGGCTCCATTCTCACCAAGGTCCCGCAATCCGCGCAAGTGTTTCAGTTCTGAAACACGGGTTCTATATGGCTGGCGGGGCGAGTATTATAAAAAAAAGGGGAAATTCCGCTTGCCTGCATCGAGAAAAATGCCCGCAGCGCCGCTCGCGTGCGCGTTTCGCCGCATGGCGCCATTTTTTTTCTTGATGGGCACATTCGCCGGCTGCATCGAATATCACCCCGCGCCGCTTGCGCCGGCGCGCGGCGCCGAGGAATTTGCCGCGCGCCGGCTCGACGCTGTTCAATTGCGCGGCGATCTCAAGCACCTGATGCCGCAGACGTCGACGTGGCCGCCGCAGGAATGGGATCGAGCCGAATTGCTGGCGGTCGCGTTGACGCAGAATCCGCAGCTCGCGGTGGCGCGGGCGCAGGTAGCGGAGACCCGCTCGCGCGAAATCACGGCAGCGCAGGCGCCAAACCCGGATCTGACGCTGCAATCGGAATATGCGCGTCACGACGCGCATCCCTGGCTGTACGGGATCGAGCTGAACTGGCTGCTGCGCAGCCCTGAACGGCGCCGCCTGGACACCGAGATCGCGCAGCTCGATACCGGCAATGCGCGCTTGCAGCTGATGGACGAGGCTTGGTCGGTGCGCAAGGCATTGGCCGCCGCCTTGTCGGCATGGGAGAGCGGGCGCCGGCGCGCGAGCCTGCTCGATCGATTGGCAACCGCGCAGGATCGGCTGATCGCCCTCGAGCAGCGTCGGGTCGAGGCGGGCGAGGATGCGCCCGTCGAGCTGCTGATCAGCCGGCAGGCGCGAATCCAAATCGAGCAGCAGCAGGCCGAAATGAGCGAGGCGGTCGATGCATCTCAAGCGGCCGCCGCCAAGGCATTGGGCCTGCCGCCGCAGGCCCTCGATGGGATTGCGGTCGCATGGCCGGACTGGGGCGCGCCGCCGGCCATCGGCGAGGATGCGCAGGGCGAGGCGCGCGAGCGGGCGCTGCTGTCGCGCGCCGATCTTGGACAGGCGATCGGCGATTACGCGGCCGCGGAGGCCAAACTGCAGCTGTCGATCGCCCGCCAGTATCCGCAGTTCGTACTCTCGCCCGGCTACTACTGGGATCACGGCATCGCGAAGTTCCCCTTCGATGTGGGCTTCACGCTGCCCTTCAATGGCAACCGCGGCGAAATCGCCGAGGCGCGTGCCGGCCGCGATCTGGCCGGGCAGCGCATCCTCGCGCTGCAGGCCGACATCTATGGACAGATCGTCGCCGCAGAGCGTGCGGAGCGAATCGCGCGCGCGAGCGCCGACGCCGCCGAGCGGCAGCTGCAGGCCGCGCTGCGCCAGCAACAAACTGCCGAGCTTGGTTTCAAGGTGGGCGCGGCGGATCTCGAGGAGCGGCTCGCTGCGGAAATCCTCGCCATGCGCGCCGAGCTCGAAGTGATCCAAGCGCGTGCGCAACTGCAGAACTCGCGCAACGATCTCGAGGACGTACTGCACGCGCCTCTATCGGGTCCGGAACTCGCGCTGGCGGACACCATGCCATCCATCGTTGCCGGAGCCGCTGGGAGCCTGTCCGAGGCTCCCCGGTGAACCCCGCCGTGCGCAGTGCACCGGTGGCCGCCGGCTGCGCGCTGTTGTGCGTTTCGATGTTCGCGATGGGCGACGATGATGCCGGGTCGAATGTGCCTGCCGCGCAGCCCGGTCTTAGCGGCGAACAGCAGCATGCGGTGGGTATCGTGGTCGCGCATCCTCTCGCCGCGCGGGCGCCCGAACGCATCGAAGCGCTGGGCCTCGTGCTGGATGCGACGCTGCTCATCGCCGATCTGGGCGATGCGACGGCGTCCGCCGCCGCCGAGCATTCCGCCTCGACCGAACTCGGGCGATTGCGCGCACTGTATGAGGGCGGTGCAGGAGCATCGCTGAGAGCGCTCGAGGCCGCGCAGGCGGAGCAGGCGAAGGCGCAGGCGCAGGCGCAATTGTCCGCGGCGCGATTCGCGCTGCACTGGGGACCACTGGCCGCATTGCCGGCCGGCGCGCGCCAGAAAATGATCGAGGCATCGACGAACGGGCACAGCCTGCTGCTGCGCGCGGACCTGCCCGGCCGGCACACGCTCGGCGCGAGCCCCACGAAGGCAGTGTTGGATGTGGATGGCATCGAGGTCCCGGGACATGTGCTGGGAACCCTGCGGCAAACAGCGGAATTGCAGAGCGCCGCTTTCCTGGTAGAGGTGCCGAACGCCCCTGAGGGCTTGGGCCCCGGCGCGCGCCTGCGGGTTGCCCTGCTGACGGCCGAGCGCGCCGGCCTGCTGCTGCCGCGCGACGCGTTGCTATACGACGAAAACGGCGCGTACGTTTACAAGCAGCTGACGAAAAAAACCGCGGCGGAAAACGCGCGGTATGCGCCGGTGAAAGTGCGCTTGCTGCTCCCGTACGGCGATGGCTGGCTGGTCGAGGGAATCGATGACGATGACAACATCGTGGTGCGCGGGGCGGGCGTTCTGTGGTCGCTGCAGGGAGTGGGCGCCCGGCAGAACGATGAAGACGACGACTAGGGCCGCGGCTAGGAGCCTGTCTAAATGCTCGCCGCCATCGTCCGCGCCTCACTGCGCAACCCGCGCATTGTCACCGCACTTGCGTGCCTGATCGCAGCGCTCGGCGTGGCCGCGGTTATTGCGGCGCGATTCGATGTATTTCCGGATTTCGCGCCGCCGCACGTGCTGGTGCAGACCGAAGCCCCGGGTCTCGACGCGACCCAGGTGGAGGCGCTGGTCACCAGACCCTTGGAAGCGCTGCTGGCCGGGACCGAAAATGTCAAGACGCTGCGTTCGACGTCGAGCCAAGGCCTCTCGGCGATCCAGGTGGTGTTCGACCGCGGCGGCGATCCTTATCGCCAGCGTCAAGTTGTCACCGAACGCCTGGCGGAATTCGCCGGCCTGCTTCCGCAGGGGGTGGGAGCGCCGCTGTTGTCGCCGCTGAGCTCCTCGATGGAATACCTCGTGCATTTCGGCTACACCAGCGACCGGCTGTCGCCGGTGGAATTGCGCGACGTGGTGCAGTGGATCGTCAAGCCGCAGATCCTCGCGGTGCCCGGAGTGGCGCAGGCGCAGATTTTCGGCGGCGCGGTGCGCGAACGGCAGATTGAAATCGACCCGGCAAAACTAGCCGCGGCCGGGCTCGCCCTCGACGATGTCCTGGCCACCGCGAAGCGCGCGACCGCCTTGATCGGCGGCGGCTACCTCGAAACGCCTTCGCAGCGCATCGTGATCCAGGCGCAGGCGCCGGGCGCCACGGTTGCCGCTCTGGCGCAGGCCGTGGTCGGCACTCGCGACGGATCTCCGGTGCGTCTGGGCGACATCGCAACGCTGCGTGAAGGCGCCGCGCCGCGCTTCGGCGACGCCTTGATCGCCGGCAGGCCGGGAATCCTGATCGAAACCTCGACCCAATTCGGCGCGAACACGCTCGAAGTCACGCGGGCCCTGGAACAGAGGCTCGATGCGCTCGCGCCGGCGCTCGCCAAGCAGGGGGTGCAGTACCACCCGGCGCTGCTGCGGCCGGCCAGCTTCATCGAAAGCGCGATCGAGAAACTGCGCAATTCTCTTGCCATCGGCGCCGTGCTCGTGGTCGCTCTATTGCTGATCACCCTGCGCGACTGGCGCGGCGCATTGGTTTCCTTCAGCGCGATCCCGCTCGCCCTGCTGACGACGGTGTGGATTCTCGGGGCCTGGGGATTGAGCCTCAACACGATGACGCTCGGCGGCCTCGTCGTCGCGCTCGGCGTGGTGGTCGACGACGCCGTCATCGACGTCGAGAACATTCTCCGGCGCCGGCGCGGCGCAGGCCGGGACGTCGACATCGGCGCCTTGTTCGTCGGCGCCTCGCTCGAGGTGCGGCGGCCGGTGTTCTATGCGACAGCGGCGGTGGCGGTGGCGTTTCTGCCGATATTGATGATGTCCGGATTGCAGGGCGCCTTTTTCCGGCCGCTGTCGATATCGTTCCTGCTCGCCGTGGGTCTCTCGTTGTTGGTCGCCATGAGCGCGACGCCGGCTTTGTGTGCGTTGGTGATGGCGCGGCATACACCTAAGTCCGAGGCAGCTTTTCTGCGGCATCTGAAACGCCGGCAGCTGCGCGCGATCGCGTGGCTCGATGAGCGGCCGCGTACGCTCATCGGCATCGTTGCCGCGAGCGGCGTCGCCGGAATCGTGTGTCTGCCCCTGCTGGGCGCACGCCTGCTGCCGGATTTCCGCGAGAATTACCTGATCGCGCATGCCTCATTGCGTCCCGGAATTTCGCTGCCCGAAACCGCCCGCGTCGGCGCGCAGATTTCCAAGGGATTGATTGCGATACCGGGCGTCAAAAGCGTCGCCGAGCAGATCGGCCGCGCCGAGAACGGACAGGACCCGGATGCGCCCAACAAGAGCGAATTCGAGGTGCAGATCGATCCCAAGCAAGGGCGCAGCGCGAGCGAGATCGATGCCGCGATCCGCGATGTGTTCGACGACTACCCGAACCAGCTCGTGGAAATCTTTTCGGTGCTGGGCGAGCGCATCGGCGAGACGCTGTCCGGCGAGTCGGCGCCGTTTTCGATCAGCGTGATCGGCTCGGATCTCGATGCCGACGACCTCGTCGGCGCGCAGATCGTCGACGTCCTGCAGCGCCTGCCCGCCAGCGGCAACGTCCGCCTGACGGTTCCGCCGCGCGAGGTGGAACTGCATGTGGAGCTCGAGCCCGAACAGCTGGCCGTCTACGGCCTGCAGGCGGCGGATGTGCTGCAGACGATCAATGCGGCTTATCACGGCAGCCAGGCGGCCGAACTCAACCAGGCGGATCGCAGCGTGCCGGTGGTCGTACGCATCGCAAACGCCGGCGCCGATCCGCAGGCGCTGGGTGCGCTGCTGCTG
>Ga0210394_10005556_pt1 | contig 14081 bp, 13 predicted proteins | sample IncBWC12MmetaG_FD_160121 | JGI IMG/M metagenome (GOLD analysis project Ga0210394, IMG submission 160121) | Forest soil microbial communities from Barre Woods Harvard Forest LTER site, Petersham, Massachusetts, United States - Inc-BW-C-12-M | ecosystem: Environmental > Terrestrial > Soil >...
AATTCGTCGAACGCTCGCCGGTCCTGCAGGAAAACAATCTCGCTGTACGCCTGACCGCCCGCCTGGAAACCCACGCTCAGCTGCGTCACGGAGGTGTCGCCGACATGCTTGCCTTGCTTGTAGACGTGGCCCTCGCCGTACGCTCCGCCGATGATGAGTCCGCCCTTGCCGATCGTCGGGAAAACCGCATAGCCATAGCTGGAGGTAACAAATGCAGCGCTCGCGCCCGCATTCTTAAAGAGCGCGATGGTGTCGTCATAGCTGTCGGCAAGCGCGGGGAAGGCCGGCAGCGCCAGTGAGGCGATCAATAGGCACACGCGCGAGATCTTCTTCATGACCATCTCTCAAAATGGTTGCCCGGATGCACGGATGCTATCTCAGCCGGCGACACGGCGCACATTCATCCCTTCGAGCAGCCTGACCAAACCGAACCGGCTCCGTCAGCCGCGGAAGATCTTGCCGAGCTCGCGCCGGTCGCGCTTGGTCGGCCTGCCCTTGATCGATTGCACCGGCTCGGCAGCACGTTGTTCGTCGCGCCGCTTGCGGCGTGCGATGCTCTCTGCGGTCTCCAGATACAGCTCACGCGCGACACTGGCCGGGCCGCGTTGGGTCGACAACGCCCGTATCACGACCTGCAGCCTGTGATCGCCGACCTGAACGTCGAGCATCTCGCCGACCCTTGCTTCGCGCGCGGGCTTTATTTTCTCGCCTTCGATGCGTATACGGCCCAGATCGATCGCCTGGCTGGCCAGCGAGCGCGTCTTGAAAAAGCGCGCTGCCCAGAGCCACTTGTCGAGACGAATTCGATCGGCATCGGCACCCATCCCGTAATGCTAAGAGACTTTCGGTGCTGGCGGGAACCGCGGAAGCCGTGAGGTTTCGCGAGGGATAGCCGAGTTGGAAACCCCCTAGACGCGATCGGTCTGTGTCCATCCGAGCGCTGACAACCGCATCTTCAGGCCCGCCTGAACGTCCGGCCAGTCTAGATCGGTGATCGAAAACAGGACGCTATCGCGTATATGCCCGGTCCAGGTGACGCGGTCCCGCCGCAATACACCTTCTCTCACGGCACCCAGCTTTGCGATAGCGGCCTGGCTGCGCGTGTTGCGAAGATCCGTAACCAACTCCACTCGCCGCGCTCCACCGAGAAAGGCGTGCTGCAGCATGAGCAGTTTGGACTCGGCGTTTACATATCCGGCGCGCACGGTCGGGTGCAGGAAGGTGCAGCCGATCTCGACGCACTGACGCTCGGGCCTGATGTTCAGGAAGCTGCTGGTGCCGACGATCCTGTTTTCAGAAAGGTCGCGGATGGCGTAGGGCAACCACCGGCCTGCGCTCGCTTCCCGTTCGATGTTCGACCAAAAAGTGTCGAAGTGAGCGCCTTGTCCGCTCACCGCGAACAGGTTCCACGCGGGGGCGTCGCAGTCCAAGGCAACACGGACCTGCGCCTTTAGCGCTTGCTCGTACGGCTCCAATCGAACCAGGCATCCCGACAGCGGAACGCGTTCCAGGAAGCGCCGGTCGTCTGACATTCGCCCATCATCCCTGTCTTCAAATCCGAACCTGGCTTGTCAGAATATCGCATCCGCGGCCCGCACGTCGGCGGCCGGTCGCCCGGCGCACAATGCGATTGGGAGGATCCGATGCACAGCCGAGACGCTTCGCAGCAACTGCCGCTTGACCCGGATGCAGTACAACGCCAACAGATCGCCGGCCAGGCCTTCGAGTTGATCGAGCGGATGCTCGACCGTCGCGACCACGCGCCGATCTTCACGCCGACGCCGCCGCAACGCATCGAGGCGATGAAGGCCGCCCCGCCGGAGCGCGGCACCGACGTGGCCGAGCTGCTGGACCGGCTGCAGGCGGCGGCGGAATGCGGCTGGAGCAGGGGCCACGGCGGCGACCTCGCTTTCATTCCGAACGGTGGCCTGTTCAGCGGCGTGGTCGCTGCAATGCTGGCCGCCGGCCTGCACACGTTCACCGGCACGGGGTTCGAGTCGCCGGCCCTGGTCGCGCTCGAAGAAAGCGTGCTGCGATGGCTGGCCTCCGTCCTCGCCATGCCGCCCGAGACCGAAGGCTTGCTCTTATCGGGAGGCTCGCTCGCTAACCAGACCGCGATCGTCTGCGCGCGGGATCTGGGCGATTTCGCTCCGGAGCGCAGCGTCGCCTACCTGTCGGAACGGGCGCATCACTCGCTGCTCAAGGCGATGCACCTGTGCGGGATCCCGGCCGCATGCATCCGTTCCATTGGCACCACGCCGCTGGGCCGGATCGACACGCAGGCACTGGGCGAACAAGTCGAGCGCGACCTGCGGCTGGGCCGGCGCCCGTGGTTGATCGTCGGCGTCGCCGGCAGCACGGACACGGGTTCGATCGACGATCTGAGCGAGCTCGCCGCGATCGCATCGCGTCATGGCGCCTGGTTCCACGTCGACGCGGCCTATGGCGGCATGTTCGCGCTGACCGAGCGCGGTGCGGCGCGGCTGCGGGGGATCGGCGCAGCCGATTCGGTGGCCGTGGATGGTCACAAGGGACTGTTCCTGCCGTACGGCGTGGCTGCCGTGCTGGTGCGCCGTCCCGGCGCGCTGGCGCGCGCGCACTCGGGGGAAGGGGCCTACATGCGCGACGTGCCTCGCCAGCTCGACCTGCCCAATTACTTCGAGCGCGGGCCCGAGCTGACCCGGCCGTTTCGCGGACTGCTGGTCTGGCTGCCGTTGCATCTGCACGGCGTCGCGAGCTTCCGGCAGGCGCTCGACCGCTCCCTCGACCTGGCGCAGCAGGCGGCAGCGCGCCTGCGCGCGATACCCGGGATCGACGTGCTGCACGAACCTGAACTGTCCGTCGTCGCGTTTCGCTCAACGCACGGCGACGCGCGGACGCAGCAGATCCTGGCGGTCATCAATGAATCGGGACTGCTGCGCGTCTCCAGCACCACGCTGGACGGCCGCACCGCGATCCGGCTGGCGTTCCTGCACCCGAGGACGGGCCGGGCGCAGATCGACGTCGCCGAGCAACTGGTCCGGCGAGCGCTCGAAGTGCAGTGAAGCGCTTCGGGCGCTCGTTGGCGGATCAGAAGGTGTAGCGCGCCGTCACGCCGACCAGGCGCGGCATATTGGTCAGATAACCGACGCGGGCGCTGCGGCCCCGTTCGTAGTCGAGCGCGAGCCGGGCCGTTTCGTCCCACATGTTGTTGACGAAGCCGGCGAGCTCCCAGCGATCGGACTTCAGGCCCAGGCGGATGTTCCCCAGCGTGTAACTGGGCAGCTGCGGGTTGAATGCGATCTGGTTCTGGGTGTAAGGACCGCCGAATGGGATCAGCCGGGCCGCGCCCGCGGGGCACCCCGCTCCGCCACAGATCAAGCCGAAGTCCGGCGCTTCGTTTTCAAACTGGGAGAAGGACGAGCCGACGTACTGCACGGTGAAAACGCCGAACAGGTCATGCCCGCTCGGCAGCGGCTTCGTGTAGCCGATGCTGCCGACCGCCTGCAGCCGTGGCGCGGTCGGCAGCCGGTTGCCGTCCTGCAGCCCGCCGACGATCACGGTCGTGCCAGGGGTGGGTGTCGACGTGACCGAGGAGGTCAGCTTCGCATCCACCCAGGTTGCCGAAAGGCCGAAGTCCCAGTTCGAGGTTGGCCGCGCGAACAGCTCGGCCTCCACGCCCCTGCTGCGCGCGTTCGGCACGTTGAAGACGATCCGTGACGAGCAGGAGCCCGCGGTCGTGGTCGCCTGCAGGTCTTGAATGTGCGTCCAGAAGGCGTCGATGTTGAAGGTCACCTTGCGATCGAGGAACTGCGTCTTGGCGCCCAGCTCGTAGTTCCAGTCCTTCTCGTCGCGCCAGTTCTTCTGGTTGCCGAAGACTTGAACATCGTTGCCCTTGCACAGCGGAACGTTGATCGGATCATTGATGCCGCCCAACCGGAAGCCGCGCGAGACCTGCGCGTCGAACAGCAGGTCCGGGGTCAGCTTGTACGTCAGGATCCCGCGCGGCGAAACGCCGTTCGAGTTGACCGAACCCTGGCCCGGCGAGGGGCCGGCGAACAGGCCGGCGAAGTATCCGGTGCGGTTCTCGGCGAAGTTGTAGTAGCGCAGCCCGCCGGTGGCCCCCAGCTGCTCGGTCACGTGCCAGGTGGCTTCACCGAACGCGGCATACTGCCGCAGCGAATAATGGAAGTCCGAGTAGAACGGCGTGTCGGGCGGGGCTCCGAGCTGCGGCGACGTGGGGTATCCGAGGAACGTCGACAAGGCGTCGTATCCCGGCGTCGGCAGATCCTGGCCGTAGTGGCGGCCGATATGCTGCCAGAACAGGCCCCCCAGCCAATCCACAGTCTGGGTGCCGGTCGACGCCAGCCGCAGCTCCTGGCTCACGACGGTCAAGCCGGTACGGTCGTACAGCGGCGAGTCCAGGCGCACGTCCGCGGGCGTGGCCACGTTGTGGGTGGATCCTCCTCCGCTCAAGTCGAACGTGACGCTGCCGCTGAGTTGCGTGGCGTCGCGCACGATCGTGACGGCGCGATGGGTGTAGGAAGTGACGGAGGTCAGGGCCATGTTGCCCAGGTCGTAGTCGACCTTCAGGTCGCTCAGCTCGAACTCGTCGTTCGGGCCCTCGAACTGCTGTGTGTATTGCTGGCGGTCGCCCAGCGTCACAGCCGGCTGGGTCGTCGTGAACTGGTTCGCCAGGATGTTGTACAGATCAACGCGCGGGTACCCTCCCGCCCACAGGTTCTGCAGTACCAGCCGCGGCTCGATCGTCAGCTCATCGGTGGGTTTGATCAGCAGCGCAAAGCGCCCGCCAACGCGGGTCTCGGCGTTGACGTTTTCCTGGATATTGCCGCCCGGCTGGACCGCATCGATGAACCCTGGATTGCGGTCGTAGTAGCCCACGACGCGCAGCGCCACCTTGGAGGCGAGCGGAACGTTCACCATGGCGTCGGCCGCGCCGCCGCTATCGCCGCCGACTGCGACGTCCCCGGTCACCTGGAAATTGGCCTCGCGCACGCCAAGCTTGGGCGCATTCGTGATGTAACGCAGCGTACCGGACTCGGAGCCTGCGCCGAACAGCGTGCCCTGCGGGCCGCGCAGGACTTCGAACCGAGCCAGGTCGTACAGCACGAGGTCGGGCGTGAAAAGGGCAACCGAGATCGGCGACTCGTCCAGATAGACACCCACCTGTTCCTTCACGCCCGGCTGGTCGCGGATCACCTGCCCGGAGCTGATCCCGCGGATGGCGATCTGGCTTTGGCCCGGCCCGAGGTCGGCGATGGTGAGCCCGGCCACGTTGCGCGCCAGGTCGACGATGCTGTCGGCGCCGGAGTTGCGGATCTGCTCCTCGCTCGGCGCGGCCACCGAAAAGGGCACGTCCTGCAGCAGTGAGGCGCGTTTCTGGGCCGTGACGATCACCTGCTCCGGGGCCGTTTCCTCGGCCGGTGGTGGCACTTGCTGAGCATAGACAAGGGGCGCAAACGGCAGGGCGATCAGCGCCGCGCGAGACTGGCGAATGGGAAGCATCATTTCCTCCCCCGTTGTTATTCAAGTTTTTTTTCGATCGGCTCAACAGGCCGCTTGGCGGGCGATTCTAGTACTCGCGCCCCGATTTGCAATACCGCCGAGGAGCCCGACTGGGAGTCAAACCAAAGACGGGCTTGACCGGGGGTCTATGTCGCCGCAGGGGTGGTGGTGTGCCGGCCGCTTCGGTCCAGCGCCCGCGCGAGGCGCCGCACGGCCTCGTCGAGTTCGGAGGCTGCGGGTGTCGCGAAGGACAATCGCAGAGTCGATCGATCCGGGGCGTCGGCGTAGAAGGCGTGACCCGGGACGAATATCATTCCCTCGTCGATCGCGTGCAGGAGCAGCTCGGCCGCGTCGATCTCCTGGCTCAGCCGCGCCCAGAGGAACATGCCGCCCTCGGGCCGGTTGTAAACGATGCGGTCACCCAGATGGCGTTCCAGCGCAGCCGCGAGCGCTTCGTTGCGTTCGCGGTAAGCGGTCCGGATCGAGGGCAGTCGAGCTTCGAGGCGGCCGCTGGCCAGGTACCTCGCGGCCAGTTCCTGTGTGAACGTGGACGTATGCAGGTCCATGCTCTGCTTGCAGATGACAGCCTGGTCGTGGACTGCCGGCGGCAGCACGACCCAGCCGAGCCGAAGCCCCGGGGCCACGATTTTGGACAGGGTCGACAGGTAACCGCACCAGTCGGCGGCACCAGGCACTTCTGAGCAGAGTGCGATCAGAGGCGCGACGGGGGTGCCGAATGAGCGAAGCTCGCCATAGGGATCGTCCTCGAGGACAAAGATCTTGCGCGCGACCGCCGTCCGCAGCAGGCGCAAGCGGCGTTCGCGGCTCAGAGTAGCGCCGCTGGGATTCGCAAAATTGGCAACGACATATATGAGCTTCACCGTTTCGCCGTTCGCCGCCGCCACGTCGAGCACCGCATCGATATCCTCGACCCGGGCGCCGTGGGCGTCGGTGTCGATCGAGCGAATCGACGCCTGCGCCAGCGCGAAGGTCTGCAACGCGGCCAGGTAGGCGGGGCGCTCGACGACAACGACTTCGCCCGGGTTGACGAACAGCCGCGCCATCAGATCGATGCCCTGTTGCGAGCCCGTCGTCACGACGATGTGATCCTCGGCCGCCGTGGCACCGCGCGATGAGGTCAGGCGCGCGAGCTGGTGCTTCAGGGCCGGCTGGCCATCGGTCAGACCGTACTGCAATGCCCGAGCCGGTTCGTGCGCGAGCGCCTCTTGCGTCGCGTTCTTGAGCCCCTCGACATCGAAGGTCAGCGGCGAGGGGAGCCCTCCCGCCAGCGAAATGATTCCCGGCCGCTGCGCGAGTTTCAGAAGGTCGCGGATGACGGAGCTCTGAACGCCGTGCATCCGGGACGAAAAGGGGTAATCCGCGCGGGATATGCCGGGAGCATGTGAATCCATCCGCGGATGGTACGCGCGCCAACTCTGATCCGGTCGCGTCGGCCAAACGGTTTCACTCCGAAGCAGCGTGATCTTCTAGCCGGATCCGACCAGCCGGGAATATCCGTATACGGCCACTCCGATGAGCCAGCTCGTTGCGATCTGGGTCAGCACGGCGGCGGCCGCGCCCTTGAGCCAGAGAAGCCAGCGGTTGCCCGCGTAGAACTGCGAGGCCGCGAAGCCGAAGTAGACCAGCCACAGGCTCTGGTACGCGTACATCAACGATATCGAGCTCGGGTGAAACAGCCACCAGAACGGCACCGCGAGGGTCATCAGAAGGAGCGAGCGCATGGCCGTCGCGTAAGAGACCAGGACCAGGTGTTCGGCGTAGAACCGCCGATCCTTGCGGAACAGCACCGAGCAGAACGCCCCCAGCAGCGGCACTTGGATCGCGTAGATCAGATTGACGTGGTGCTGCAGAAATTGCAGCAACGGGTTCGTCGTTCCGGAGGAGGTCGAGACCGCGGCGAAACCCGAGATCGCCACCAGCGCAGAAGCCAGGCCGACCATGATCACCAGGAAGGCGAACGGCCCGAAATAGCGCTTTCGCTTGCCCTCGACGTATTCGCGCGCGACCACCCCAGGGCGGACCGCAAGCTGGCGGATCAGCGACACGACGCTGCGGTCCACGTGCAGCAGCGCATGCAACAGGTCGGTCGCGATGTCGCGCAGGTTCAGCCGCAGCGGGCGGGTCTTCTGTCCGCACTGACCGCAGTAGTTCTGATTTTCAGAGAGCAGGACGCCGCAGTTCAGGCAGTGGCTCGGTCCGAAGGTCAACACGCAGTCAAACCGTCGAATGTGCGTGGGCGCCGATCATGCCGGCTTCAGAACGGCTCCGGTGCGGTCCAGCACCTGGACCGAGACGGGCACGGCCGATCGGACGCTCTGGGTCACGATGCAGAAGTCCTCGAATTGCGCCAGGGCCCGGTCCAGCATCGATATCTCCGAGGCGACGGCGCCCAGGCGCAACTGAACGTCGATGGCGCCGACCCGCAGCCGGTTCTGGGCGTTGCGCACGAGGCTGACGGTGGCCGACGCGCCAACCGGCGGATCGTTCTTGAATTTGCGAAGCGCGAACAGCAGGCTGGCCGCCAGGCAGTTGGCGACCGCCGTCCCGAGCAGGCGCGCCGGATTCGGGCCGGCGTCGCCTCCGAGCGGCGGCGTTTCGTCGGTGATCAGCTTCGGAATGTCCGGGTGGTCGAAGCGCACTTCGAAGCGGTAGTCGGCCTGCTGGTGAAGCTCTATCGTGAATTGGCTCTCCATCGGAATACGGTCCTTCCCTCAAATCCAGCGCCGCACGCGCCGGGTGTAAGCATCGTAGCCGGGTCCGAACTTTTCGCGCAGGATCCGCTCCTCCGGCCGGATCTGATAGCGCGCCAGATAACACGCAAATCCGGCCACCAGGCCGAGCGCCAGCGCATTGGCCAGGTGCAGGCCCCAGGCGGTGAGCACCAGCGTCAGGCCCAGGTACATCGGGTTGCGCGTCAGGCGGTAGATTCCGCTCGTAACCAGCGATTGGGCCGAGCCGGGGTTCAGCGGATTGATCGTCGTCCTGGCGCGCCAGAACGACACGACCGCGACGGCGTCGATCCCGAACCCCAGCAGCGCCAGGCCCAATGCGAGCGCGTCACGGCGCGGAAGCGGAATCGACAGCGTCGGCGCGGCGTTCGCGCCCAGCGACATCAGCAACGCGAACACGAGCGCGACGATCGGCGGGGGAATCTTCAGTTCGAGCCATTTCATCGCTGCAACCCCTTCTGGCCACTTTCACGGTAATCGCGGCGCTTGTGCCGACGTCGTCGGCGGGCTGATGGGCGCTTACATGAGCCCGCTCCCGAGCAACGCCAGCATGGGAATGCTGATCTGGCTCGCGGTAGCCTTCATTGTGACTGCGTGGCTCGCGCGCCGTTTTCCGGGCTCCTGCAAGTTCGAACCTGCCCCGCAGCCGCGCTGATGACGTGCTGACACAAGGAGCCGCCGATGCTGATCGTATGCCCGTCGTGTCTGTCGAAGAATCGTGTGGCCGAAGACCGCCTGGACCAGCGGCCGGTGTGCGGGCGCTGTCAGAGCGAACTGCTTGCGCCCGCGCCGGTTGCGCTGGACGAGGAGACATTCGATCGGTACGTCTCCGCGACCGAACTGCCTGTGGTGGTCGATTTCTGGGCCCCATGGTGCGGCCCGTGCCAGGTGATGGCTCCGCATCTGGAACAGGCGGCGCGCGCGCGTCCGCTGCTGCGTTTCGTCAAGGTCGACAGCGATCAGGCGCCGCATCTGGCGTCGCGCTTTGGCATTCGCGGCATCCCGACGCTGGCCGTGTTCCTGAACGGCCGCGAGGTCGCGCGCCGCTCGGGGGCAGTGACAAGCCAACAGCTGCTGTCGTGGGTCGATCAGGCGCTGACCGCGGCCGGGCGGCCGTCCGCTTACAACTGAAACGCCGACCCGGTGCGGCGAAATCGAAGCGAATCCTTCAGAGCGCACGCTGCGTACACATCGGCGAGAACTCTGGAGTTTGTCATGGCAAGCAAGAGTCAATCGAGAAGTCGAAGCGTGGGTCTCGGCATTGGTCTTTTGATGCTCGCATCCGCGGGCATCGTGCTGGTCGGCAACGCACGAGCCGCCAATACGAACGGCTGGTACACGCGGCAGCAAGCTCAGCGCGGTCAGCAGTATTTCAACAATTACTGCGCCGAATGTCATCGGCCCGATTTGACGGGCGCGGCTGGACCCGCCCTGGTGGGCGATTCGTTCCTGAAGCAGTGGAGCAACAAGCCGCTGGCCGATTTATTCAATTTCGAGCATTCGAACATGCCCGCAACCAATCCCGGGTCACTACCGGACGACACGATGTGGTCGATCACGGCCTTCATTCTCCAGAAGAACGGGTTTGCCGCCGGTTCCACCTCGCTCGGTCAACAGGTTGCGAACCGGACGCTGGCGAAGTGACGCGGCAGGCGGCCGTGTCGGCCGCCCGCTGACGGCGCTGCAGTGAGCTGCCGATGCAGGTGGGTCAGGGCCGCGCAGGCTTGGGTTGAGCGCGAGGTACCGGTTCGGAATCGCCCAGGCGGCCAAGCAGCGCCTCGACCGCCTGCTGGTCGGTGGCAAAGATGTGGTCGGGACCGATGTGCGCGGTCAAGCCGGTGCGGTCCATCACTTCGCGCACCTGCTTCTTGATGCCGCTGAACACGAGCGTCAGCCCGTTGGCCCGGAACCGGTCCACCAGCAACATCAGCATCTCGACGGCCGAGGCGTCGATCTGGTTGATGCCCCCGCAGGTCAGCAGGATGCAGGTCGCATCGGGTTGGTCCTGCTCGACCTTCAGGACGGCGGCCTCGAAGAACGATACGTTCATGAACCGCAGCGCCCCGTCGAAGCGGACCGCGCTCAGGCGCGGATGCAGCGGCGCCAGGTTGTGGGCGCTCGCGTCGCGCAGCGTTCCGTCCGGGTGCATTCCGAGGATCGCCACGCGCGGGCGCATCATCCGGTACAGCAGCAGCCCGAGCGACAGCAGCACGCCGGTGGCGATTCCGTTCTGGATGTTCGGCGCGAAGGCCAGCGTTGCGACGAACGTGACGGTCGCGCACAGGCCGTCGTCGCGGCCGGCGCTCCAGGCTCGCCTGAGCGCGCCGAGGTTGATCAGGCCGACGACCGCCATCATGATGACCGCCGCCAGCACCGGTTTTGGCAGATGATAAAGAAGCGGCGTCAGGAACAGCAGCGTCAGCAGCACGGCGGCGGCCGAGACCAGGGACGACGCGGCCGTTCTGGCGCCAGCGGCCAGATTCAGCGCGGATCGGGAAAACGACCCGCTCACCGGCATCGTCAGGCTCAGGGCGGCCGCGATCTTGGCCAGGCCCTGTCCGATCAGCTCCTTGTTCTCGTCCCAGGGCACGCGCGTCTTGATCGATATGACCTTCGCGCTCGACATCGCTTCCATGAAACTGATCAGGGCGATCACCAGGCTGGCGGGCAGTAGCGTGACGACCGAGTCGCGGTCTATGTGAGGAAACCCGAAATGCGGCAAACCGGTCGGAATGTCTCCGACCACGCGGCCGCCGTGCCCGGCGTAATCGACCGCCCGGCTGACCACGATCAACAGAGCCACCGTGATCAGCACGCCGGGCAAGCGCGGGGCCCAGCGCCTGAACCCGATCAGCATCGCGACCGCCGACAGGCCAAACGCCAGGGACAACCCGTGCATCAGGTCGAGGCTCGAGACAACCTGCCAGGTGTCGAGCAGCAAATGCTCGGACTGGCGCGACGAAATGCCCAGCAGCGTCGGCAGCTGCGAGAGCCCGATGATGATGGCCGCCGCGTTGATGAAGCCCATCAGCACCGGATGCGACAGGAAGTTCAGGATCAGGCCCAGGCGCATCACGCCGAATGCGAGCTGGAAGACCCCGGAGATCAAGGCGAGCAGCACGACGTACGCGACGTACGGGTCCGTCCCGCGCAGCGCCAGCGGGGCAACGCTCGCGGCCGTCAGCAGCGAGGTCATCGCGACCGGGCCGGTCGACAGCTGCGCGGACGAACCGAACAGGGCCCCGACCACCGACGGCACCAGTGCCGCGTAAAGCCCGTAGTAAGGAGGCACCCCCGCCAGCTGCGCGTAGGCCAGCGACTGCGGGATCGCGACCAGCGATACCGTGATCCCCGCAACCAGGTCGTCCTTCAGGGTCTCGGCCCGCCACGTCGGTCGAAATCCCAGCCTCGCCAGGAGCCTTGAGAACCGGTTCGGGGGGTCTGCGATCATCCCGCTTGCTGGATGGCGAAGGTCAAGCGCTATTTCACCTTGCGGACCACGACGTGCCACGCGGACCCGTCGTGAGCGTTCGAAATCACCTCGTGTCCCACCTTGCGGATCCACTCCGGAATGTCGGCGGCGGACCCCGCGTCGGTCGAAAGCACTTCGATCTCGTCGCCGACCGCGGCCAGCTTCACGGCCGCGATCAGTTCCATCAAGGGCCCGGGGCAGAACGTGCCGCGCGCGTCGATCACCTGCCTGGCAGCCATCACAACCTCCCCTTCAGAACGTCACCGGTCGGCCGCCCGCCCGGTCGGCCGGGTTCGGTCCGGCCGGGCCGGGCGTTGTTGCCGGCCATCGTACGACCAAGTGGACCATCGGGTGGCGCAAGCCTAACCGGCAGCCGGTTCCGGGTCGTGGGCCGGCGTCGACAGCTTGCAGTTTTCCGGATACATCCGCAGTTCCGGCACTTCGCCGCGCAGCAGCTTCTGCTGCATCTCCCGCCAGTAGTCCACCGTCATCAGGTCCGAGTTGACCCTCCTGAAGATGCGGTGCGCCAGGTCGTTTTTCAGCTGCAGGCCGTACTCGATCTCCTCGGGCAGGAACACCACCCCGTCCTCGAAGAACCAGGCGGGGATGTCCTCCTGGCCGGGTTCGCGGTCCAGATTGGTCCGGATCTTCACGTCGGTGAGCTTTTCGACCGCGTCGTAGTCGAACAGCAGCACCCGGCCGTAGCGGCCGACTCCGTAGTTGCGGGAGTCCAGGTCCTTGTTGAAGATGTTGGTGGCGGCGTTGTTCCGGATGCAATTGCCCAGGTTGACGATCACGTTCTTGATTTCGCTCTCGTCGGCGCTGTCCAGGTACACCGGCAGCGGAACGATCTTGAGCTGGACGATCAGCGAGCGGATGAACACGCTTTCGCCCTCGATCTGAACGCTGCCGGCGGCTTCGCTGAAGATGGTGGCCAGCAGCTCCGGGTCGAACATGTCCTTCTCGAGCTTCAAGTTGTAGTACATCACGTTGTCGAGCATGCTGCCGGCCCGGTTGATCTCGTGAACCACCCGGTACTTGTCGAGCACCGCGGTCACGCCCGGGAACTCGCCCCACTTGTAGGACCTGGTCGGCCGGTCGCGAATGACCTTCAGGTGGTAGGAACACGATTCGAACGTGAAACCCAGTGCGACCGTGCCGACAAAGCCCGGCGAGCGTATGAACTTCTGGCCCGACTGCCGGAGCTGGTCGATCACTTCGTTCAGGATCGCGACCTTGCCGACGTGATTGAAGCCGATCGTCGAGTAGTGATGTCCGAGCGGTCGCCTGGGCATCAGGCTGAAGAGGAACACGCAGGTCTGGTAGTACAGCCGCGTGGTCACATGAAAATTGCCCAGCGTGGAACTGAACAGGTTGTGAACGTCGGCGATCCGGTGCAGCACGGCGTCGACATAGATGCCGGCGTCGCTGTTCAGCAAGGCCACCACGAACGGAACAAAGCTGGCGTCGGTGAGGTGCCAGCGGCCCACCACGAACGCGGTGCGGTCACGAAAGAAGCCCGCTTCGATGACGTCCAGCGCCATCGGAAGCGGGGCATCCGGCGCGTCGCTGTCGAGCAGGAAATTGATCCGCTCGACGATCCGTTCCGAATCGCCGCGCAGGTCCCTGAAGGGAACCGAAAATCCGGGCGCGCGCAGCGCGGTCGCCACCAGTTGGGCGTCGATGTGGCCGTGCACCGGGATATGGCGGAACACCGACGCCATCGACAGGGCCCGGTGCTTGCTGGGCGGCGGGAACGAATAGGCGACCGGCCGCCACAGCTCGCGGCAGATGTTGCGCCGGATCGAGTGAGCGAAGCTGAATGCGGTGTCGGCTTCGTAGCGATCGGCGATCATCGAGGAGAACAGCCGATCGACCTGATCCCACACGCTCGGGTTGTCGGCCAGCGCGGGAAACGCCGCATGGATCTTGGGCCCGTGGTGCGCGATGTACCGGCTGTACAGCCCGAGGCGCTCCCGGCTGATCCGGATCGATGCCTGCGGATCCATCGTCTCGAACGCGCACATGGCCCGGTACGGGTACTCGCACAGGGTGCCGTAGAAATCGTCGAAGATGGCCAGCATGAGCCGGGCCGCGGCATCGATCCGGCTCCAGTCGTCGACGCACGCCGACAGGTTGGCGTACGCGCGGTCGACCGCGTCCCCGTCGGGCGACGGTGCGCCGCCCTCCATCAGAATCCCACCGACAGGCGCACGGTCAGCACGCCATTGGTGTGATTGGCGCCGACCGGATAGATGCGGCTGGCGCCGTCCGCGAAGACGCGGCTGACCTGCAGACTGAAGGGCCGCCTCTGGTACTCGATGCCCACGAGCTGGTCGGGGTGCGGGTGGCTG